>Ga0315906_10001947_pt1 | contig 29776 bp, 10 predicted proteins | sample LakEriMetagenome_4_FD_203526 | JGI IMG/M metagenome (GOLD analysis project Ga0315906, IMG submission 203526) | Freshwater fungal communities from buoy surface, Lake Erie, Ohio, United States - Buoy 2 MA122 | ecosystem: Environmental > Aquatic > Freshwater > Lake > Lake biofilm | place: USA...
CGTCTTCGCTTTGATTCCAATCGTTATTTACCTCAACTCTTTGGCCGCCTAACCCCATGAAACTGGACGCACGCATTCCCGAAGGCCCCATTGCCGACAAGTGGACCGAGTACAAAGGCCACGTGCCATTGGTCAGCCCTGCCAACAAACGACGCATCGACGTCATTGTGGTAGGAACGGGCTTGGCCGGCAGCTCCGCCGCCGCATCGCTCGCCGAATTGGGCTACAACGTTAAAGCTTTTTGCTTCCAAGATTCCCCCCGTCGCGCGCACTCCATTGCGGCGCAGGGTGGCATCAACGCAGCCAAAAACTACCAAAACGACGGCGACTCCGTGTTCCGCCTGTTCTACGACACCGTCAAAGGAGGCGACTACCGCAGCCGCGAAGCCAACGTACACCGCTTGGCGGAGGTGTCCACCAGCATCATCGACCAGTGCGTGGCCCAAGGCGTTCCCTTTGCCCGCGACTACGGCGGCCAACTGGACAACCGCTCCTTCGGTGGCGTGCAGGTAAGCCGCACATTCTACGCCAAGGGTCAAACCGGCCAACAGCTCCTGTTGGGTGCCTACAGCGCTCTTTCGCGCCAAATTGCCAAGGGTCGGGTTAAAATGTACCACCGCCACGAAATGGTGGACGTGGTAACCGTGGACGGAAAAGCCCGCGGCATCATCGCCAAAAACATGGTTACCGGCAAATTGGAGCGCCACAGCGCCCACGCCGTGTTGCTGTGCACCGGGGGCTACGGAAACGTGTTCTTCTTGAGCACCAACGCCATGGGCTCCAACGTTACGGCCGCCTGGCGCGCCCACAAAAAAGGCGCCTTCTTCGGCAACCCGTGCTTTACCCAAATTCACCCCACCTGCATCCCGGTCAGCGGCGAACACCAGTCCAAGCTGACCCTCATGTCCGAATCCCTTCGGAACGACGGCCGCATCTGGGTGCCCCTGCACAAAGAAGACGCCCAAGCCATCCGCGAAGGCCGCTTGAAGCCCACCGACCTCCCCGAGGAAAAGCGCGATTACTACTTGGAGCGTCGCTACCCCGCATTCGGTAACCTGGTTCCGCGCGACGTTGCGTCGCGTGCCGCCAAGGAGCGTTGCGACGAAGGCCACGGCGTGAACGCCACCGGCGAGGCCGTTTACCTGGACTTTGCCAGCGCCGTCGAGCGCTACGGCAAGGAACAAGCCAACCTGAAAGGCTTGCACAACCCCACCAAAGAACAAATCATCGACTTGGGCACCCAGGCGGTGGAAGCCAAATACGGCAACCTCTTCCAGATGTACGAGAAGATCACGGACGACAACCCGTACCGCACCCCCATGATGATCTACCCCGCGGTGCACTACACCATGGGCGGCCTTTGGGTGGACTACAACCTCATGACCACCGTCCCCGGCCTCTTCGCCTTGGGCGAAGCCAACTTCTCGGACCACGGCGCCAACCGCTTGGGCGCTTCCGCCCTCATGCAAGGCTTGGCGGACGGCTACTTCGTTGCTCCCTACACCGTGGGCGACTACCTCTCCAACGACATCCGCACCGGAACCATCCCTACGGACAGCCCCGAGTTTGACGCGGCAGAAAAAGCGGCAGAAGAGCGCCAAATGGCCCTACTGAACGCCAAAGGAACCACCCCCGTGGACGTGTTCCACCGCAAACTGGGCAAAATCATGTGGGACGAGTGCGGCATGGCCCGCAGCGCAGACGGCCTCAAAAAAGCCATCGCTGACATCCGTGCCCTCCGAGAAGAATTCTACAAAGACGTCCGCGTCCCCGGCCAACGCGAAGGCCTCAACATCGAACTGGACAAAGCCGCCCGCGTGGCAGACTTCCTGGAGCTCGGTGAACTCATGTGCCTCGACGCCCTCACCCGCGAAGAATCCTGCGGCGGACACTTCCGCACCGAATACCAATCCCCGGACGGCGAAGCCCTGCGCGATGACGCCAACTTCACCCACGTGGCGGTTTGGGAACACCAAGACGGCGACCCCGGAAAATCCGTTCGCCACCAAGAAGAATTGAACTACGAATACGTCAAACTCATTACCCGTTCTTACAAATGAACCTGACGCTCAAAATTTGGCGCCAAAACGGCCCGCAAGACGCTGGCCGCACGGTAACCTACCCCGTTTCCAACGTTAGCCCAGACATGTCCTTTTTGGAGATGATCGACGAGCTCAACATCGACCTCATCAAGAAGGGCGAGGAACCCATTGCTTTTGACCACGACTGCCGCGAAGGCATCTGCGGCATGTGCTCCATGTTCATCAACGGCGAGGCCCACGGCCCAGACCGCGGCATCACCACGTGCCAATTGCACATGCGCACCTTCAAAGACGGAGACACCATCACCGTTGAACCGTGGCGCGCCAAGGCCTTCCCGGTCGTCAAAGACCTCATGGTGGACCGTTCCGCGTTCGACCGCGTCATCCAAGCAGGCGGGTATGTTTCCGTGAACACCTCCGGCAACACCCTGGACGCCAACGCCATCCTCGTTCCCAAAGCAGACGCAGACGCCGCCTTCGACGCCGCCACCTGCATCGGTTGCGGAGCCTGCGTGGCCACCTGCAAAAACGCCAGCGCCATGCTCTTCGTTTCCGCCAAAGTTTCCCAGTTGGCCCTCCTCCCCCAAGGAAAGGTTGAAGCCGCGGAACGCGTCCAAAACATGGTTCGTCAAATGGACCTGGAAGGATTCGGCAACTGCACCAACACCGGCGCCTGCGAAGTTGAATGCCCCAAGGGAATCTCCTTGGAGAACATTGCCCGCATGAACCGCGAATTCCTCTCCGCATCCCTAACGGCCTAATTTTTGCCTTTGCACGTACTGCACGCAATCGTTTAACCCCACCAAGGGGCCCACAAAGGACCGCACGTGCCTTTTGGGCCCCTTTTTAGCCTCTACGAAGCGCTTTTAACACTTCAGCCTCCATGACCCTCAAAAAGATTACCGTCGCCACCCTGTGCGCCTTATTAAGTCTCCAGGCCGCGCAAGCCAAATACCTTGAACTCGCCGCACAGCCCCCAACCGATGTCCTCATCGCTCGCGCAGCCGTGGAAAGCGCGCAGACCAAACAGACAGACACCCTCGGCGTTTGGCAAACCGCGACCCATCGGCCCGTCTTCAAAATTGCGAAGTCAGACCTGCTCATCGCACACCCCAACGACATTGCGCCCGTTTGGGAAACCCTACCCACCGAACAACGCGGAATACGCACCTTTCTACGCTACAAGATCCTTACCCCGCAAAACCGGTTGGTCGACGTCTCCATTGCCCGGGTGATCCCTGCGGACACCACCACCAACTTGCCCGAACTATTGATCTTGCGCGCCAAAAACCTCACCAAAGAAGAATTCAAGGCCGGCGTTGCCAATGCATACCTCGAAACCGGGCACCCCGAAGTCCCCGGAACAATCAACCCGCAGGCAAACGTCAAATCCATCTTGGATCCCAAAGCCCAAGCGTTTTGGACCAACTCCTCCAAAATATTCGACGCCACCAGCAAAAACATGCAGGAGCACCCAGCGTTCAACCACTTGCGCAACAACGCTACCAATAACTTCTACTATTTCGCTGAATTCGAGTACCGCAAAAACAAAAAGAGCCACATCGGCTACGTGAGCGAAAACACGAACTCCTACTTTACTCCCCTCCTGGCACATTCCGCGCTCGCCTTTCAATTCACACGGGACACCCAGTACCTCTTTGACCTCCTGAAGAGCACCGAAAACAAGAACGACAAAAAAGCCATAGCCAACGAGCTCCGCAAAATGGCCGACCGATTCTTCAGTCGATACAACCTATCCGACGACCACACCTTATTGTCCAACGCGCTGCTCCTCACCGAAAGCCAACAAAACAATCCACTTGCCTCCAATTCCGCCTACCAGGCACTACGAGGAACCGGCAAGCCCACCTACCCGATGGCGAAAACCATCTTGAACAACAGCGCCTACAGCACCAACGCCCTTGCCTTCAACACGTACCTAAACGAACTTGAATCCGGTACCCCCCGCAACACCAGCAAAGAAGAACAAGACCCCAATCAATTGATCCACTACTTTGCCAACCTGCACGCCCAACCAGGCATTTACACCCACCCTTCGCACCACGCCGACGGAACTGCTAAAAAACCCAGGACGGAACTGATGTTCCAAGCAGCTAATCCTAAGAGCACAACAAGCACCTCCATTCCGCTCAACGACTGGCTTTCTCCCTTGATGAAAGATCTCGCTACTGACGAAAAAAACCGCTCCAGCATCGAGGCCGACGAAATCCAAAAGGCCGCCGAAGCGCAAGCAGCCGCAGACAAATCCGCTGCAGCCAAAGCTGCCGCGGACAAAGCTGCTGCCGAGCGTGCCGCATCACCGCCCACTCGAAACCGCACTTCTACTCAACCTACCAATCCCACACGAAATCCAAACGGAGGAGGCGGTTAATCAACCACCACTCTTAACCCCGTCAACATAAAAGGCCGCTCACGCGGCCTTTTTTTATTACCTATCCAAGGAGCCGCACCGCGCGCCAAAGGACAATACACGAAACAAAAAAGGGCCATCCTCGCGGATGGCCCTCTTCAATCAAAACTTGTAGTTTACTTCTGCATGAACAAGTCTACACGACGGTTCAAGTACTGCTTCTCGTCTTCAGTGAACTGAACCCCGCCTACATCTACGCGAATGTCGCCGGAAGGAATGCGGTACTTCTTCATCAAGTAATCCTTAACGCCTTCTGCGCGATCGCGGCTCAATTTGAAGTTATAATCCTTAGATCCTTTCTTGTCGGCATAACCAATCAACAAGAACTTCGAGCCAGGCTTGTACTGAGTCTTCATAAAGTCCTCAATGGTCTTGGCGTACTGTGGATCAATTTCATCCCGATCGAAACGGTAGTAGATGGTTGCAAACGCTTTCACGTCAGTATCCTTTTCGCCACGATCAGCACGCTGTGCAAATGCTTGTTTGATCAAGGTATCAACGTCTGCACGCTTCAAGAATTGTGGCAAGGTTTGCTCAATCTTCTTAACGCGCTCGTCGATCTTCTCAACAGACTTCTTCAAATCATTCGTAACGGCATCAACGTCGGCCTTCTTAGCTAAGCCGTTCAGCTCGTTCGCACGCAATTCTTCTACCGTCTGACTTGCCAAAGACTTCATGCCTTTCTTAGCTCCCAAAGTGTAGCCCAAAGACATGCCGTAACGCAAGTACGAATCATTACCACCGGTGTAATCCCAGCCGTCGAAGCGATCGCTGCCTACGTTGTGAACGCCTGCAGTCAAATTAAGATTCAACGCATGATTCAAGCAAATACGGTAACCTAGTGTGCCTGATGTTGTAAAAGCATTTACAGCATCCAAAGGAACGTGCTGGGTGTTGTCGGAAACCAAGCTTCGCTGGACATTGGTAAAACCATATCCTACGTTAGCCTGAGCATACAACCCCTTAAACACATTCTTCGATGCATTGAAAGGACGGAATTGCACTCCCATGTAAGGATTCCAACCGTTGTTGGTAAAGCGCTCAACACCGTTGGCCCCATTAACCACTGCATAGTCCAAGCCCAAAACCGTACTCAATAGTGGCGAAACATGGTACGCATAGGATAAGCCTACAGCATATGGAAGCTCGTCCCATATGGAAGGCAACATTCCAAACTGACTGTTACCGTCACCTGTTGCAAGGCCGTAAGCATTTACACCAAAGTTGAGTGACAACTCATGGCGCAAAGGCTTTGACTGCTCTTGAGAGAAGGCACTGGTAGCGATACCCGCTACCAATGCCAATGTTAGAAACTTATTCATGGACTCGATTAATCGATTTTAACAACTCGTTGAACGTTGGAGGATGCACCATTCGCATTCGTAAGGATTACGTTGTACGTTCCAGCTGCCAAACCACTCATGTCAAGCACGTGTTGGTTGCTGCCTTTGTTCAACGTTCCGCGGTACACTACTGATCCTACCATGTCTACCAAGGTAACCTGTAGGTCTTCAGCAGCCTCAAAGCTCGTTTCCAAAGTCACGGAAGACGAAGTTGGGTTCGGGAACAGACGAACGCTGGTGATGATCTCCTCAACGCTCAAGCCGTTGGCGTTGATTACAAAGCCTTCAGACATAGTACCGCAGCCGTAGGCATTGAATACTACCACTTCGTACTTACCACCTGCCGTAAAGACATACTGTTTGCTCTTCGCTCCAACAATCGGCTGCTCATTGCGGTACCACTGGTAAGTAGCACCTGAAACAGTAGATTCAAGAACGGTAGCCGCTACCTGTACAATAGAAGGCTTAGCAGGACGAGGACGTACAATCAAATTGAAGGTGCCGTTCTGGGTGCATCCGTTGGCGTCTGTAAAGACAAAGTTCAAAGTATAGGTACCTGGAACCTCCGTGTAGAAAGTAGTGCCACTGTTGTATACACTAGAGCCGTAGAACACCAAGCCCGTCTGACCGCCGGTCAAATCGAAGTGACCATGACCTGCGCAGTACTCATTCACAGCAGGCAACGTGTAGGTGCCCAAAGGCAATACCGTTACATTGAAGCTGTGCGTGGTTGTGTTTCCACTTGCGTCAGCGAACGACCAAGTAACTGTAGTAGTGCCTACGGGGAACTGCGTTCCGCTGGCCAAACCACTTACCAAAGTCGCTGTGTAACCGCAGTTATCCGTTACTTGATAAGCGTACGTGAAGTTACCGTTGCAACCAGGCAGCGTTACGTTCTGCGGAGCAGAAACAATAACTGGAGCAGATGCATCTACAACCGTAATCAACTTAGTCGTGGTAGAGATATTACCTGCAGCATCCGTTGCGAAGATGGTCACCATTTGTTGACCCAAATCCGCACATGTGAATACATTAGGAGTGATCACCACACTTGGTGCAGTAGTACAGTTATCGCTTACAGAAGAAACAACCTGAGCATTGGTAATGCTGCCCACACCATTTGCATTCAACGTTACCGTCACAGCAGCAGGATTTACTACGATCGACGGTCCAGTCACGTCTACAACGTTTACAGTAACCGTCTGCGACGTAGCGTTACCGGAAGCATCTGTTGCAGTAACCGTTACCGTGTTTCCACCCAAACTAGAGCAGTTGAAGGTATTCGGCGTTACCGTGTAGGTAGCGATGGCGCAGTTATCGTTTGCATTAGCAACCAATTGAGCTGCATTAACAGAGGCTGAGCCTGCTGCGTTCAAGGCCACCGTCAAAGGTGAAGCAACAAGAGTCAAGCTCGGAGCCGAGTTATCCACTACGTTAACGGTCATCGTAGACGTAGCTACGTTACCATTAACATCCGTAGCCGTAATGGTTACCGTATTCGCACCAAGATTTGCACAATCGAACAAAGTCTTGCTGTACTGAATTCCATTCACCGCACAGTTGTCGGTAGCAGAAGCAACACCCGCAGGAAGAGCAACCGTGCCCGCAGCATTCAACACCAGAGTAATGCTCGCAGGAGCACTGATGACTGGTGCCAATTGATCACGAACCAAGATGGTCTTAACCGCTGTGCTCACATTTCCGGAAGCATCAATTGCCGTAACCACAACTGCAACGTTTCCAACATTCGCACAAGAAACCGACGTTGGAGTCCAAGTCACAGTAACTGCACTGGTACATGCATCGGTAACCGCAGTAACAACATCAGCTTGGGTAATCGCTACTGTTCCGTTCGTACCCAAGAACTTGGTTACTGCACCCGAAACTGTAGTGATGGCAGGAGCTGTAACGTCTTGTACCAAAACAACAACTGTTGCCGTGGTCACATTACCCGAAGCATCGCTTGACGTGATGGTCACAGTATTGTTGCCCAAGTTCGAGCAGTTGAACGTAGAAGGCGACCAGGTAACCGTTGGGGTACCGCAGTTGTCCGAAGTGCTCAACATAACTTGGCTCAAAGGAAGCGTAGCGGTTCCTCCAGCTGACAAGTTCAAAACAACTTGCGTAGAAGGAGTCACAATGCTTGGAGCAATTTGGTCTACAACCTTGACAATCGCGTTAATCGTTCTAACGTTGCCGAATTGATCGACTGCAGTAACAACTACAACATTGTCGCCCAGATTCGAGCAATCAAAGGCCGTCTTGCTCAAAGAGACAACAGGCGTGCCGCAATTGTCCGTAGCGGTGTTTACCACATTCGAAACCGTCAAAGTAGCATTGCCCGAAGCATTCAACGGCAAGGTGTAGGTTACCAAACTGGTGCCCTTCAAAACTACCGTAGGTGCAATGTTGTCAATAATCTGAATAACCTTCGTTGCGTTGCTCACATTTCCAGAAGCATCAACTGCTGTGATGGTAACCGTAACCGGACCTACCTGAGCACAAGAAACTGAAGTTGGGAACCAGGTAACTACAGGGCTAGCCGTACAGTTGTCAACCGCAGCGCCCATTACATCCGCAAGCGTTACAGGTGCATTGCCGGTAGCGTCCAAAGCAATGGTTGTAGGAGTAGACTTCGGTGTGATCACCGGAGCCAACTGATCCAAAACATTCACCGTGTAGGTGCCGGTTGTGGTATTGCCTGAGGCGTCAACCGCGGTAATGGTGATGCTCGTAGATGGCATGTCTGCACACGTAAAGGTGTACTTGCTCAAGGTTACCGTAGGCACGTCGCAATTGTCTCCGCTGCTGGTAACAACATCCGGTACACTTACCGTAGCCGTGCCACTTGCATTCAACAACAACGTCAAACTTGGCGCAGTAGTGAAGAAAGGAGCGGTTTGGTCAACTACCGTAACAACAGCTGTTTGGGTCGTAACGTTTCCGTTTGCGTCCGTGGCCGTAACGGTAACGTTGTTCGCACCTTTGTTAGTGCAATCAAACACCGTCTTGGACATGAGAACAGCTGGCACACCACAGTTGTCCGACTTGGACTGAACAACATTAGCTTCTACAATCGTGGCGTTGCCATTGGCATTCAAAACAGCCGTGTAGGCTTTGGTAACCAAAGTTGGGCTGATGTTGTCAACAACCTGGATAACCTTGGTTGCGTTGCTGAAGTTACCAGAGGCATCCGTAGCGGTAATTGTTACCGTAACAGAACCTACCTGAGCACAAGTGACTGTAGTTGGGAACCAAGTAACAACAGGATTCGCTGTACAGTTGTCTACCGCAACTCCCATAACATCAGCAAGAGTTACAGCTGCAGTTCCAGCAGCATTCAAGGCAATGGTCGTAGGAGTAGCCTTCGGAGTAATTGCCGGAGCCAACTGATCCAAAACATTCACCGTAAACGAACCAGTCGTTGTGTTTCCAGATCCATCGACCGCCGTAACAGTGATGCTTGTTGAAGGCATATCGGAGCATGTAAACGTATACTTACTCAAAGTGACTACAACATCGCAATTGTCTCCGCTGCTGGTAACTACATCCGGTACGCTTACCGTTGCAACACCGTTCGCATTCAACAACAACGTCAAGCTAGGCGCAGTAGTGAAGAAAGGCGCGGTTTGGTCAACTACCGTAACAACGGCTGTCTGTGTCGTAACGTTTCCGTTTGCGTCAGTAGCCGTTACGGTTACGTTATTCGCACCCTTGTTGGTGCAATCAAATTCCGTCTTAGACATAAGCACTGCAGGAACTCCACAGTTGTCCGACTTGGACTGAACCACGTTAGACTCTACAATAGTGGCGTTACCGTTGGCGTTCAACACAGCCGTGTAAGCCTTGGTAACCAAAGTTGGGTTGATGTTATCAACAACCTGAATAACCTTAGTTGAGTTGCTGAAGTTACCAGAGGCGTCCGTAGCGGTTATGTATACGGTCACAGAACCCACCTGAGCACACGATACTGTAGTTGGGAACCAAGTAACTACAGGGCTCGCCGTACAGTTATCAACCGCAACTCCCATTACATCAGCAAGCGTTACAGGTGCATTGCCAGTAGCATCCAAAGCAATGGTCGTAGGAGTAGCCTTAGGAGTAATCGCCGGTGCCAACTGATCCAAAACACTCACCGTGTAAGTGCCCGTGGTGGTATTACCAGAAGCGTCTACCGCAGTAATGGTGATGCTCGTAGATGGCATGTCTGTACACGTAAAGGTGTACTTGCTCAAGGTTACCGTAGGTACGTCGCAATTGTCTCCACTGCTGGTAACAACATCTGGAACACTTACCGTGGCAACACCGTTCGCATCCAAGAAGACCGTCAAGCTTGGCGCAGTCGTGAAGAAAGGAGCCGTTTGGTCCACTACGGTAACAACCGCTGTCTGAATGGTAACGTTTCCGTTTGCATCCGTGGCGGTAACGGTTACGTTGTTCGCACCCTTATTGGTGCAATCAAATTCCGTCTTGGACATAAGCACCGCGGGAACTCCACAGTTGTCCGACTTGGACTGAACCACGTTAGACTCTACTACCGTGGCGTTGCCGTTGGCATTCAATACAGCCGTGTAGGCCTTGGTAACCAAAGTTGGGTTGGTGTTATCAACTACCTGGATTACTTTGCTCGCTACACTTACGTTACCAGAGGCATCCGTTGTCGTGATGGAAACCGTTACCGGTCCAACTTGTGCACAAGTTACCGTAGTTGGGAACCAAGTGATGGTTGGTGATGCGGTGCAATTGTCGATTACTGAAGTCAGGACATCAGCAAACACAACTGGCGCACTGCCGTTGGCATCCAAGGCGATGGTCGTCGTTGTTGACTTAGTTGTAATTACCGGAGCCAAAGCATCCACAACATTAACCGTAAACGTTTCGACCGTAGAATTGCCAGCAGCATCAACCGCCGTTACCGTAATAGATGTAGAAGGCATGTCTGCACACGTGTAAGTGTACTTGCTCAACGTAACCGTAGGTACATCGCAATTGTCTTCTGCAGAGGTAACAACATCAGGAACGCTGATGGTAGCAGTACCCGAACCGTTCAAGTAAACCGTCAGAGCGCTGGCCAAAGTCATTTCCGGCGCAGTTTGATCAACAACCGTAACTACCGCGGTCTGCGTCGTTGCGTTTCCATTCACGTCGGTGGCGGTTACCAATACATTGTTCGCTCCTTTATTGGTGCAATCAAATACCGACTTGGACAATGAAACCACAGGAACACCACAATTGTCTGACTTGGAATTAACCACGTTAGTTTCAACAATTGTAACATTACCGTTTGCATTCAAAACAGCAGTAAATGCCTTGGTTACCAAAGAAGGGGCCAACTCATCAACAACCTGAATGACTTTGGTCGTAGTGGTTACGTTTCCAGAAGCGTCCGTAACTGTGATCGATACCGTTACGGGGCCAACTTGAGCACAAGACACTGAAGTTGGGCTCCAAACCACTGACGGGGTAGCCGTACAGTTGTCGGCGACTGAAGTCAAGATGTCTGACTGCGAAATGACAGCAGCACCAGCCGCATTAAGCTGCTTAACTGTTGCCGAAGATTTAACCGTTACCACGGGGGCAACCAAGTCTACAACAACAATGTTCTGAGTAGCTGAAGTAACATTTCCATTAACATCCGTTACCGTTACCAAAACGCTTCCGTTGCCCAAATCGGTGCAATCAAAAGATGACTGGCTCAGTACGATCGACTGGATGGAACAATTGTCCGAAGCAATTCCTACTACTTCAGAAGTTCCTAGTGTCGCAACTCCATTGGCATCCAGCGATACCGTTACCAAAGCATTGGCAAGTGTGAACGTAGGATCAATGTCATCAACAACTGTTACTGTAGCATTCTTCGTCGTGGTATTGCCGTTCAGATCAATCACAGAGATGCCAACTACGTTCGCTCCAACATTACTGCAATCAAAGAAGGACTTCGTCAAAGAATAGGTGAAGGAACTACCGCAATTATCGGTGGCGTTACCGTTCATCAAATCTGTAGGAACAATTGTAGCATTTCCACTTGCATTCAGTGAAATCGTAATGTTCTTCGTCGCAAAAGAGGGGGCGATGTCATCTACTACATTCAGCACAACTGTGTGGGTAGCTACATTTCCTGACGGGTCGGTAGCAGTGATTACAATGTTATTGATGCCCAAATCCGTGCAGTTGAAGGAAGACTGAGAAAGGGTTACCGTTTCAACGGAGCAATTATCCGCTACGTTAGCAACTAAGTCAGACCAGACCACCGTAGCAGTACCAGCTGCGCTCAGGGAAACTGTAGCCGCACCGGCCAAAGGCACGAACGTAGGAGCAGACTGGTCCTCAACCGCTACAATCGGGTTGTACGTGCGGGCATTGCCGTTGAAATCTACCAAAGTAACCGTCAAAGTAACATATCCGATACCAGGACCTGGAGCGGTAACCAAGCCACCACCCAAATCGTCGCAATCAACGATACTTGGAACGATATTGACATTGGCAATACCACAGTTGTCGTAGGAAGCATCAATGATGGTAGCAGGAGTGATGTTTGCTGTGCCATTTGCTCCCAAAACAACGGTTACGTTGTTCCAGAAGGTTGCGTCGGGCAAAGTAGTGTCAATAACCTCAACATAAGCATAAGCTGTGGAATCGGTATTTCCGTAGTCGTCCGTAGCTACGGCCCACAGGGTATGCAGACCCACGGGCATCGGGATAATGCCGGAGGCAATTTTACCAGCCCAATGACGCTCGATGTCTACATTGATGTCGCAATTGTCAAATGCCGTAGGAAGAGGATCAGAATCAACATTGACCAAGCCAAAGCAATCGTACTGAACCGCATAAACGGTTACATCCGCAGGAACAAATGGTGTGTTGAAATCCGGTGCCGCATCATCGACAATCTTAACCAAGAAGGTTTTAACGTTGGCATTTGAACTACCGTCGGTAGCCGTCACCGTTACAAGCTCACCGCTCGGGTTGATGTCGTCGCAATCAAACACGTACTTGGAAAGCACCACCGTTGGAACGCCACAATTGTCTGTAGCGCTCGATACCAAATCAGCATTAGTGATGGTAACCGTTCCATTAGCACCTAAGCTAAATATCTTCGGAGCAGTAAAAAGAGACAGTGCTGGACGCGTAGTGTCCGATACCGTTACGGTAGCTGTAGTGGTAGCGGTGTTCCCGGAACCATCCGTTGCCGTCAAGGTTACGGTATTCGCGCCAAGGTCCGAACAGCTGAAGGTAGACTTGCTCAAGGTAACCGTTGGGGTTCCGCAATTATCGGCTGACGTAAGAAGTACATCTGCATTCGTAATGGAAGCGGAGCCAGTGGCATCCAGGTAAACAGTTACATCCTTTGATGTAAGAGTAGGATCTAGGTTGTCCTCAACAGTTACAACTACTGTTTTGTAGGTGGTATTACCTGCCTCGTCTGTAGCGGTCACAACAACGTTATTCGCTCCTTTATCGTTGCAATTAAACGCCGTTTTGCTCAAGGTGATCGTTGGTGAGGTGCAATTGTCCGACTTCGCGGTTACCACATCGGCTTCTGTAAGGGTTGCAGTACCCAAGGCGCCCAAATTCAACGTATAGCTCGCAACCGTCACTGAAGGAGAAATCGTATCGAACACGTTCACCGTGATGGGCACCGTGCGATCGTTGTTGTATTCATCCGTTACCGTTACGTACACCAAATTCGGAATGCCACCGGGAGCAACTGGAGGAACCAAGCCGCAATCGAACGCAGTCTTGCTTAAAACCACATTCAAACTCGCCAATGGAGTACAGTTGTCTTCCGTACCGTTGTCGATATCTGAGAAATTCAAATCTGCATCACCGTTTGCATCCAAATACAAGTTGTATGGATTCTTAACGACGATAGTCGGAGACAGGGTGTCCAAAACTGTAATATCAACAGTTGTGTTTCGCGTATTGCCCGCGTCGTCCGTAGCAGTTAAAGTTATGGTTACCGGAGAAGCGGCAGCGTCAACACACGTAAACGTGGTCTTGTTTGAAGTAACTACAAAGTCGCAGTTCTCAGATACGTAAGGTGAATAAATCGCCGACACATCTAAAGTTGCCGAACCATTTTGATCCAAATAAAGCTTTACATCAGGCTCTATGTTTACAATACCGCCTTGAGGGGCAGTTACTAGAGCCGCCATTACTTTTATGTAACGAACCGGGAACGTCAAAGTTTCGTTCAAAGTCGTAAATGAACCGTTAAGTGAACCGCTTAAGGTACCAACATGAAACCAATCAGAGTTATCGGCTGAAGCGAATACCTGGTCACCATCGAAATCATCCTCATCCCAAGTACAAGCAGTTATCGGCATAAGTTTAACCGTGGTTACGTCGTAAAGGCCACCAAGATCTAACACTATGTACGCACCAAGGTCATAATCAGTCCCTGCACCCGTCAACGGGTCACTATCCGTCAAGGAAGCAAGAGTTTGAGACGGTGTGCAACCAGGATAACCAGTAGCGTCCCAAATGGATGATGCTGCCAGACTAAGCAATGGAATGTTGCCATTTAGATCCATAACCTGCACCTCGCCAATACCAACATAATCTTCAACTTCGGTAACACAAACGCCATTAAGTGGAACTTCACTTGGATCACAAGCAGCAGGTGTCCCAGTGGTGAAATTCCAATCCGGACGAATCGTATCCGAAACAATGATGTTCACACTTGCCGTGGAGCTGTTCACTTCCTCGTCGGAAATGGTGAACGTAACCGTGTTAGAACCCAGGTCATCGCAATCAAAAGAAGTTTGTGACAAAGACAAAGTGAAATTGTCGCAGTCGTCGGAAGAACCGTTGTCAACATCTGCAGCGGTAACCGAAGCATTTCCGTTCGCATCCAAGTAGATGGTGTGGGAAGCTTTAGCATTCGCAATAGGAGCAACCTTGTCGTGAATGATTACGGTGAAGTTTACAAAAGCAAAATTGCCAGAGAAATCACGAATAGACGCGGTAATTGTACTTGAACCTACGTCTTCACAATCAAAGTACTCACGGCTCAAGGCGGAAGTTGTGTAATCTACACCGCAAGCGTCAAAAGCAATTTCATTCAATACGTCCTGAACAGACAACAAGGCAAAACCATTCAACAAGTCACGCTCGTAGGTTAGCTTGGTCAAGATAGGTGCAGTCACATCCTTTACCGTCACAGTAGCCGTTTGGGTCGTTGTATTGCCCGATGCATCTGTAGCCGTAACAGTTACTGAATTGGCACCCAAGTTGGAACAGTCAAACGCTGACTTACTCAAGGTAACGGTAGGAGTACCGCAATTATCTGTGGCTGATGTAACTACGTCCGCGTTAGTCAGAGTAGCCGTACCGTTGGATCCCAAATTCAGGGTATAACTCTGAACATTCAGAACCGGATTCGTTACATCGCGAATCAGGACGGTCACTGTTTTGGTCTCCGTGTTGCCACTGGCGTCGACCGCCGTTACCGTAACATCATGACCGAGCAAATTGATGTCAGAACAATCAAATGAATAATCGGAGAGAGTTACCGTAGGAGCGCCGCAGTTGTCCGAAGACGAAGTGACTAAGTCTGAATTCACCAGGGTAACCGTTCCGCCGATACCAACATTAAAAGTCTTTGGACCAGCAACAACTACCAAGGACGGCTTCAAGTCGTCCACCACGGTTACCGTAACGGTTGTTGTGGCGGAATTCAAAGAACCGTCCGTAGCCGTTAAGGTCACCGTATTCGTGCCCAAATTGGTGCAGTCAAATGAAGTTTTGCTTAGGGTCACCGTGGGTGTTCCGCAGTTATCTGAAGACGACAGAACAACATCAGCATTGGTCAGCGTAGCAGCTCCAGAAGCATTTAGAATGATTGTTGCATTCTTGCCAACCACCGCTGGATTCGTGACATCTTTGACGGTCACAACCGCCGTCTGCGTCGTGATGTTACCAGAGCCGTCTGTAGACGTTACGGTCACGTTATTCGCGCCCAAGTCGCTGCACGTGAACGAGGATTTACTCAACGTAACCGTGGGCGTACCGCAGTTGTCGGAAGAGGTAACCACCACGTTTGAATTCACTAAAGTAGCAGAACCCGATGCATCTAGATCAAGCGTGTAATCGGTGACCGTCAAGGTAGGGGCCAAAACATCTTTAACGGTTACTGTAACCGTCTGAACCGTATTGTTTCCACTGTCGTCAGTAGCGGTTATGGTAACCGTGTTGTTTCCTAGGTTCGCACAAGTGAAACTCGTTGGAGTAAAAGAAACGGTAACGGTATTATCGCAAACATCAGTTGCACTCGTAACTACATCTGACTCAAGCAAGGTTACAGTACCACCTGCACTTAAGTTAACGGTAGCATTCTTTACTACCAACGCGGGAGCGGTTGCATCCACTACAGTAACCACTGCGGTTTGAGTCGCCGTATTACCTGAAGCGTCCGTAGCTGTTACGGTCACGTTGTTCAATCCTATATCCCCACAACCAAATGCCGTTTTACTGAGTGTAACGTTCGGTGTGCCGCAATTGTCTGTGGCCGATACCAACACGTCAGCAACAGTTAACGTTGCAGATCCTCCAGCGGACAAAGTCAGCGTTGCAGGCTTAACCGACAAAACAGGATTGATGGTCTCAATAACCTTCACCCAAATCGTACCTGTACGCACATTGTTCGCAGCGTCAAAGACGTTGTAGGAAACGGCCATCGCGTTTAGAGAAGTCGCACTTGCATCGGCACACGTGAATGCGCCTTTGGAAATGGTAACCTTCGGCCAACGTGAAGCCAACAATCCTGTGTACGTGTCGGCACAATCATCTTGAGCACTCAAAATGGTGTACGCTGACACTCCAGACGGGGTAAATTGAGAAGGAACATAAACCTTCGCCAAATTCACTCCTGCTTGTCCATTACCAGAATCCGCAACAATCGCTGCATATCCAGCCGGGTTCAGCTTTATGATCAAAGGATTGGCTGAGGTACGACCGATGTTGCCTGCTGTCCAATTGGTATCGGGAGCAGTAACATCGTTCAAACACGGGGAAGACTGCGCCGAGGCCACTTTCGGGGCTAATGCAGAAATCAGAATTCCCAACGACAGTATAAGTCGCTTCATGATGAGGGTATTTAGGATTGTGGCAAAGGTAGAACTTTTTCTAATCTAAAATGCACTTCTTGTCAAGTGCAAATTAAATTTTGTTCATTTCTTGTTAGTAACTAACAAAAAGGGCGGCCCGCAGGTCGCCCTTTTCAAGGTTAAATATGGCTAATTAAAGCTTCTCTACGCGGCGAATGGTAGATTCGCCACCTTCAAAATTCACTACAACTTGGTACATGCCTGCTGCAAAACCACTCAAGTTCAATGAAACATCAGAGCGACCATTTCCAGCAACATCCAGCAATAACTGGCCGTTCAAATTGACCACTTGGATGTTGGCAATTTTGGCACCCGTTGCGTGGCTAACCGATACTTGATCCACGGTGGGAACCGGGAATACCTTCAAACCGACGGCCAGCAACTCGGCTTCGCCCAAACCGTTGGCCTGAACATTCAAACCGTTGGATTTAGCGGTACAACCCGCAGCGTTGGTGATTTCCACTTCGTATGTACCGTACAAAGCTACGGGCTGCGTTTTGCTGGTGGCGCCAGCTACTGCGCTACCCGCATAGTACCACTGGTAGGAAGGAGCAATTACGCCGGCATCCAACAAGCCTGGGGCGATCAAGGATACCGTAGGCTTAGCAGGAGCTGCATTAACAAATACACCGACGGTACCGTTAACTACGCAATTGTTGGCGTCGGTAAAGGTGTAGGTCAAGGTATTCATACCGTACTGCGCTTGCGCTGGATCAAATGAAGTGCCGTTTACAACACCCGGGCCGCTGAACACCAAGCCAGACTGACCGTTGGTCAAGTTCACCACAGCACTGTTTGGACACAAGTTGGTCGCATTGGGCAAAGTGATGTTGGCACCGATGATCGTAACCGTGAAGGAATGCGTGGTTACGTTGCCCGCAGCATCTTCAAATGCATGCGTAACAGTGGTCGTGCCTACTGGGAATGTGGATCCCGAAGGCAAGCCGGATGTGCGCGTAACGGAGAAGGAACAGTTGTCGGTTACGGTGTAAGCGTAGTTCACAACTGCGTTGCAGGTTCCTTTTGTAAAGTTGGAAGGAGTCGCTACCAAAACAGGAGCGCTGTTGTCTACCACCGTGATGGACTTCGTTGCGGTTGTAACGTTGCCCGATGCATCTGTTGCGGTCAACGTGATGACCTTCGTGCCGACGTCGGAACACGTAAAGTTCAACTGTGAAGCCGTGAGGGTCACCGTGCCGCAGTTGTCGGTGGAGGAGCCCAATGCCGCTACGGTGGTGGAACCGGTACCTGTTGCGTTCAACGTTACTGTGATCGGCGCCGCTGATGGGGTGATTACCGGTGCCAGAGCATCCATAACCATAACCACTACCGTGCGCGCGGTGCTGTTTCCCGCAACGTCGGTTGCCGTTACTGTCACTACGTTGGAGCCCTTGTCTGCGCAAGCAAAGGTTGACTTACTCAAAACTACGGTAGGTGTGCTGCAGTTATCGGACAACCCATTTACCACAGCAGCGCTCGTCAAGGTAGCAGAGCCCGATGCATTCAGATTCAAAACGACCGGAGTGCCAATGACGTTCAAGGTAGGTGCAATGATGTCCGTTACCGTTACCGGAACCGTTACCGTTGAAACATTTCCGTTGTTATCCGTTACCGTAACAACAACGTTATTGACGCCCAAATCCGTACATGAGAAAACTGATTTGCTCAATACCACCGAACGAATTCCGCAGTTGTCGGACGCAACTACACCCAAAGAAGATGCGGAAATAACTGCATTTCCATTGGCGGGCAAGGAGATGTTGAGCGATGCATTTGCTGTAACCGTCGGAAGCGCATTGTCTACTACTGTTACCAGGACCGTTTTAGTGGTCAAATTCCCGGAGTTGTCCGATGCCGTCAAGACAACAGATTGGGGAGTGCCCGTTACATCGGCACACGTAAACAAGGTCTTATTGAAGCTCAGGGCTACAGAAGCACCCAAGGAGCAGTTGCTCAATCCGCCAAAGCCAGAGGTAGAAAGCGTTGCGTTACCCGATGCATTCAACATCAAAACAACGCTGTTGGGTCCGGTAATGGTTGGGCCTACGGAACAAGGCGTTGGAACAAAGTCCTCCAATTTCAGATCGTCGATGTTGACGCCAAACTTGGGTGAAGTTGAGGTTGAACCCGCTGCGATGCCGTCGAATCGAACACGAATGTTATCGCCCATGTAGTTGGCCAGGTCCAATTTTACCTCTGTCCAAGCATCCTTAGTAGCAAGAACGCGGGTGCGGTCCAAGGTTAAGGCCTTGACCCAAGTGGTGCCGTCGTTCTCGGAGACTTCCACTTCCAACGGTGCGTTGTGCGCAATAGGAAGTGCAGCTACAGCAGCTCCAGGAACAAAGCCAAACTGCATATTAGGGCGCAAGGTAGAGGTTCCGTTGCTGCTCATGGCATCGGTACAACCACTGCCCGTTGACAAGTCACCGTAGCTGTAGTAAATGGAGGGATAACTGGTTGCAGTGTAGCGAATGCCGCCCGTTGAACCGTAACCGTTGTTGTCAAAGCAGATCTGGAAAACCAAGTTGCTCACGCCGTCCCATGCAAAAGGTGCACTAAACGTATGTGTATTCCAACCCAAAGAAGTAACCGTCAATCCACCCGCCGGCTGGTAAACCGTAGTGAACGCGGTTTGAGCCAATGGGGTCGCCAAGTCCTGTGCTGAAGTTTGGGCTACCTTAATGGTGTAACCACTAAACAAACTGTTACCTGCGGCCCAAACCGGCAAGGAGGTAACATCAAACGAAAGTGACGTCAAGTTGCCGGCGCTAGCACCAAGCAAGGATTGCATTTCATCCGCACGAACGATGTACTGCATGCGAGCATCCATCCAGCCCATGGTGTAGGGAGATACGCTTGCTGCCGTTGAGGTTAGGGTTCCTGAGAACGGTACCGGTGCATGGCCTCCGCCTACCCAGTAGTCAAAGCTCAATTGCTTGCGTTCGGTACCGCTCATGCTCATTGCGGGCAACTCCAACAAATACGGGTTGTTTGCAATACTGTTGGCGCTGTTCACGCGGTAGAAACCGGTGCCTTCAGATGCTGCAGTAGCACCATAAAGATCCGTGGTCACGCTCTCCCAACGTGCACTTCCAGCGCTGGTGCTTGTGTAGCAGCCTGCCAAAGTAGCGGAATTCAAACCTTCAACGAAATTCACTCCAGGAGTGAAAGCACATAGGGTGCGCCCGATAAATGCATCGGTCCACAAACCGGTATCGCCTACCGCGCAGATGTCGCGCACCTGGAATTGGTAGTTGGCATCGGCCATCAGCGAGGTTGCCGTGAAGGTTGTTCCAGCGCCTGCAATGGGGCTGTTGGTGAAGTTACTGCCACCAACCGCGCGGAATCGTACTTGCGAACCAAGGCGGGTTGCGTTTGTGGAAGTCCAAGCGATGGACAAAGAATTAACGTTGCGCTGTGCAACCGTTAAGTTACCCGGAAGCTTGCACGAAGTGTACACGAACTCATGTGCACCACGGTCAGGAGATACAGCCGAACGCGTAGTCCCGAAGTAATCTTTGGTTACACCAACGCCTTGGCCGTTATTCGAAACGGGAAGGCCTTGAACACGAAAATCATTCGAGCCATAAAACTCAGGGTTGCCAAAGGTCGAACCTCCTTCAAATCCGGTTAGGAATGTAGCCTGATAGTCTGCGAGCGTGTTCTTTACAACGCCTGCAAAGAACAAAGCAGACCCAGTACCAAAGTACGTATTGTTGTCTAAGGTGTTGAATACCGGAGTGGTCATGGATTGCAGAGCCATGGCCTGGCCCGGTCCGAAATTCACTCCAATGTTGTTGGCAAAATTGATGCCTACCTCTGTATTGTTGATGCCATTGATGAAAATTGCACGACCTGCCGTAATACTTCCACCCTGAACAGCAACCGTATTGTGGTAGATGTTCATGTTCTCGATGACGTAAAAATTCATTCCGCGCAACGTTCCTGTATTTGAACCGTCGAAGGTGGTCACAATGTTGTTGATCACTTCGGAAGGAGCCGCTGCTGTTGAGCGTGTGTAGCCAACGGTGAGCGCATAAAAATTGCCGGAAATCCGGTTTGCGCGAACCAATGCACGGCTGACCAATTGTGTGGAAAGACCGTAAACATAGATGCCATATCCGCCCGTTGGTGATGTAGCGGTAACGGTGTTGGTGTCGATCATGACGGTAGCGCCGGTTGAACGCGCGTACGCATAAACACCGTACGTAAAGCCGGTGATGTTATTCTTGGCCAATTTGTAGGTATCGCCTGCAAACAAATTCAAGTTAACCGCATAAAAACCACCGGTAATGGTGTTGTTGCGAATGGTTCCGGCCAATTTATCCGTTAAAGTGGATACTGCATTGGTAATGCCGTTGGAACTCGTACTGGAATTGCTGATCAATTGGCAATTCTCGATGAGGATGTTCGTGTTGAATCCTGCATACTGCAAAACACGACCCGAGGTTGTACCGGTGGCCGCCATGCGCAAACCTCGCAAAGTGACATTATTTACGGCATTCAACTGGAACATGTAGGTGTTTAAGCTGTAATCGGAGGTCCACTCAACAACGCCAGGATTGGCTGGATTGGCTTGAATGGTCAACTTGAAATTATTGGGGTTGGCGTAACCGCCGATGTTCACAAGATCGGTATACGTTCCTGGATTGACGTTTAGGGTCACGTCACCCGTCATGCCGCAGGATAAATTCAATAATGCAGCCGAAACCGTGGGGAAATTGGCTCCAGCTCCACCTACTGTATACGAACCACCTAAAGCCGAACTCGATGTTACTGCAACAGGTACCGTAGTTGCCGACTGTCCACTGAACGAGCAGGTTGTTGTGCGGCGGTAGTATCTCAATCCCGCAACGGCAGTGACTGACGCAGAGGGAGTGGTTGGCGTTTCATTGGTCCAAGGACCCGTCAATGAATTCGATGATTGCCATGTGAAGGTGTTGCCCAAAACTACTGGATCTGGTGCTACTGAAAGGCTGAACGTACCTCCCGCACATGCGATGGCCGGCGGAGTGATCGTGCCAACGGTTGGAGTTCCGGTACATGCCGGAGGTGCAAAAAACTGAACATGGTTCAATGTAGTGGCTCGTGTTCCGGTGGTGGTGGAAATACTCGCCGGATTCGGGTTTTGCGTATCGCTCCGGAAATAGATTACGGTATTGGTTGCCCCCGTAAAGCTCCGCCAGCTGGTTGAGCCACCATAAGACGGCGTATTCTCATCAATAGCCAAAACCAGATTACCCCCTTGGTATACAAAAGGCTGACTGAACTCAATGGACAACCAGGTGTTTGCACCAGGCGCAGAAACGGAACCATTGAAAACCTCCGTCATGGAGCCAACCGGCACCCAATCCGTTGCGGTTAAAAATGAAGTTTTCGTGGTTTGCCCTAAGTAAATAACCCAGTCTTTTGAAAGTTGCCAGTTTGTGGGCACAGCAGTGGCTTGAAAAGAAATTCGCGACAAGGCAGTACCTACAGGGATGTTCAATTGTGCAGGAGTAAAAATCTGCTGGGTATAATTGAACCCCCAATTGGAATTGACGGGGTTGTTGGTCGTGGTGCTCGCAGGAGTACCTACCGTGTAGGTGGTTTGAGCAGCCAAAGGCAACGCAACAAGGGCCATTACGGCGGCGATCCACGTGCGCAACAAGCTAGTAACCTGTTTCATAATCAATTACTTACGTAAATAAAGGGAGTTTTTGAGACGGAAAGATAGAAAGTTCCCGCCGACTGACAAAAAATGAATGTTAAAAAAGTGTTGATAACCTTCAGGACTCGAGCACAATCCAGCCTTGCTGCAGGAGTGGTTCTGCAACCTTGTACTTGACGGATTTTTTCTCCCCCGAAACCAGGTTCGCAATGGTGACGGTATCGTTGGGCCGGAATGCGGACTTCTGCTTGACCACCGGTGCTTGCGCCGGACGTGCCGTTGGGGCAGGTGCGGCGGCGGAACTTCCCGAAGGGCCCGCGGTTGTTGAAGTGGACTCACTGACCAACGAACGGCTTGCCGTGGTTTGCGGACGCGGTGCGGCCGGGCGCTGGGCTGGGGCCGCTTGCGGAGCCTCTTCCGGTATGTAGGCGCGGAACAAGAAGGAAACCGCGGAGCGGTTTACTTGGTCCATCATGTCTTGGAACAGCTTGAAGGATTCGTGCTTGTAAATCAAGAGTGGGTCTTTTTGTTCGTAGACGGCGCCTTGTACGTTGGTGCGGAGGTCGTCCATGTTGCGGAGGTGCTCCTTCCAAGCGTCGTCGATGGTGGAGAGGACTATGACTTTCTCCAATTCACGCAAGGCGCTTTGGCCGCGGGTGTCTACGGCTTTTTGAAGGGGTACCGAAACTTGGAGTCCTTTTTCACCGTCGGCAAAGGGGACCAGGATGTTCTGGATCTGTCCGCTGTGGTCGCGGTGGATGCCCTCCAAAACGGGCGCCATTCGGGTGGCCATGGAGTCGTTCTTCTCCTTTATATATAAGGAGGTGTGATCGAAGAGTTTTTGCGCCAAATCCGAGGCAGAGGATTTTGCAAAAGATGCGGCGTCGAACGGCAACTCGGAAATGCCCAGTTGCTCGTACACTTCCAAAGCGAAGCCCTCGAAATTTCGGTCCGGATGCGTGGAACGAACCACCGTATCGCACAAGTCGTAGAGCATGTTGGCGATGTCTACTTGCAAGCGCTCGCCGTACAGGGCGTTGCGGCGGCGTTTGTAGATGCCTTCGCGCTGGGCGTTCATGACGTTGTCGTAGTCCAACAAACGTTTGCGAATGCCAAAGTTGTTTTCTTCAACTTTTTTCTGGGCGCGTTCGATGGACTTGGAGACCAGGCCGTGTTGGATCATCTCCCCTTCCACGTGGCCCATGCGGTCCATCAGGCCCGCGATGCGGTCCGATCCGAACAGGCGCATGAGGTTGTCTTCCAGCGAAACGAAGAACTGCGAGCTGCCGGGGTCGCCCTGACGGCCGGCGCGGCCGCGGAGCTGGCGGTCCACTCGGCGAGAGTCGTGGCGTTCGGTGCCGACAATGGCCAAACCTCCGGCCGCCTTAGCTTCCGGCGCCAATTTGATGTCTGTTCCACGGCCGGCCATGTTGGTGGCGATGGTTACGGCTCCAGCGCGGCCAGCTTCCGCCACGATTTCCGCCTCGCGCTGGTGCAACTTGGCGTTCAATACGTTGTGCGGGATGTTGCGCAGCTTGAGCGCACGGCTCAACAACTCACTGATTTCAACGGACGTGGTTCCCACCAACACCGGGCGGCCGGCGTCGCGCAGTTTAACGATTTCGTCGATGGCCGCGTTGTACTTTTCGCGCTTGGTTTTGTACACCAAATCGTCGTGGTCCGTACGCGAGATGGGACGGTTCGTGGGGATGACGGTAACGTCCAACTTATAGATCTCCCAGAATTCGCCCGCTTCGGTTTCTGCGGTACCGGTCATGCCCGCCAATTTGCGGTACATGCGGAAGTAGTTCTGCAGGGTAACCGTGGCGTAGGTTTGGGTGGCGGCCTCAATGGTTACGTTCTCTTTGGACTCAATGGCTTGGTGCAGGCCGTCGGAATAACGACGACCTTCCATGATGCGGCCGGTTTGCTCGTCTACAATTTTGACCTTTCCGTCCATCAGAACGTATTCTTGGTCCTTTTCGAACAAGGTGTACGCCTTCAGGAGCTGGCTCATGGTGTGGACGCGCTCGCTCTTGACGCGGTACTCGCGCAGCAACTGAGCCTTGTGCTCCGCCTTGTCTGCCGTGGTCTGGTTGGATTTCTCGATGGCCGCCAAAGAGGTAGAGATGTCCGGCATCACGAAGAAGGCAGGGTCCGTGCGGTCCGCCAGGCGTTCCATGCCGCGGTCCGTGAGCTGAACCTGGTTGTTTTTTTCCTCAATCGTAAAGTACAGGGCCTCATCCACCACCTTCATTTCCCGACCGTGGTCTTGGAGGTAGAAGTTCTCCGTTTTCTGGAGCATCGTTTTGTTGCCGTCTTCGCTGAGGAATTTGATGAGGGCTTTGTTCTTGGGCAAGCCGCGGTGCGCGCGGAGCAGTTGGAAGCCGGCATCTTTGTTGTTTCCTTCGGTGAGCAGACGCTTGGCGTTGTTCAGAGCTTCCTGGGCAATGGTCTTTTGCGCATTGTACAGGTCCACTACGTGCGGCTTGAGCTCGTTGAACTCGTGGCGATCTCCGTTGGGCGTTGGGCCGGAAATGATCAAAGGCGTTCGGGCATCGTCAATCAAAACGGAATCCACCTCGTCCACAATGGCGAAGTTGTGGCCGCGCTGCACCAATTCTTCCGGCAATCGGGCCATGTTGTCCCGCAGGTAATCAAAACCAAACTCGTTGTTGGTGCCGAACGTAATGTCCGCTCCGTAGGCATTGCGGCGGGCATCGGAATTGGGCTGGTGCTTGTCGATGCAATCCACGGTAAGTCCATGGAATTGGTACAAAGGACCCATCCATTCGGCGTCGCGCTTGGCCAGGTAGTCGTTTACGGTAACCAAGTGCACGCCAAAACCGGTCAACGCATTGAGGTAGACGGGCAGGGTGGCAACGAGGGTCTTGCCCTCGCCTGTGGCCATTTCCGCGATGCGGCCCAAGTGAAGAACCGTGCCACCGATCAACTGCACGTTGTAGTGCACCATGTTCCACTCCACCTTGGCGCCCGCGGCGGTCCAATTGTTGTGCCATACCGCGTGGTCGCCGTCGATTTGAACGGCATCCGTGCGGCCGGCCAGTTGGCGGTCCATTTCAGTGGCGCGTACGCGGAAATTTCCAGCGCTCAACCGCTTGGCGGTTTCGCGGATGACCGCAAAGGCTTCGGGGAGAATTTCAGCGAGTTCGGCCTCTGCTTTGTCGTAGGCCTTTTTGTCCAGCTCGTCGATTTGCTGAAACAAAACGTTCTTCGCGTCCGCATCTTCTTCCGACTCCGCGCGTGCGCGCAAATCTGCGATGGATGAGCGCTCCTCGGATTGCACGCGCTCCAGTCGGGCACGGAATTCCTGAGTCTTGGCGCGCAGTCCGTCGTTGTCCAAAGCTTGAACGGACGGCTCAACGGCCAAAATGCGATCTACATAAGGTTGGATCTCCTTGAGGTCCCGGTCGGACTTGTTCCCAAGGAGTAGAGCGAACAGTTTTTGAATCATGGCAGGGCAAAAGTACAAAGCCCGTGCCACCTAAGCGTTTGAATCAATATTCTTCTTCGTTCCAAAGGAAATCTTCGTCGGAAGGATAGTCCGGCCAAATCTCCTCGATGGACTCGTACACTTCGCCTTCTTCTTCTTCGATGGCTTGCAGGTTCTCCACAACTTCCAACGGAGCGCCCGTACGAATGGCGTAGTCAATCAATTCGTCTTTGGTTGCGGGCCACGGGGCGTCGCTCAAATAGGAGGCCAATTCCAAGGTCCAGTACATGGCGTTCTTTTTTATTAAAGGTATACGATGCCGCAAAAGTAAAAATTCCCCGGACGTATGCAAGTCCTTGAGGAAAAATCGTTTTTTAAGGGATCCAGGGGGTCTCTAATGCGCCCAGTTCCTTAGCGTACCAGCGGCTGAGCACGAACAACCAATCGGAGAGTCGGTTGAGGTAGCGGACCACGTCTGGGGGAACGGGCAAGGCCGCGGGGTCTTGAGCCACCGTTTCCTGGGCTTCCACGCAGAATCGCTCGGCCCGACGGCACACGGTTCGCGTTATGTGCAACTGGCTGACCCAGGCATGACCACCTGGCAGGACAAAATGGCGCATGGGCTCCAGGCCGGCGTCCATTTGGTCTATGGAGGCCTCAAGGGCAGCGATTTGGGCGACGGGGAGGGCGGGGAGTTTGGAAACGAAGTCTGCCCGGTCGTTGGCCAAATGGCTGCCGAGGGCGAATAGGTCTGTTTGGATTTGGAGGAGGAGGGCTTGGTGCGGGGCGGCGGCGGCAGGCGCGGTGTCCCGCACGTAGCCCAGGTGGGCATTCAATTCATCCACCGTGCCGTACGCATGCAAGCGAACGTCGGTCTTGGAAATGCGTTTGCCGCTGTAGAGGGAGGAGGTTCCGGCGTCTCCGGTTTTGGTGTAGATTTTCATGGCCCTGGGGGTTTGTCGTTTGGCCAGCAAGGCCCGCCAAACGCGCCTTGGGTTCAGTAGGCGCGTTGGTTTTTGCCCTGCATGTAGTTTACAAACGCACGATTGGCCACTCGGGTTCCGCCGGGGGTGGGGTAATTTCCGGTAAAGTACCAATCTCCCGGGTGTAGGGGAATGGCCCGGTGCAGGCCTTCAATGGTCTGGTAATGGATAACTACTTGTGCCTGAACGCCTTCTGGAGTAAGCAATTGGGCAATTTTGCCGTTGATTTCTTCCACGGAGAGGGTGGAATACACGGGAAGAACGGCGTTGATTTGCTCCTCTTTGGGAAGGGTCAATTGGTGCAGGGCGTTTTGGAACGCTCCCTCCACCACAGAAGCGAAGGAGCCGCGCTCTTTGTGCAGGGCCATGGCGGCTTGGAAGGCAATGAAGTCGCCCATTTTTGCCATGTCGATTCCGTAGCAGTCCGGGAAGCGGATTTGGGGTGCACTCGAAACCACGTGGATGGTCTTGGGGTGCAGGCGGTCCAGCATTTTGAGGATGCTTTGGCGGAGGGTGGTGCCGCGCACAATGGAGTCGTCCAGAACCACAAGGTTGTCTGTGGGACGCACCACTTCGTAGGTGGAGTCGTAGACGTGGGCTACGAGGTCGTCGCGGGACGAGTCTTCGGTGATGAACGTGCGCAATTTGGCGTCCTTCCAAGCGATTTTTTCCACGCGCGGACGACGGGACAGCAGGGCGTTCAGGGCGTCGGGCTGATTCAAGAGGTCCGGCTGTGCGCGCAGAGCTGCTGCGTTGGCGGTTTGGAGGTAGTCTTCTACCCCTTTCACCAGGCCGTAGAAGGCCACCTCGGCGGTATTGGGAATGAAGGAAAACACGGTGTTTTCTACGTCGTGCCCGACGGATTGCAAAACCGAATCCGCCAGTTGACGGCCCAAAGCCAAGCGTTCTTGGTAGATTTCCGCATCGTTGCCGCGCGAGAAATAAATGCGTTCAAAAGAGCAATTGCTCCGCGGTCCGGGGGTCAAAACGGGGGTGATTTCCACTTCTGCGTTGGCTTTTACCCAAAAGGCGTGGCCGGCGGGAAGCTCGTGAACAGAGTCAAACGAAGCGTCAAAGGCGGTTTGGATGACCGGCCGCTCGGAGGCAATCACCGCCACTTCGTCGTTGACGTAGTAATAAGCGGGGCGGATTCCGTGCGGATCGCGCAGCACAAAGGAGTCGCCCTGGCCAATCATGCCCACCATGGCGTAACCCCCGTCCCAACGCTTGGAGGCCCTGCGCAGAATTTCAGGAATATTCAAGTGCTCTTCCTGGTACTGAGCACGCTCGGGTTTGCTCAAGCCCATTTGCTTGGCTTTATCGTACAGCTGGGCGTTTTCCTTGTCCAAAAAGTGCCCGATTTTCTCCAAAATGGTGACGGTATCGGCCTTTTCCTTGGGACTCTGGCCCAAGCCCACCAACTTGTCGAACAATTCGTCCACGTTGGTCATGTTGAAGTTGCCGGCCAAAATGAGGTTGCGGCTCTTGTAGTTGCTTTGGCGGAGGAAGGGGTGGCAGGCCTCGATGGCGTTTTTGCCGTACGTGCCGTAGCGCAAGTGTCCTAAGTAAACTTCGCCCAAGGCGGGTACGTTGTTCTTGAGGAATTCGGCGTTTTTCAGCAACGAAGGGTCGCCGTTGAGCGCGTCGTCGATTCGCTTTTGGATGCGGCCAAAAATGTCCGCAATGGGCTTGCCGTCAATGCTTCGGTAGCGGCTGAGGTAGCGCTGTCCGGGGGGCATGTTGAGCTTGATGGAAGCCAACCCGGCGCCGTCCTGGCCGCGGTTGTGTTGCTTCTCCATCAAGAGGTACATTTTGTTGAGGCCGTAAAAGGCCGTCCCGTACTTTTCCAGGTAGTATTCCAAAGGCTTGCGAAGGCGAACAAGGGCTATGCCGCATTCGTGCTGGATGGCGTCGCTCATAGGGGAGATGCTGCTAAGAGGCAAAGATACGTATCTTCGTGTGGCGTGCTCATTGATATTCACACCCATATTTTGCCCGAGCGATTCCCGGCTTGGGCCCAGCGATTTGGCTACGGCGGATTTGTTTCCCTGGACCACCACTGCCCCGGTTGTGCCCGGATGATGGTGGACGATCGCTTTTTCCGAGAAGTTCAAGACAATTGCTGGGATCCGGAGGTCCGACTGCGCGAATGCGCGGTACACGGCGTGCACCGTCAGGTGCTGTCCACCGTTCCCGTACTCTTTTACTACTGGGCCAAGGCGCAAGACAACCTGCAAATTGCGCGGTTTTTGAACGACCACATGGCGGAAGTGGTGGCGCGGTACCCGGATCGATTCTACGGGCTGGGCACGGTTCCGCTGCAAGATCCGCAACTGGCCATTGAGGAGTTGGAGCGATTTGCGTCGTTGGGCTTGGTGGGCGTGGAAATCGGTTCCCACGTCAACGATTGGAACTTAGACGCGCCGGAGCTCTTTCCGTTTTTTGAGGCGTGCGCGCGGTTGAATTTGAGCGTTTTCGTACATCCTTGGGACATGATGGCCAAGGAGAAGATGAGCAAATACTGGCTTCCGTGGCTGGTGGGCATGCCCGCAGAAAGCTCGTTGGCCCTGTGTTCGTTGATCTTTGGTGGCGTTTTGGAGCGTTTGCCCCATTTGCGGGTGGCCATTGCGCACGGCGGCGGCTCCTTTCCCTTCACATTGGGGCGAATCCAGCACGGCTTTGACGTGCGGCCGGATTTAGTGGCGATTGACAACAACGTTCCTCCCCGAGACTACGTGGGTAAATTCTGGGTGGATTCTCTGGTG
>Ga0315906_10001949_pt1 | contig 29770 bp, 25 predicted proteins | sample LakEriMetagenome_4_FD_203526 | JGI IMG/M metagenome (GOLD analysis project Ga0315906, IMG submission 203526) | Freshwater fungal communities from buoy surface, Lake Erie, Ohio, United States - Buoy 2 MA122 | ecosystem: Environmental > Aquatic > Freshwater > Lake > Lake biofilm | place: USA...
TGCAAACAAAACACGACGATGAACTGGTTTAAAACCGTCACGCACATCGGGTAAAGCACGACCTACAATAACAGACATTGAGTAGTCAATGTAGGAGGTTTTCATCTGCTCCTCAATGTTGACTCTAATCACACGATCATTGTCTTGGGTCTGTTCTAGACCTAAATTTCCACCTAAATTTTCTTCCATATTTTTTGTTTCTTATAGTCAATTTCCTGTGGCCAAAAAGGCCTTGGATACGTACCTATACGAAGATAACTTTTTGACCCCTTTTTTATGCTTAAAATCAGTATTAATTTACACAATTTTATCCACAGTTTTTGGTAATAAATACTAACTTTAACCCATACATTTTTAACCACTTATACATTCAAAAATGAGCCAAACAATTCTCATTATTGGAGCTGGCAAATCTGCCACAGTTTTAATCCAATATTTACAACAAAAAGCGGTCGAAAATGATTGGTTTATCCTTTTAGCAGACGATGATGAAGCAGTTGCTAAAAATAAGTGGAATAATGCCCCTAATGGAACAGCCCTTGGTATTGACATAGAAAATGAATTAGATCGTCAAAATTTGGTTCAAAAAGCAGATATCGTGGTCTCCATGATGCCTGCGCAACTGCATTTTTTAGTAGCTAAAGATTGCTTAGCATTTGGTAAACCATTATTTACTGCCTCTTATGTGGACGATAATATGCGCTCGATTGCTGCTGAAATAGAATCTAAACAACTTTTATTCCTATGTGAGATGGGTTTAGATCCCGGAATTGACCATATGAGCGCGATGGCCATCATAGATAAGATCCACGAAAAAGGAGGCAAAATAACCAGCTTTAAATCGCATTGTGGCGGATTGGTGGCTCCAGAAAGTGATGACAATCCTTGGCATTATAAAATCAGTTGGAACCCTAAAAATATCATTTTAGCCGGAAAAGCTGGAGCGATTTATCTTGAAGATGGCGCAACTGTTACAAAAAATTATACAGGAATTTTTGATCAAACACCCATGGTGAACTTGCCAGGAATAGGTCACTTGGCCTATTATCCAAATAGAAATTCATTATCCTATATTGACACTTACCATTTACATGGAGTGCAAGATTTTGTGCGCACTACCCTTCGCTATCCTGCATTTTGTACTGGTTGGAATGCCATTGTGCAACTTCATTTAACCGATGAAACAGTCATTAATCTAGCACCAAATACAACTGTTCAAAATTGGTTTGAGACGCATATTCAACTAAACGGATTGGAACAAATTTTGGTAAAATTCACGCAAGATCCAGCCATTAAAAATCAACTTGAATTCATAGGATTGTATGAGTCTACAATCATTCCCACTCAATTTAATACCAATGCAAGCATTTTGCAATGGCTATTAGAAATTAAATGGAAACTAAAAACAACAGACAAGGATTTAGTAGTGATGTTGCATGAGATTGAATACAGAATTGGAACACGTCAATTTAAATTAGATAGCAGTATGGTATTAACTGGAAAAGACGCAATCAACACAGCCATGGCTACCACAGTGGGCTTACCATTAGCGATGGGTGTATGTGCCTATTTAAAAGGCGAAATTCAAATGACAGGTTTACATATACCTATTGACGCAAGAATTTATCAACCAATATTAAAAAGTTTAGCGGAAGAAGGTATTGTTTTTGAAGAAACCTTAACTAGTTTTTAAATTTTTTCTACCCTTATTTATTCAGCATTCCATTGACTTCCCATTCAAAATCTAATTGACGTTTGTCTAAATTGGCAGCAGCTACTTTGACAATGACTTTGTCTCCCATATTGAATTTTCTGCCTGATCTTGAACCCACTAAAGCATAATCTGCTTCAACCAATCTAAAGTCATCAAACTTAGACAAACTAGCAATCGTCACTAAGCCCTCACACTTGTGCTCCACTGTTTCTACAAAGAAGCCGAAACTAGCCACCCCACTGATGATCCCTTCGAAACTATGTCCCAAATAATCACGCATAAACTCAACTTGCTTGTATTTATTGGCTGCACGCTCTGCTTCCATCGCAGCTCTTTCGCGCATGCTACAATGTGCACATTTTTCTTCTAATCCTTCGTCATTCATGGCATTGCCCATTAAGACACTTTGCACAATACGGTGAACAAGTACATCTGGATAACGACGTATAGGAGAAGTGAAATGACAGTAGTGTTCAAAACCTAACCCATAGTGTCCAATATTGTTGGTGGTGTAAACTGCTTTGGCCATGGTGCGGATACCCAATTGTTCTAATACATGTTGTTCTGGTTTGCCTTTGGATGCCAACATTAAATTGTTAAAGCTATGTGCGATATGGTCTGGAGAATCAATATTAAAAGGATATCCATGTTTTTTAGCAAAGACCACAAAAGGATATAATTTGTCTTCATTCGGTTGGTCATGCACACGATAAGGAAAAGGTAAAACTTCTTTTTTCACTTTCACCGTACCCATTTTTTCTGCAATCAATTGATTGGCTTTTAACATCAGTTCTTCGATCAATTGATGCGAGGCTTTACTCTCTTTTACAGTGATTCCAGTTGGTTTCCCATTGGCATCTAAAGTAAAACGTACTTCCTGTGAGGAGAAATTAATCGCCCCATTTTCGAAGCGTTTTTTCCTCAAATTTTGGGTATAATCATGCAACCATAAAATGACTTCTTTGTGGTCACCTTCTTTTGTTTCAATAATTTCTTGTACATCCTCATAAGTAAATCGGCGGTCAGAAAAGATCACTGTTTTGCCATACCATGTATGCACAATTTTACCTGCAGCATCAATTTCAAATGTAGCGGAGAAAGTTAATTTTTCTTCCTTAGGTCTTAAAGAACATAATTCATTAGAGATTCTTTCTGGCAACATTGGATATACACGATCTGGTAGATACACCGATGTAGCTCTTTCATATGCAGCTTTATCCACTGCAGTGCCTGGTTGCACAAAATGACTAACGTCGGCAATATGCACACCAATTTCTATATGCCCATTGTCTAAATGTTGGAAAGAAATAGCGTCATCAAAATCCTTCGCGTCCAAAGGATCAATGGTGAATGTCAGAACTTTACGATAGTCTTTTCGTTTTGCAATTTCTTCTGGTGTAATTTTATCGGAAAGTGTTTTAGCAAAAGCTAATACTTCACCATCAAATACCAATGGGAATCCTGATTCTGCCACGATGGATTTCATGGCCATATCATTCTCTTTCTCTGGTGTAAATATTTCTAGAACTTCTCCTTCTGGTTTTTTATTTGAGTTTTCCCATTTAGTCAGTTGTACAATTACTTTATCGCCTGTCTTAGCACCTTTTAATTTATCCATTGGGATATAAATATCTGGCATTGGATGCATAGTATTGGGTAAGAAGAATGCATGGTGTTGCATGATCTGCATGGTACCTGAAAAAGAAACTTGTTTTCTTTTTACAATCTCTACGACTTTGCCTTCTTTTTTTCCTGAGCCCTGTCTAATTTTAGTGATTTTAACACGGACTTCGTCTCCTTTAAGTGCCGTATTGAAATCGGTTGGGAATACTAAAATATCTTGTTCCAATCCTTGTACAATGATAAAACCCATGCCTGATTTGGCAATATCTAAAACCCCTTTATAAGTTGTCGTTAAATGGGTCTGCTTTGTAGTTGTTTTTGACTTCTTCTTGTCTTTTTTACTGTTCATTTGTTTGTTGATGATATTGTGCTACAAAATCAATGACCAATTGATTAAATTCAGTTGCTTGATTAAAAAGGAAAAATGGTTTGATTGGAAGTACATACAATGGCATATCATTTAATTCATTGCTATACTTCACTAATCTTACTGCATCTTTTTCGGTGGTAAGAATGAGCTTACTCTTTGCATTAATCTGTTCAAATTTATTGCGTATTTCATTTAAATCTTCTATGGAGAAAATATGATGATCGCTGTAACTTAATTGATAATAAGTGTGTGTGTTTTCGTGTAAATAATTTTTTAAAGGAATGGGGTTAGCGATACCACAAACCAATAATACCTCATCTCGCATGGTCAATACCCATTGGTCGAATGGGTTGTAGATATGATAAGGTGTTTCGTAAGTAATTGCTGTAAAAAATACAGATTGATGTTGTTCTGGATAAAGCTTCTCTAATACCTCGGCTTTATCAGCTTCTGACATATCCAAAGGACATTTGGTGACCACAATGATATTGGCCCGTTTTGCAGACTTCCGTTCATCCCTTAAATCACCAGTTGGGAAAAAGAAATCATCGCAATACAGGTTATCATATTCGGTTAAAAGAATACTAAAATGGGCATCTATTTCACGATGCTGAAATGCATCATCTAGTATGACAGCTTGAACATCCGGAATGTCTTGTATCAATTGAGGAATGGCTTCGATACGTCGCTCTCCAACCGCCACGCCAACTTTTGGAAATTTTAAATGAAATTGCATTGGCTCATCTCCAATTTCTAGTGCGGTTGATTGATCCGTCGCTAAAGCATACCCTTTGGTTTTTCGTTTATACCCCCTACTTAATGTGGCAGTTTTATATTCTGTAGAAAGTATGGATAATAAATGCTCTACCATGGGTGATTTACCTGTGCCACCTAAAGAAAGATTACCCACACAAATGATGGGCAAATTAAAATGCACTGACTTTAAATATTTTTTGGCGTACATCCAATTGCGCAATGTCACAATCCACCCATAGATGATAGCAAAGGGTAAGAGTAAAACTCTGAAGGATTTTAAAAAAATATTATTTAAATGCATAGGTATTCCACGGCGTGATACAACATGATAAAGGTACGTCAAATTCGTTGGTATCAGTGAAATTGTCCATTGGTTCAAAGTAAGACACCCCTATTTTTTGTAAGTCTTTATTGGCTTTTGCTAAGTAGCGATCATAATAACCCTTACCGTAGCCAACGCGATGTCCCTTTTGGTCAAAACCCAATAATGGAACCAATATGGTATCGATATATGTTGGAGGAACTTGATTCAATGGCAAAGGTTCTTGTATACCATATGCATTTATCTGTAAAGTTTCGGTTTCAAAATAAAAATCCATTTGATGTAATTTGTTATCAATAATTGGATAACAAAATCTTATAAATGGATACAAAGTCTTAATGTATTTTTCGAATAACAAAGTATTAGGCTCTTTCTTATTTGCTAATGGATAAAAACTAGCAAGGATGGATGTCGTTGACCAATCGATACGTTGTAATTGAATGAGCAATAGGTCATCCATCTTCATGCATGCTGATTCAGTCAATGCAGCTCTTTTTTTGGATAATATGTTACGCGCTTCGGCCTTTGTTAAATGCATTCAAAAAAACTAAAAATGGTGGCTCCATAATTTCTCTGGAAACTATAACCTTTAAATGTTTTATAGTCATTCCTTGGTGTATGTTCCAAAATAAAATACCCCTTAGGGCTGATCAATTTCTTTTCAACAATAATTCTAGGAAGGTCGTCAATGGTATTTAAAGCATAAGGTGGGCCTGCAAAAATGATATCATATTGTTGATTACAGGTAGCCAAAAACTGAAACACATCCATTTGTATAGTGATGGTATTTTCGATCTTCAAAAAATCAATATTCTTTTTAATGAAGTCAAGCATTGTTTTATCTTTCTCTACAATGGTTAATTGTTCGGCGCCTCTAGATGCAAATTCGTAACTGATACAACCAGTGCCACCAAATAAGTCCAAAGTAAGGGCACCGTCAATGGCTACTCTATTGTGTAAAATATTAAAAAGCCCCTCTTTAGCAATATCCGTTGTGGGTCTTGTATGTGGCATATTGCTAGGAGGATGAATCCTTCTGCCTCCAAATTTTCCTGAAATAATTCTCATGCGAACAACTTAAAAGATAAAATAGGGCGCGTAATGATGCTTTGGATAATCCGTATTTAAGGCAGCTCCAATACCTTCATCTGGCACCTGTTGCATATGTGTACCTGCAAAATAACTAGCCAACGCTTCCAACCATAAATCCCTATCAGCACTATACCCTATTACATTTAAATTTGTATCCTTTGGTTGGATATTTGCTTGAATACAAGCGTTCAAAACCAAGTATTGATTTTGGTCAACTCCACTTTTATTAAAATAATTTACAAAATGAGGTTTCCCATTTTGAATGATTAACAAAATAAAATAATCATTAAATATAGTAATGCAAACACCATCCCCTTGATTAGATGAAATCAAACTACTTAAATAATGAATCCATTTACCCGTAGGAAAAGACCTAGATAATAAAGTACTTAATGCATCTGGAACACTGTATACCAAAACTTGATCTTGACCAATTTTTTGCAGCTGCAATTCTTCTTCCATTTTTGTACCAATCACAAGACTAAATTCATTATGGTAAAATGCATCTCCTCCTGTGCTCACATTTTTAGTTAATAAGGTTCTTTTTGTATTCATCACAAATTGAACCTGTCTATAATAAGATTGAATCAGTTTTGAATTATTTTGCAAATAACCTAATAGTTGATTCCAACTATTTTGATCTGTGGTATTTTCAAAATATTCAAAAGCAATATGCGCACCATTGATATGGTTTTTTACCACAAAACAAATAGACTGATCGTCCACTATCAAATAAAGGTCTTCCACCTTATTATTTGCTGTACTTTCTTGTATACCGTAAATGCCAATTTTTTTCATATTCAATTTCTACTGCAATGATACAAAAAAAAGAGCCTATGTATTGCTAAAACTAGTTGTAGATTTGTAATTATATGAGTCAACCAGCAGCGACCCCTTCCTTACAGGTGAATATTAGCAGTAAACAAATACTGACTATTTCCATTCCCATTGCATTGGCTATTTTGGTACCTCAGTTTAACTTTATCATCAACAATATCTTTTTAGGTGCTTTAAGTAAGCAAGCTTTAGCAATTGGTGGCATCACAGGGGTCTATTATTTAATTTTTGGCGTGATGGGACAAGGGCTCAATAATGGATTACAAGCACTTATTTCGAGACGAGCAGGCGAAAATCGTGTAGATGAGATTGGTGTCTTATTTAATCAAGGGGTCATTATATCTATTTTCTTATCTATTGTTGGAATTGGTTTCACCTACTTTATTGCGCCAACAATATTTCATGCCTTATTAATTGATTCATCAAGAGCCAATACCGTCATTGAATTTCTTAAAATACGTATTTGGGGACTCCCCTTTTTGTTCATCTACCAAATGCGTAATGCCCTATTAGTAGGTACCAATCAAAGTAAATTCTTAATCATTGGAACAGCCACTGAAGCCTTATTCAATATCTTTTTTGATTATAGTTTGATCTTTGGACATTTTGGATTTGCAGCGATGGGTTTAAATGGTGCAGCCTATGCTTCTATCATTGCAGAAATCATGGGCTTGCTTGTGATTTACCTTGTAATTCATTATCAAAAAATTGGTGCAAGATTTGATTTATTCAAAAAGTTTAAACTCAAAATGGATTATGTAAAACTCATTTTGGTGCAATCTTCTCCATTGATGATGCAGTATATGATTAGCATTATTAGCTGGGAATTCTTTTATATTTTAATTGAACACAGAGGAGAACAATCCTTGGCTGTATCCAACGCCATGCGTAATATATTTGGCTTTTTTGGTTGCTTTACTTGGGCATTTGCAGCCACCACCACCACCATGGTGAGTAATATTATTGGACAAGATTTACAAGAGAAAGTGATTGAATTAATTCATAAAATTATGCGCTGGAGCTTTGGCTTTGCATTTATTGTCGCAATCATGATCAATGTATTTGCTGCTGAATTTCTATCCATTTATGGACAAGGTCAAGGTTTTTTAACAGAGGGTATTCCTGTATTAAGAATTGTTTCTGTGGCACTCCTTTTAATGTCTGCATCAACCATTTGGTTAAGTGCTGTGACTGGTACCGGACAATCTAAAGTGACTTTACTGATTGAATTTGCAGCCATTATAATCTACATTATCTACAACTATCTAGTGCTTGAATATTACAAAATGCCTATCACTTATGGATGGTTTAGTGAGATTATCTATTGGTTAAGTTTATTGATTCCTTCCTTTTTCTACATCAGGACGATGCATTGGAAGAATAAGAAAATTTAAAACTAAATAGACTAATTAGATTTGGAATAATTTGACCTCGTTCTTTCTATATCAACGGCAGTTGTCCCTTCAAAATAAGGCACAGACAATTGTTGTTTTGTGATTTTTACATATACAGATTCAGCGATAGGATGCGCTGCTAAAATTTGATCAGCGATATTTGTTACAATAGTTTCTAATAATGGTGTAGGGACTGCCATAATCTTTTGAATTAAAGCATATACTTGCACATAGTCAATAGTTTGTTCTAATTTTTCGATTGTTTTGGTAGCAGGAGTCAATTGAATACGCAGATCCACTTTAAATGTATTTCCAATTTTTTTTTCTGCAGGATAGACACCATGAAAGCCATTGAAAATTAAATCATTTAAATAAATATGCATAGTAAAGCTTTGACTAATGACCTTTTGCTGTTAAGAAACGCTCTGCATCTAAAGCTGCCATACATCCACTACCAGCAGCTGTTACCGCTTGACGATAATTTTTATCTTGTACATCTCCGGCAGCAAACACTCCTTCAATATTTGTTTTGGTTGTTCCAGGTTCTGTTAAAATATACCCTGTTTCATCCATCTTTAAATAGTCTTTAAAAATACCGCTATTTGGAGTATGACCAATCGCCACAAAGAATGCACTCACTGGAATTTCTTCCATGGTGTTGGTTTTATTATTTTTAATACGTACACCTTCTACTTTCTTATCACCCAAAATTTCATCTGTTTCGGAATTAAAATGCACCACAATATTTGGGGTGTTTAACACTCTATCTTGCATCACTTTACTTGCACGCATTTGATCTTTTCGAACAATCATATGCACAGTAGTACACATTTTTGATAAATAATGTGCTTCTTCAGCAGCTGTATCACCGGCACCCACAATTGCAACATCTTTTCCTTTAAAGAAAAATCCGTCACAAACTGCACAAGCACTTACACCAAAACCATTTAATCTTTCTTCACTTGGAATACCTAACCATTTGGCACTTGCACCAGTAGAAATAATCACTGCACCCGCTTCGATAATTTTTTCATCATCTATCCAAACTTTATGCGGGTAACTACTAAAATCAACTTTGGTGGCTAATCCATAACGGATATCCGTACCCATTCTAGCAGCTTGTTTTTCAAAATTGACCATCATTTCTGGGCCCTGAATGCCATCAGGAAATCCAGGATAGTTTTCAACTTCTGTGGTAATGGTTAATTGTCCACCAGGTTGGATCCCTTGGTATAACAATGGTTTCATATTTGCTCTAGCCGCATAAATTGCAGCAGTGTAACCAGCTGGTCCTGATCCAATAATTAAGATGTCTACTTTTTCTGTTTCCATAATCCTTTTTTTACTGCTACGTAGTAGCTTAAAAAAAATAGCCCCGACAAATCTTCAGATCGTTGGGGCTATTATCATATTATTCATTTTTTAATTAGCCCAAATAAGCTTTCAATGCATTGCTGTATCGTGCTTTTTGTAAACGTTTAATGGCACGTTCTTTAATTTGTCTAATACGTTCTTTAGTTAAATCGTATTTGATACCAATTTGTTCAATTGTAACGCCATTTTCACCATCTAAACCAAAATAGGCATTTACAATCTCAGCTTCTCTTGGACTTAATGATTTCAAGACTCTTTTGATTTCTTCTCTTAAAGAATCCTTCATCACATCTTCGTCTGTATCTGACCCACCTTCTAATAAATCACCCATAGCTACATCTTCTGCCTCATGCACTGGGGCATCTAATGATGTATGACGTGTATTAGATTGGAAAATATTATTGATTTCTGTTTCTGACATCTCCAAGATACCTGCAAGTTCCTCTGTAGAAGGCTCACGCTCATGTTCTTGTTCGAATGCCATATACGCTTTATTTGCTTTATTGTAAGTACCAATTTTGTTCTGTGGTAAACGAACCAAACGACCTTGTTCTGCTAAAGCTTGTAAAATAGATTGACGTATCCACCATACCGCATAAGAAATGAATTTGAAACCCTTTGTTTCATCAAAACGTTGTGCTGCTTTGATCAAACCTAAATTTCCTTCGTTAATTAAATCACTCAAGGATAATCCTTGGTGTTGGTATTGTTTTGCCACAGACACAACGAAACGTAAATTGGCCTGAACCAATTTATCTAAAGCGCGCTGGTCACCCATTTTAATACGTTGAGCGAGTGTGGTCTCTTCTTCGGGATTAATCATAGAGATTTTAGAAATCTCCTGTAAATATTTTTCAACCGCTTGAGAATCTCTGTTGGTAATCTGTGTAGCAATTTTAAGCTGCCTCATGCAAAGAATTTATTTATAATTATAACGATGGAAAGTCCAAATTAGTATATCCCTTGCGGGAGTCTGCAAAGTTAAGTTTTTGGAGGCAATAATACAAATAAAGCCTAGAATAGCCCTCAATTTCACATTTTAGAAATATTTATACCCAAAATGGTCTTTTTAACCTTTTATCCACGGCCTAGATTTATCTTCGTTCAATGATAGATTATAGATCTGACACCGTTACTAAGCCTACCCCCGCCATGTTAGCATACATGCAAGCTGCCCCTGTGGGTGACGATGTGTTTGGGGAAGACCCAAGCATCAATAGTTTGGAGGAAAAAACCGCCAAAATGTTTGGATTTGAAGCTGGATTGTTTTGCCCAAGCGGTACAATGACCAATCAATTGGCCATTAAAACCCATACTCAGGCTGGAGACGAAGTGATTTGTGACGAAATTTCCCATATTTACCAATACGAAGGTGGAGGCATCGCCTTTAATTCGGGTTGTTCAGTCCGCCTTTTACACGGAGACCGAGGCCTATTGAATGCAGCACAAATTCAAGCAGCTATCAACCCAATTGATGTGCATAAGCCCATCACAAGTTTGGTGAGCCTGGAAAATACCAGTAATCGAGGTGGAGGAGCTTGTTATGATTTTAATAGTTTTTACGAAATTCAAAAGGTAGCCAAAGCCAATCAATTGGCACTCCATTTAGACGGTGCCAGGGTTTTCAATGCCATTGTCCGTAAAAAGGAAAATCCTACTGATTACGGTAAGGTCTTTGATTCTGTTTCTATCTGTTTAAGTAAAGGATTAGGCGCTCCAGTGGGAAGCGTATTGGTAGGATCCATTCCATTTATCAAAAAAGCCAGAAGATGGAGAAAAGTTCTTGGTGGTGGAATGCGTCAAGCTGGTTATTTAGCTGCTGCTGGTATTTATGCCATTGAAAATCATGTGGCGCGTTTGGCAGATGATCATCTACATGCCATTGCTTTAAAAGAAGCATTAGAATCAAAATCTTTTGTAGATCATGTATTACCAGTTGAAACCAATATTGTCATCGCAGTCATGACTGGTGCTTATACCCCTGCCGCATTTGTTCAAGCACTTAAGGAACAAAATATATTGGCCTATGTGATGACCCCTACTCAAGTTCGTTTTGTTTTACACCTTGATATTTCCCCAGATGCTTTAGCTAAAACAATTGAAACCATTCAAAAAATTAAGTAGACAAGAATAGAAATATAATTATGTTAGAAAGAATTAATCCAACCACCACACAAGCTTGGTTTGTATTGAAAAAACATTTCGAAGAAGAAATGAACAGAAAACAAATGAAGGATTTGTTTGCGGCAGACCCGAATAGATTTGAAACTTATTCAATCAAAAAAGACGGTGTACTATTTGATTATTCAAAGAATATCATTTCTGATAAAACCATTCAATTATTATTTCAATTAGCAAAAGAATGTGGCTTAGATAAAGCAATTGAAGCACAGTTTTCTGGAAAAGTAATTAATGAAACCGAAAACAGGGCTGTATTGCATACTGCATTAAGAAATTTCAGCGGTCAACCAGTATTGTTAGATGGTAAAGATGTAATGCCAGGCATTCAGCAAGTGTTACAACAAATGAAAACATTTTGTAACAAAATTCACCAAGGAGCACATAAAGGTTATACAGGAAAAAAAATTACAACGATTGTCAATATTGGTATTGGTGGGAGTGATTTAGGCCCTGTGATGGTGACCGAAGCTTTGAAACCTTATTGGGTAGATGGAATACAAACTTATTTTGTAAGTAATGTAGATGGTACACATATTGCTGAAACTTTAAAAAAAGTGAATGCAGAAGAAACATTATTTTTAATTGCTTCTAAAACATTTACCACTCAAGAAACCATGACCAATGCCCATACGGCAAGATCTTGGTTTTTAAAACATGCCAAAGAAGAAGCCCATATAGCAACGCATTTTATTGCTTTAAGTACCAATAAAAAATTAGTGAATGCGTTTGGCATAGATAGTCAAAATATGTTTGAATTCTGGGACTGGGTTGGAGGACGCTATTCTTTATGGAGTGCTATAGGTATGTCCATCGCATTAACGATTGGATATGACAATTTTGAGGAATTATTAAAAGGCGCGCACGAAGCAGATGTTCATTTTAAATCGACACCTTTTGAAAAAAACATGCCCGTGATTATGGCATTACTAGGAATCTGGTATACCAATTTTTTTGGCGCTCAAAGTGAAGCTATCCTGCCTTATGACCAATACTTACATCGTTTTGCAGCCTATTTCCAACAAGGCAATATGGAGAGCAATGGTAAATATGTAGACCGCAATGGAACCACTGTGAATTATGCTACTGGCCCTGTCATTTGGGGCGAGCCAGGCACCAATGGACAACATGCATTTTATCAATTGATTCATCAAGGTACTTTAGTGATTCCATGTGATTTTATTGCACCAGCAAAAAGTCATAATCCAATTGGAGATCATCATGATAAATTATTGAGTAATTATTTTGCACAAACCGAAGCATTACTCAATGGGAAGTCTGAAAAAACTGTAGTCGAGGAATTAAAAGCAGCAGGTAAGTCTGAAGCCGAAATTGAAAGCTTAGCACCATTCAAAGTTTTTGCTGGTAACAAACCAACCAATTCTTTTTTAGTAGAAAAAATTACGCCTCATACATTAGGATTCTTAATTGCTTTGTATGAGCAAAAGATTTTTACACAAGGCGTGATCTGGAATATTTATAGTTTTGACCAATGGGGTGTTGAATTAGGCAAGCAATTAGCAAATCAGATATTGCCAGAATTAAGTCATAATGAACCTGTCACAGGACATGATAGTTCAACCAATGGATTAATTAATCAATACAAGCAATGGAAAGTATAAGATTGATTGAACCTAAAGACAATGTGGCCCTTGCTGCGGTGATTCGTGCTGCATTGACTGAATTTGGCGCTAATAAACCAGGTACAGTATATTATGATCCAACAACTGATCAACTATTTGAATTGTTTCAAACTGCAGGATCCATTTATTATGTTGCAGAAATAGATGGTAACCTTGTTGGTGGATGTGGGATTTTCCCTACCGAAGGATTGCCAGAAAGTACCTGCGAATTAGTAAAATTATATTTAGCTCCAACTGCAAGAGGAACTGGTTTGGGAAAAGCATTGATGCTTCAAGCAATGGCTTGGGCAAAAGAAAATGGCTATGCACAGGTGTATCTAGAAACAATGCCGGAACTATCTAATGCGGTTACCATGTATGAAAAATTGGGCTACACTAGATTGACAAAATCATTGGGTAATTCTGGTCATGATGGTTGTAGTATCTGGATGCTAAAAACTTTATAAGTATCCAACCATCTTTATTGATCACTTACCATTTATCTACTTCCTCGCCACTTAAATTATCGCCACTAGCTTCAGTGGTATTTGTAGGTTCAATCACTTCAGTTGCTTGTGTTGGTGTAGCTTCTACTACTGTTTCTGTAGCTGCAGGATAATTATTTGGATACTGAGGTGGGTTTTCCGGATCAAACTCATGATTAAATGCATCAAAATCAAAATCAGGCATTAAATCTGTTTTAACATAATCTAAGGATTCAGTCAAGGCTTTTAAAAATTTATTAAAATCCTCTTTGTACAAGAAAATTTTAGAACGATCATATCCATTATCATCAAAGCGTTTTCTGCTTTCTGTAATGGTTAAGAAATAATCATTGCCCTTAGTGGCTCTTACGTCAAAGAAATATGTTCTTCTTTTTCCCGCACGAATTTTTGAACTAAATACACTTTCAATCTTTTTGTCGTTGTTTTCGTATTCCACAATATCATTTTTAGTTAAGAAAAATCTATGGCTAAAATATAAAATCTTTATGAAAATTTGAAATTTTGAACAAAAATTAAAAAAAACCCATTAAACCTATGCTATTCTTGATTTTGGCTCATTTGGGTTTGGTATAATTCGGCATATAAACCCTGTTTTGCTAACAAACTTTCGTGTGTACCAGATTCAGCAATATGGCCATCCTCGATGTAAATTATGAGGTCAAAATGGAAATTAAAAAATATGCGATGTGTAATAAATAAGGCGGTTTTATCTTGCATCAGACGACTCAGATTTGCTAAAATTGTTTTTTCGGTATTGCTATCCACCGCACTCAAACAATCGTCAAAAATAAATAAATCTGGTGCTTTAATTAAAGCCCTTGCAATGGAGATTCTTTGCTTTTGACCCCCACTTAATGTGGTACCACGTTCCCCTACCATTGTCTCAAATCCTGATGGAAGTTGTTCTATTTCATTTAAAATATGAGCAGATTTAGCTGCAGCTTTAATGGTTTCGTCAGAAGATACGACTCCAAATTGAATATTATTTTTAATTGAATCACTGAACAAAAATACATCTTGTTGCACATAGCCAATACGTTTTCTTAAAGCCAAAGTATCAATGAATTCAATTGGTTGTCCATCTACCGACACTTCTCCAGTATTCACATGGTACATTCGATTCAACAATTGCGCAATGGAAGATTTTCCAGAACCCGTTTTTCCAAGGATCAACACTTTTTGACCTGCTTTAATTTCTAATGTAAAATTATTCAAAGCCTTAATACCAGAATGTGGATAGATAAAATCGACATTATTGAATTGGATATCTCCTTTTATTTGATCTATTTTTTGGGTATGCTTATTTTGAATAGTTGGCTCAATAGATAAAAATTCATTCAATCTTTTTTGTGAAGCAGCTGCTCTTTGAATCATACTCGCTGTCCAACCAATGGCACTCACTGGAAAAGTCAACATGTTGATATAAATAACAAACTCTACTATCGTACCTATCTGACTTGGATCTTTAATGGCTTGTAATCCACCTAAATAAATAGTCAATAAAGTACTCAGACCAATCATCAAAGCCATCGTAGGCGTATAAAAAGCTTCCACTTTCGCCAATGCAACTGCATTCTTACGGTACAATTCACTATTCGCTTTAAAGAATCCCAACATTGCTTTTTCTTGCACAAAAGATTTAATCACCCTTATGCCTGAATAAGATTCTTGCGCATTGGTCGTCAAATCTGATAATTGTCCTTGTATCTCCTCACTTTTTTTATTGATGATGCTATTAACTAAATAAATAGTGATGGCTAGAATAGGCAATGGAGAAAGAACATACAAACTCAGTCTAACATCTTTGGAAAACATATTGTACAAACAAAAACCGATCAAAGAAACTAAATTGATTAAATACATTAAAGAAGGGCCTGTGTACATTCTTACCCTACTCACATCTTCAGTAATACGACTCATTAAATCACCTGTACTATGAGTCTTATAAAATTCAGTATCGAGTGCTTGATAATGTTCGTAAACCTGATTTTTTTGATCATATTCAATATGCCTACTCATTACAATAATGGTTTGACGCATAAAAAACATAAAAACACCTCTTAAAATAGCCAAGATTAAAATGGTGACACTACAAAAAGTGATTAACCATCCAAAATTAAAATGGTTGTTTTCGCTAATCCCTGCGATTGCTTTTATAATTAAGTCATTTGAAGCACCCGTAACAGGTTTCCCTCCAGGTAGTTTTGATTGAACTAAACCAACCACATAACCAGTTATCTGAGGGGCTAAAACGGCCAAATAGTTAGTCGCAATCACCAATAGCATTCCTATAAAAAACCTGAATCTATATTTCCAGAAAAATTGATTTAAAGCAGCTAATTCTCTCACTTGGTCCTTTTTTGTAAAGATACATGGTAGTCAATTAATTAGAACCATTGAATTCATTAATAAATTGGCCATTTTTTTGCAAAATTGCATTTCCCTTCCTACATTTGCCGCGGAGAGATGGCAGAGTGGTCGATTGCGATAGTCTTGAAAACTATTGACTGTAACAGGTCCGGGGGTTCGAATCCCTCTCTCTCCGCCAAACGAATTCAAAACCACGTACTTACGTGGTTTTTTTGTTTTCTGGACTAGCCAAGCTTGCTTGAGCGAGTGTAAGGAAACAAAAAAACAGCGGCGAAGCCGCATGTTTTGAATGCGTTTTGAGCCCCCTCAAAAGGATCACCGACCGAAGGGAGGTAATCCAACTAAAAAGGCCACCAATTAGGTAGCCTTTTATGTAAGTATCAGAGTATACTTTATTACTGTTGAACCCCTACTCCATAAAAATTCACTGTCTTTATTAAATTATCACTTAAAAAGATAGTAGCATTTTTTGAAAAATTACCCATTGCAGATCCATTAAATCCTAAAGTAACTGTTGTTTTTTGACCAGGTGCGATAACCTCATTTGCTTGAAATTTTGGTGTAGTGCAGCCGCAACTCACTTGAACATTGTTCAAAGTGATTGGAGCAGAACTGATATTCTCAATGGTTACATTGAATTCAGTAGGCTTCCCATAAGGGATATTCCCCATATTGTAATTGTCATTTGAGAACTTCAGAACTTTGGTTATGTCTTTTTGAACCTGTGCTTTTGCAGGAGCTGTTTGAGCAAATAAATGCGCAGAAACAGTTAATAAGAAAGCAAATAAAATGAACTTTTTCATATTTTAATAAGATTATAATTTCATCTAAATTAAATAAATTATCTGCAACATTAGTCTTTTTAATTAAACCAGTAATAATAAATGATTGATTTAAAAGTACTTAGCAAATTAAAGACAGAAAAATATTTATAAAAAAAAATAATACAAATAAATGGTCTAAATTTAAAATACAATATAGCTCAATTGCATATGTTAACGCTTACTGATATTGTTAAAGATGGTATATTAGAAGTTCGATTTTCTAATAACAAAACTGCAAATAAATTTTATCAAATCATTTGCAGTAAAGGAAATATCATGCAGCAAGGAAAAATTACTGGATTTACACAGAGGGTTTGTTTATATGTAGGCAATTTGAAAAAAGGAAATTACACTTTCAAATTAGATGAAACTGAATCAAAAGAATTTATAGTACAATAATCTTCTTGCTCATCTCTTGTTCCTTCTTTAGTCCACTTTTACTTTCATAATTAATTTTCGAATCCTGCCTGCTCCTATCATGGGCGCATGTACATCGTCTGGAAAATAAATTCCAAACTGACCAGGATGTAGTTTGAAAAAATGATCTGGTGCATCTTCAAAAAATAGCACATCTTTTTCCTTACTGTAATTGCCTCTTGGTTCAACACAAGAGCTTCTTGATTTCCAACCTACCGTTTCCACGCCGTTAAAACAAACCTGAATATCTATATAAGTATTGTGACATTCAAAATTAGCACATGAATCCAACATGCTGACTGCCTCTTCGTCGGAAATGATTGCCAAAATATTTTGGCCGTCTACTTCTTTTTTCCCAACTGGCATGCCATCAAATTTAGTATTCATAATGTATTCAAATGCTGCAGCAAATCTAGGATGCACTGATACATATTTGTTTAATTGATTTAATTCGTCTAGTATCATTATTTTTTCTTTTTGTTTTTACACTTCGGCGCAGTCGGCGCCGAAATACCTAGTTATCGATTGCTTTGCAATCTCTAATCAATTTTTTCAATGACTAATAAATCCTCCACATCAATATTCATAGGCAACTGACCCACTTTCACAATCGCACGCTTACCTTTAAATCCAATGACTTCGCCCACTTGATAGTTCTTCTTTAATTTTACAGTGGATCCAATTTCAATAGGTCCTGCAGCTTCCTTATACTGCTTGTCAACTTTTTTAGCCAATTTATTAATAACTATAGCATCATTCTTTTTAAATAACAAATTATACAAAGTCTTCATTACATCTTCTTTCTTATCTGACTTCTTATAATCCAATGCAATTTGTTTCAAATTGCGTTCCATCTCCTTTAAATAAGTGAACTTTCCCTCTGCTACCCTGTTCTGCTCTCTTAAAAGTGCAACCTGTTGTAAATGCTTTTCCTTGTCTAATGTTTTATTCAACTCTAATTTTAAAATATCATTTTCTTTAATGAGTTTATGCAACTCCTTACGTTCCTTTTGCACCAATTGTAAATCCTGTTCGGTTCTGTTCAACAATTTATCCAACTCAAAATGATGCGTATCTACCAATTTTCTTGCACGGTTAATTAAATGCTTAGGCAATCCAATTCTTTCTGCGATCGCAAAAGTATAAGAGCTTCCTGGCTTGCCAATCACCAATTGATACAATGGTTCTAATTTCACTTCATCAAACTGCATGGCCCCATTCACAATTCCTTTGTTATGATTGGCCATCACTTTTAAATTCAGATAATGTGTCGTCACAATCCCTTGTGCATGCTTATGTGATAATTCTTCCAAAATAACTTCGGCAAATGCACCACCTAAATGTGGATCGGATCCGCTTCCAAGTTCATCAATAAAAAATAAGGTCTTCCCATTTGCATTTTCTATAAAGTACTTCATATGTGTCAAATGACTACTATAGGTACTTAATTCAAAAGCTAAATTTTGGGTGTCGCCCAATTGAATGAATAATTGTTTATAGATCCCCATTTGAGAATCAGGATGTACTGGTACCAATAAACCCGACTGCAACATTACTTGGTTGAGTCCTAATGTCTTCATGGAAACTGTCTTTCCACCCGCATTGGGTCCACTGATGATCAAAATCCTTGCTTCATCATCCAATTCTATATTAACCGGTATGGTTTTTTTGCCTGAAGCTTTATTGTACATATACAACAAAGGATGGTAGGCTTGAATTAAATGCGAAGTCGCTTTATTTTCGACCACAGGCAAGTGCGCATTCATGTCTATTGCTAATAATGCCTTTGCTTTGATAAAATCATATAATCCCACCATTTGCAAATAGCCCATCAATAAACTGGAGTATGGCGCTAATTGAGTAGTTAATAGTCTTAAGACCCTTTGTACTTCCTTTGTCTCGTCCTGTTCTAAACTATATAGTTCATTGTTGAGTTCAATGGTTTCCTCGGGTTCAATGAATGCGGTTTTTCGACTATCACTTTCACCATGTAAAAATCCTTTTACTTGTCGCTTGTATTCTGAAAATACTGCTACCACACGTCGACCATTGCTAAAACTTTCATCAATATCTGCCGTATAACCAGACTTAGCTAAACGACCTAATACTTTTTCAAATATGCGTCTTAGCTCCTGTCTTTTTTTGTACAATTGAGCGCGGATCTTGGCCAAGTCTTCGGAGGCATTGTCTTTGACCAAACCTCTATCATCAATGACTTCGTCAATGGATGCTATAATTGTTTTTTCAAAATAACTTTCTGCAATGACTAAATACAAATGACTATAAGCCGCTTGGCGTTCTGCATCAAACCATTTAAATAGTTGTCCAACATGATCCACCAATTTGCGAACCAATAACCATTGCTCACCAGTTAATTGCGCACCTGGAATACCCAATAGCTTCACATCCTTCCTGATGTCTAAAATAAAATCACTTGGAAAATACTGATTGGCTTGCTTAATAAATTGATATTCCTGCGTTTGCCTTAATGAAATTTGAATATAATTTAAGTGCGTATGTATCCTCATGGCATCCACCAGCTCCTTTCCAATAGTGGATTGACAGTAATTCAGTAAGATGGTCTTGATCTTATCAAATTCTAATTGGGAAAGGGCATTTTCAGGATAAACTCTCATGGGTACAATAGCTGCAAATTTAGCTAAAAAAAACATTAACAACCTTAGAACAAATTGATCTGTGAATTGTTGTATTTTTAACTACACTATCTATATGAAAACAATCAAATACATTTCAGCTGGTTTGTTTAGCATTCTATCTTTTTTCGCATGTGCTCAAACCCCTAAAAAACAAGCAAAAATTCAAAAAATCAATATGGAAAATACGCAAACAATCACATTAGGATCTGGCTGTTTTTGGTGCACCGAAGCCGTGTATCAACGTTTAGAAGGGGTGGTTAAAGTGACTAGTGGTTATAGCGGTGGCCATGTTGAAAATCCAACCTATGAGGAAGTTTGTATGAAAAACACTGGACATGCCGAGGTTTGTCAGATCGTTTTTGATACCACTAAAATTAGTTTGGATGATATTTTATCTGTTTTTTGGAAAACACATGACCCTACTACGCCCAATCAACAAGGCAATGATGTAGGTCCTCAATATAGATCGGCAGTATTTTACCACAATGATCAACAAAAGGAATTAGCGCTTAAATACATCAAAGAATTAGATGCTAGTAAAGCATGGGATAAGCCAATCATTACTGAAGTGACTGCGTTCACTAAATTCTATGCTGCAGAATCATACCACCAGAACTACTACAATAACAATACCAATCAAGGTTATTGCAGGTACGTAATTGGGCCAAAATTGGATAAATTTGAAAAAGTGTTTAAGGATAAATTAAAAAAAGAAGATGAATAAAACCCTTTTTACACTGATTTCCTTTTTGTGTAGCATTTCTATGTTTGCGCAACCCTTGATCAACGAATCCGATACTTTAAGAGGTAGTTTGAATGAAAACAGGGATTGGTTTGATATCAAAAGATATGTGATAGATGTGAACCCAAATTATGAAGCAAAATCTATAGTTGGTGTGGTCAGCTGGAAAGCCATAGCAGTGAAGCCTTCCAAGCAAATTCAAATTGATTTACAAACTCCTTTGGAGATTGATAGTATTTTATTATGGTCAAATACAAAAGAAAGTTCAACTGCTATACGTTTACAATTTTCAAGAACAAATAATATTGCACTTGCACAAATTGAAAAACAAATTCCAAAAGGACAAGCGTTTGGTTTAACCATCTTTTATCATGGCGTTCCAAAGGAAGCGATTAGACCACCTTGGGATGGTGGATGGATATGGAAGAAAGATGCCAATGGACAACCTTGGATGTCAGTAGCTTGTCAGGGCTTAGGTGCTTCGGTTTGGTATCCTTGTAAAGACCATCAGTCCGATGAGCCAGAAGAAGGTGCACAATTAACCATACAAGTCCCTAAAGACAAAAACATCATCGCCATTGGCAATGGTAGAAAAATTGCGGAGACGAATATGGTTAATATAAATAACAACAATCGATTCAGTTGGCAGGTTACTAATCCAATCAATAGTTACAATATCATTCCTTACATTGGAGATTATGTTGGATGGAAGGAAACTTATAAAGGATTAAAAGGGAAATTAGACCTTAGTTATTGGGTACTTCGTTCCGATTCTGCTAAAGCAGTTGAACAGTTTAAACAAGTGCCAAAAATGTTGGAGGCACTTGAATATTGGTTTGGGCCTTATCCGTTTTATGAAGATGGATTTCAAATGGTACAAAGTCCACATTTAGGCATGGAGCATCAGTCTGCAATTGCTTATGGTAACCAATTTAAAAATGGTTATTTAGGACGTGATTTATCTGGTACAGGCTGGGGTCTTAAATGGGATTTTATCATTGTGCATGAGAGTGGACACGAATGGTTTGCTAACAATATCACAACCAAAGACATTGCAGACATGTGGGTGCACGAAGGTTTTACCAATTATTCTGAAACTTTATTTACGGAATATTTTTATGGTAAGAAAGCGGGAGACGAATACAACTATGGCATCCGTCGAAATATAAAAAACGATATTCCAATCATTGGCCCATATGGAGTGAATCAAGAAGGTAGTGGAGATATGTATGCAAAGGGTGCTAATTTAATACACACGATACGTCACGCTATTAACGATGATAGTTTATTCAGAAATATTTTAATGGGATTGAATACCCAATTCTATCATCAAACTGTAACAAGTGCACAAGTCGAAAATTATATTTCAGTGCGTGCAGGTTTTGGCTTTCAAAAAGTCTTTGATCAATACTTAAGAACAACACAAATTCCTATATTGAATTATAGCTATAACGAAAGAGAAAAAATATTTACCTACGAATATAAAAACTGCGTGACTGGTTTTAACTTACCACTTCACTTTAGTTATTTGGGTAAAAAATATAGTTTCATGCCAATGGACTATCAGCCTCAGCAACGCTTAATAAAAGAACCTAATTTTAATTTACAGGATTTTGTAAAGACAATCGAAAGTCAATACTACATTAAATTAGCAGAAGTAAAATAGTGAAGATAAAATTGTAGGAGTCAACTAATTCTTAAGCACTCTACCCAAGCTATACAAACGTTTTTGCCAATAAGGTTCAGACAAATCACTAATTGTAACACCTTGACTGGTGGATGCATGAGCAAACTTATTATTGGTCATATAAATACCCACATGAGAAATAGATCGACTGCCATCGGTTTTAAAGAAAATCAAATCCCCTTCCTTTAAATCTGACCAATCAATTTTTTCACTTTGTGTATATTGCTCTGCTGCAGTTCTTTTTAAATTAGTTTTGTAAATAGCATTCATCACATCCAACGTAAAATAAGAACAATCCACCCCTCTTTTACTAGATCCGCCAAGTACATAAGGTGTACCCCACCATTCGTCAATTTTTTGCAATAAAGGAATATTCTGAATTTCCTCCACTGCAATATCCATTTGAATAGAATATTTTAATTGTAACCAATTGGCTTTCTCTACATCAGTTAAGTTATCTGGCATTTTATTTGAAGCTTCTGAACGAACCAATATAGGTTCTGCTTCTAAGGCATCTGATGCTTTTTTCATATACACCCTACCAGGTTTCACCGAAATATTGTCTAAAAATTCAATGGCGTCATTTGATGCATCATTAGATTCAGGAACTGCAACTACTGCTGGTAAATTCCTTTTAGGCTTTGCTTTTAACTGCGCCGTTTTTGCCTTCACAGACTGACTGAACTTAGACATAGTGCTGCAGCTTGACAAAATTGCCATCATACACACCAGCCCTAATATCCTTATCATCCCTTTTTGCATGAACGGCAAGATAATGCAAGAACCTTAAAATAGCCTCAAAACAGCAGATTTTAACCCTTTTTTGTGGAAAATTAAGCCTGTATAAGCCCTGCTTTTTTACGATATTTGTGCCTTATCCCTAATCCCAAATGCCCAAGTTTTCCCATTTACACGTTCATACCCAATATTCACTATTAGACGGTGCTGCCTCTATTGATGGTTTGTATAAAAAAGCCATCAAGGACGAAATGCCTGCATTGGCGATCACCGACCATGGGAATATGTTTGGTGCATTTAATTTTGTAAGTCAAGCATGGAAAAACACCAAAGTCATTGGGAAGGATGCGAATGGAAAAGATGTTTTAGCGCCAACAGTGAAACCAATTGTTGGTTGTGAATTTTATGTGGTGAAAGACCGACATGTCAAACAATTTACCAAAGAACATAAAGACGATCGTTTTCACCAAGTCTTATTGGCCAAGAATGCAGTGGGTTACCAAAACCTCATCAAGCTAACTTCATTAGGATACATTGAAGGGATGTATAGCAAGTACCCAAGAATCGATAAAGAACTCATAGAAAAATACCATGAAGGAATTATCGCCACTACTTGTTGTATTGGTGCACATGTGCCTCAAGCTATTTTAAGAGATGGTGAAGAAGCAGCAGAAAAAGAATTTAAATGGTGGTTGGATTTATTTGGAGAAGATTATTATATCGAAATCCAAAGACATGAAATACCAGAACAAGAACGCATCAACAATACATTACTTAAGTTTTCAAAGAAACATAAAGTAAATGTGATTGCCACCAACGATAGTCATTACATCAATGAAGATGATGCCAATGCGCATGATATTTTATTATGTATTAACACAGGCGAAAAACAATCCACCCCTGGATTCGAAGATTTTGTAAACGACGAACTTCAAATCAAAAATAGAAGATTCAAGTTTCCAAATAATAAATTTTATTTCAAGACCCAATCGGAAATGATTGAGTTGTTTAGTGATATCCCTGAATCAATTGATAATACCAATGCCATTGTAGATAAAGTGGAAGTCTTAAATTTAAAAAAAGACATCCTCCTTCCTGCTTTCCCAATTCCAAAAAGTTTTCAGATTCACAAGGATGCAAATATGAATCAGTGGGAATACTTAAAACATATCACTTGGGAAGGAGCGCATAAAAGATATGATACGATTACTGTAGAAATTCAGGAAAGAATTGATTTTGAATTATTCACCATTCAAACCATGGGCTTTGCAGGTTACTTCTTAATTGTAAGTGATTTTATAAAAGCAGGTCGTGAGATGGATGTGTTTGTAGGTCCCGGTCGTGGATCTGCAGCAGGCTCTGTGGTGGCCTATTGTATTGGCATCACCAATATTGACCCGATTAAATACCAATTACTATTTGAACGTTTTTTAAATCCAGATCGTAAGAGCATGCCCGATATTGATACGGACTTTGATGATGAAGGCCGTCAGAAAGTGATTGATTATGTGGTAGAAAAATATGGCAAGGAACAAGTAGCACAAATTATTACGTATGGTACAATGGCAGCCAAAAGCAGTATCAAAGACGTAGCGCGTGTGATGGATCTTCCTTTATCCGAATCCAACTTATTAGCAAAACTTGTTCCAGATAAACCAGGTACCGAACTCTATCGTTGTTTGCATGCCCCTATCACCGTTAAGGAAGGAGAAAAATCTTTAGCCGAAAAAGAAGGCTATCAGTCCGATGATATAGACAATATAAAAAAGCTTAGAGAAATTTATGCAGGTAATGATTTAAGAGCCGCCGTATTGCATGAAGCAGAACGTTTAGAGGGTTCTATTCGTAACACAGGTATTCACGCTGCGGGAATAATCATTGCACCAAGTGATTTAACAGAGATCATGCCGGTTGCCACTGCAAAAGATTCAAATTTGTGGGTGACGCAAATTGAAGGCTCTGTGATTGAAGAAGCAGGTGTTATTAAAATGGACTTCTTGGGTTTAAAAACCCTTTCTATTTTAAAAACTGCCTTGCAGTTAATCAAACAAAACCATGGCATCACTATCGACTTGGATACGATTCCATTAGACGATGAAAAAACTTTTCATTTATACCAAAGAGGAGAAACCAATGCCACTTTCCAATTTGAGAGTGTGGGCATGCAAAAATATTTACGTGAATTAAAGCCCGATAAATTTGCCGACTTAATTGCGATGAACGCCTTGTACCGACCAGGTCCGATGGCTTATATACCAAATTTCATAGAACGTAAACATGGTCGTGAAACCATACAATATGACTTGCCTATCATGGAGGAAATATTAGCGGATACTTATGGGATTACAGTGTACCAAGAGCAAGTGATGTTACTCAGTCAAAAAATTGCTGGTTTTACTAAAGGAGATGCGGATGTACTGCGTAAAGCAATGGGTAAAAAACAAAAATCGGTATTGGACAAAATGAAAGCGCAGTTTGTGGAAGGCGCCGTGAAGAATGGCCATCCAGAAAAAGCTTTAGATAAGATTTGGACCGACTGGGAGGCATTTGCACAATATGCATTCAACAAATCGCATTCTACTTGTTATGCTTATGTGGCTTATCAAACAACCTACCTAAAAGCACATTATCCTGGAGAATATATGTCTGCTGTTTTAAACCATGCAGGTAGTATCGATAAAATCACCTTCTTTATGGAAGAGTGTAAACGTATGGGCATTAAAGTATTGGGTCCAAATATCAACGAATCTTTACAGGGTTTTTCTGTCAATAAGAATGGAGAAATACGTTTTGGATTAGGCGGATTGAAAGGCGTTGGTGAAGCAGCTATTGAAGCCATTATTACAGAACGTAATAAAGGCGGACATTTTGAGACCATGATTGATTTTATAAAACGAGTGTTGTCAAGAGCGGTGAATAAAAAATCTTTAGAAAGTTTAGCCTACTCAGGTACATTTGATTGTTTCCCTGAATACCACCGTGCACAATATTTTAATACAGGTGATGGAGACCGCACGAATGGTATGGAAAAATTAATTGCATATGCTCAGGCCATTCAATCTATGACAACTGGTTCTACCAATACCCTATTTGGTGATCTGCCATCTGCCATGCAAGTGCCTATCCCAAAATTAGCACTCTGTGAGGAATGGACTTTGACCGAGAAACTAGACCACGAAAAAGACATCACGGGCATGTTCATGAGTGGGCATCCATTGGATCATTTTAATTTTGAATTGAAGCATTATGCTTTCACCCCAATCAACGAATACAATGAGGTAAAAGACAACCTAATTAATTTCCCCAACAACTTAGGAAAAAACTTTAAACTAGCAGGACTGATAACAGATGTGCAACATAGGATCACCAAAACAGGAAAAAACTTTGGATCATTTGCGATTGAAGACTTTACAGGCAAGACAGACTTTATATTATGGAGTGAGGATTATGTGAAGTTTCAAAATTATTTAGAAGTGGGACAAAAAGTATGTATCAATGGTTCGTTCAGAAACAGATTCAACCAACCTAATAATTTTGAATTTAAATTACAGAATATGTCTCTATTAGAAACGGTGAAGCAAATGCAAACCCGAACGGTGGAACTGAGTTTACATCCAGCAAATCTAAGAGCCGATATGATTGATTTTTTTGAAAAGAATATCAAAGCAAACCCAGGGAGAACTTCGCTAAAAATCACATTTGTAGAACCAAGGGAACAACTAACAGCAAGTTTGTTAACCATAGACAAAGGCTTTTTGATCAATGACGAATTTGTACAATTCTTAGAACTAAACCCAGAATTAAACGTTCAAGTGAAACTAGCCAACTAATTGTCCCCAATGACGGATTTTTAAGTGGAAAAGTCAAGATGGCAGATATTAAAGTTTGGAGCTAATTTTGTACTACAATTATTAAGAATAAGAAAAATATAAATATACAATTATGGCATTAGAATTTACAGACGCGAACTTTCAACAAACAGTGATTGAAAGTGACAAACTAAGTGTAATCGATTTTTGGGCAGAATGGTGTGGACCATGTCGTGCTATTGGACCAGTGATCGAAGAATTAGCAGTTCAGTATGAAGGAAAAGTGAATATTGGCAAAGTGAATGTGGATGTAAATCCTACTTTGAGCACTAATTTTGGTATCACTTCAATACCTGCAATCCTTTTTGTGAAAGGTGGTCAAGTGGTAGACAAGCAAATTGGCGCAGTGCCAAAGGCTGTTTTAGACAAGAAGATCCAGTCTCACATGTAATTGAAATAACAAATTATAAGAAGTCCTGCTCATTCAACTGAGTGGGATTTTTTATGTCCTGCAATCAAAAAATAACAATAATTTAATTACCTTTCTGCTCTAAATAAAACCCATGGCAAGATTCCAAGGCTTGATAGGCATAGTATTGATTTTAATGATTGCTTTTTTGTTTTCTAATAATAAAAAAAGAATTAACTACCGTTTAGTACTTAGTGGCTTAGCCCTTCAGTTAACCATTGGTATTTTGATCTTAAAAATACCTGCCATTACAAGATTCTTTCAGATTTTAGGAAAAGGCATGGGTAAGATCGAAGAATTTGCGCGTCAAGGTGCGGCATTTGTATACGGAGGTGTTGCCGCAATGGGTCCTGCCGGCGCAACCGATTTTACCAATGGTGGTTTTGTCTTTGCATTTAACGTGACTGCGACCATTATATTAGTATGTGTGTTAGTTGCATTGTTTTACCATTTTGGTATCATGCAACGCATTATATCGGTGATTGCCAAAGCAATGAATTTTATTATGCGTGTAAGTGGCGCAGAAGCATTGAGTAATGTGGCAAGTGCATTTGTTGGACAAGTTGAAGCACAGGTGATGATTCGCCCGTATTTACCTACTATGACAAAAAGTGAAATCTTAGCGAGCATGAGTGGAAGCTTGGCTTGTATAGCTGGTGGTATATTGGTGGTATATGCCAATATGGGTGCGCAGGCTGGTATGGATTTAGCGCCAAAATTAATTACAGCAAGTTTGATGGCTGCACCTGGTGCATTGGTCATTGCAAAAATATTATTCCCTGAAACTGAAGTTTCTCAAACAATGGGTAAAGTAACATTAGAAGTAAAGAGTCAGTATAGCAATACCATCGACGCTATCACACACGGTGCAGGAGATGGTTTTAAGATTGCGATGAATGTGATTGCAATGTTGATTGGTTTTATTGCTTTAATCGCTCTAGTAGACTGGAGCTTATTAAAAATTGGGCATCTTTTTAGTGCCAATTTAGATTTAAGCTTAAACTATATTTTTAGCAAATTATTTTATCCTATGGCTTGGGCCATGGGCATCCCTACTGTCGATATACAAAATGCGGCAACATTACTTGGTCAAAAATTAACCATCAATGAATTTGTTGCGTTTAAAAGTTTAACCAGCAAAGTCATTCCAATTGTCACCGAAAAAGGTTTATTGATTGTGAGTATCGCTATTTGTGGTTTTGCCAATTTTAGTAGTGTTGGTATGTTGATTGGTGGTATTGGAGAACTTGCTCCATCTCGCCGTAAAGACCTTGCTGAATTAGGCCTTAAAGCGCTTTTAGCTGGAACACTAGCTTCTTATTTATCTGCAAGTATAGCTGGTATCTTGATAGGTTAAAGCTTAATCCATTTATAAGGAAAGACTTTAAACATAAGATGGTAATCAAGTGCTTATTGACTAACTTTGTGGCCTAATTTCATAGTTTATGAACAAGGCACAAATTCAAGTTCTGGTAGAAGCGCAAGCTGATCCAATATTAAAAACCATCGGTCAAAAAATCCTTCAAAACGAACGTATCAGTTTTGAAGATGGGGTTGCCTTGTTCGAAAAATCATCCCTTCCCTATGTAGGCGCATTGGCCAACTGGAAAAGAAATGAATTGCATGGAGATATTACCTATTTCAATCGCAATTTTCATATAGAACCAACCAATGTCTGTGTCTTCTCTTGTAAGTTTTGTTCTTATTCAAAATTGTATGCACATAAAGAAGAAGGATGGGAATTGACAATAGACCAAATGATGGATATTGTTCGTTCTTATGATGGCAAGCCAGTAACAGAAGTACATATTGTTGGAGGTGTACACCCTAAATTAACTTTAGCATTTTTCTTGGACTTAATGCGTGCCATAAAAGCACATCGTCCCGAATTACATATCAAAGCATTTACGCCTGTAGAACTGGATTATATGTTCCGTAAAGCAAAAGTTTCCATTCAAGAAGGGATGCGTTTAGCACACGAGGCAGGATTAGATTCATTGCCAGGTGGAGGTGCCGAAATTTTTCATCCCGATGTTCGTACGATTATTTGTGATGATAAGGTAGATGCCAATGGATGGTTAGAAATACACAAAACAGCGCATGAACTTGGCATGCATAGCAATGCCACTTTATTGTATGGCCATATCGAAAAATACGAACACCGTGTAGATCATATGGAACGCTTAAGACAATTGCAAGATCAAACAAAAGGTTTCAATACATTCATTCCACTTAAGTTTAGAAACAAGGACAATGAAATGCATGAAGT
>Ga0315906_10001950_pt1 | contig 29761 bp, 45 predicted proteins | sample LakEriMetagenome_4_FD_203526 | JGI IMG/M metagenome (GOLD analysis project Ga0315906, IMG submission 203526) | Freshwater fungal communities from buoy surface, Lake Erie, Ohio, United States - Buoy 2 MA122 | ecosystem: Environmental > Aquatic > Freshwater > Lake > Lake biofilm | place: USA...
TTTGTATTAAATGTTGAAAAAAGTGAGATAAAGCAATATAGATATCATATCCACCACCATAACTGCGATAATTTATTTGAATATATTTTTCTATTTCAGTTACGGATGCTTGAGCATCTATTTCAAAAACTTCATAGTTTAAACTAGTTGTTTTATCTATGTATGTATCAACAATTTCATCACTTTTATAAAATGGTTCAAAATAATTATTTTTAAATTGTTCATAATTAAAGACACCTAATTCAGATTTTAATTTACTTGCATTCTGTTTATAATATTCTTGAAAATAAGGTTCTAAAGTTTCTGATTTTTCGTCATCACCATACATTCTATCTCTTAAATCTTCATATACTCTATCATATGCATTCTGTTTATCTGCTTCGTAACTACTAATGACACTTTCCACATCTTCTATCACACCATTTTTGATTGATTTTATAGGAAATTGTATGTAAGATTGTGACAATTCAATTTCGTCCACTAATTCTTCATCCTTTATCATTTCATTAATACCCTCAATGTCTTTACGTATTATTGCATTGATTAGTGGATTTATTTTTGCTTCTTCTGAACTTAAATTTCTTATAAGGGTAAAAGAATCTTCACTATCTAAAATAGATATTTTATTAAGCTGAGAGTCAATTATTTTTTTATCTGTTATGTTCTGTACTAATGATGGAAAAAAGAAATTTTTTATTTCAGGATTTTCAGACAATAATTTACCGGTATCAATTTTTTGATCTCCGGGATTCATATATTGCCTTGTTTCAAAGTGAAATTGGTATTTATCTGATTCATCATTTTTATTAATTAAAATGTATAGAGGACCTTGAGAATTATGACGAGAAAAATGATTATCTCTATCTTTATAACTTTTATTTGTTGAATATGGTCCCCACGCTGTACACCATTCTGTGTTAACACCCAAATAACTCGCACCTTTTTCTGTTAATGGTTGGAATATATGCCATTCTTCACCGTTATGTAAAAGTTTATAATCTAGTTCGGATAGTGATTGAACTATGGTTTGTAAATCACCTTTTTCTTGTACTAAGTACTTTTTTACTGCATTGTATAAATCTGATAATTCATTTATTTTATTTATATCGATAGCAACTTTACGAGTATAAATTATTGAAAGATAATCTTTAGCTCTGTCCAAATCTTCAAATTTAAGTCCACCTTTTTTGTATATTGATAACAATAGTTTAGCCCATTTACCTAATCTCTTAACTCTTTCTTCAATTTTAGTATTTCTACCGGGATTTAACTCCGTTTGAGGATCAGCAGAAACTATTTTTAAAAACGCAGCTGGTTTTATGTCACTATAGTATTTGTTATAAATTTCTATTGGTGACGCTTCATTCAATAATTCTTCTAATAAGAGTGTAAATTTCATATCCATAAATATATAAAAACCCCTATTAAAGGGGTTATGTCACTAAAATACAATACTTTTATCACCAAGTAATCTTATAAACAGGATAAGTACCCATATCATGATATTTGGTTGTGACCTTGTATCCTGCAGCAGTTATACCTGTTATGTAAGAACTATTAAATTCATTTCCTTCCAAAAAAATATGATTTTTACCTTTAGCTGTTGCACCTGAAATTAATGTATCTACATATGTTAATCCTGTTAACACTGAAGTTGTTTGTGTATTTGCGTATGTTGCTGATTGAATCGCCATAATTGTGTTTTTCTATAAATATCTAATCAATAAAAAAAACCCTCTAATTTAGAGGGTTATTTTAAACATATAATTTTTATTTTTTAAAAATCTGTTTTTCTAATTTATGTCTTTTAATGTACTGTAACGCCGCAGGACATTTTTTATATAATTGGGTTTTTGGGTATTTCGATACTTCCTCTACCAATTTTTCAATAGTCCATTTTTTATATCCTTTAGTCATATGTGTTGCAATTTCTTTTAACCATTTATTTTTTAATGCTTTCACATAAACAGTGGGATTATTCTTTGATAGTTCTTTTATTGAGTCGTATTTTAAAAATTCCTCTTTGACTTTGTCATATGTCCATTTCAATTTTCTGTTAGGTACTTTAATATAGTTTTTAGATAATTTCTTATGCCAACCATTAAAGTATGCTGCAGACATTGCGGCACTATCGTTTTCCCTTAAATCGACTAGATTAGTGTACTTATCATAAACCGCTTTGACTTTTCCATAAGTCCACTTTTTTTCAGGTGAGAAACTTTTTGGTTTACCCATATGTTTTACACACAAATCGTAATAACCCAATTTTATTCCAGTGTTGTAAGAAGAAATGTTATTCATCATCCATTCTTTTCTCGATGAATATTTTTTCGCTTCCTCTAGTAAACTCTCTTTATCCCACTTACGTTTTCTTGGGATTACTTTCAGGATTTCTTTCAAAATACCTTCCCTATTACAAAAATTGTACTCGTCCCGGTAATTGACATAAAAATCCCCTTTACCACTACAAGATTTAGCGACTTCAATTAAATGGGTTTTAGTAAACTTTTTCCATTCTTTTTTAGTGTAACTACTAGACTTACTTTCCATATAAAACAAATTTTTCACAAAAATAATCATTATTTACCCATAATCAAAAATTTATCCACACATTTAACACATAAAAAAAAATCCCCATTCGAATGAATGGGGAAATCATATAACAATTATATTTTTATGAAAGTGACCTCGCATGGTCTAAATCTGCAACACCAAATTTTTGAGCCTGTTTCAAATATCCACCACTAACAAACTTACTTGGACTATTTCTAATCATTTTTTCCCAACCATTATATTGTGTGGTATAGTCCCAAATCTTTTTAGTGTCCCAACCTTTGGTTTTTAACCAACCACCAACATTACCACCAGTTCTATCGGCACCATGATGACAATGAATTAAGGTATTACCCTTTTCGAGTAAACCATTAACTTTGTCTTGATGTCTTGTGGAAGACAATTTGAAGAATTCACATCCATTGTCTTCACATATTTGTCTCTCTCTTTCAACACTTAAACCATCACTATCACTTCCATCACCATTAAATCTAACAATTCTTTTAATTCCATATTTTTGTATTAGTGATACTAAATCTTCTTCTCTTGGTTCTGCGGATCTATAATTCTCATTTCCAACTGGTATTTTATGAAAATTTTTAGGTTCAATACCACTTGTTTTAATTTCATAATCACCATATTCTTTACCTGTGATAGGATGTGTCCAAGGTTTACCAAATTCTTTTTCATATGCCTTCCTTGTCATTGGTCCCATAATACCATCAATACCATCACCATTTGGTCCATAGTCACCTAAATCATGTCCTTTTGATTTAAGTAATTCTTGAACCTTGATTACTTCAGGGTCTGGCTCTTTCCTTTCAAGAATTAATCCCATCATTTTTTTTGTTCTGTAAAGTTGTTCTGTTAATGTCTTTTTCATAAAATTATTTTAAAACTAAGAATGCAAAACTATAATTTCCTAATTTACCTTTCCATTCGTCTTTTTCAATTAAATTAGGATAAAGAGGTTTTATTTTATCATTTATTCTTTGTTGTAACGTTTCAGGTGACGGGTCATAAACTAAAGTCATATTTATAATTTTTGTTTGTCCCGGTGATGCAGTTACATTAAATGTGTTGTTAACAAATTTAAAATTTACACTATTTTCATCTATTGTCACTCCACTAGTTTTTAGTTTAACATCATTTCTAAATTTTTCCATATCACTATTTGAAACAGATATCGGTGTTTGTTGGGTATTTTGTTGATTTGTTTGTTGTCCTTGTGATGCCTGACCTTCAACCGCGAAAAATGATTGTTTATATTTTACATTTGTTCCATCAACAGTAATGGTGTAAGGACCAAACATCGTAACATTTCCCTTATAATACGCTTGTAATCTACCTTCTAACCCATTTACTTGAGTATCATGTCTACTTTCATAATCGTCACCAATTGAACCCCTTGTAGTAAAAATTTTATGTGGTAATGAATTACCACCAGTCGGAGTTAAATCAACTGCACCATCAGTGATGATTTCATTACCTACTTTTTTCGATGAAACATAAACTTTAGTAACACGATAATTACCGTTTTTTAATTCATCACCAACCCTCTGTTCCAAATCGTCACTTATCCTATTTGAACCTAATATACCGTGTACTAAATCCCAATCAGTACCACTAACAGGTTGTTTTCCTTGGATTGAAACTCTTTTTATGTTTTGTTCCATAATTAAACCCATCATGGATTTAATTCTATCAACTTGTTCGTTTAAATTTTTTTTCATGTTTTAATATTATAAGTCTAATCCACCTTTATCCAATTTTTCAAATTTCATTAAATCCTCAAAGTATGGGTGATTTTTTAATTCATCTTGTTTTGATGGTCTCATTTGGTCCATCTTATGTGCTTTCATGTGATTTTTAACAATAAAGTGAACAACCTCAGGGTCACCACCATTTTGTAAAATCCAATCAGGATTCTTTCTAACTAAACTAGCAGACACCTCTTCGTGTCCGTATGCTGTCGGATGACCTGTTTTTGGATTCACACCAGCAGTTTCATCCTTACCAATATCATGAAATATTGCAGCTATTACTATATTCATATTATCCGGATAATATTTCAAGGCCCTTTTGGTTACCATTATAACGTGTTTTAAGGTGTTTCCTTCAGGGTGATAATCCGACCTTTGTGGTACCCCCCATAACCCAAAAAAACGTTTTTTTACGTCCTCTGGTAAAGAATAAATCAATTCTTTCGCGTTTAATGTCTCATTCAGTTCCTTAAACTGTGTTTCTGTAACTTGTATTTTCATACTATTCATAAATATTGGGTTTTATTTGTTTATATATTTTTTTATGTAATGAAAAATATTTATATTATACAATAATAAACATTTTTTTAAACAAAACAAAAATGACAAAAGAACAAGTAATGGGAATTATTAGACACACACTAACTTTCGTTGGTGGTATCTTAATTACCAAAGGTTTAATTGACGAAGCAGCATCACAAGAAGTTATCGGTGGGGTATTAACTCTTGTAGGTACAATCTGGTCAATTGTTATCAAAAAACCAACTGCGTAACCCGCATCACATTTAGTAGAGAAGGTCGGTAACTCCGACCTTTTTTTGTGCCGTTACTAAAATATTTATATTAAAGGGTAAGTTATGGATAGTCTTTTACCTATCACGTGGTATACAGAATCACCAATAGATTTTGAACACAAACAATACATGTTGTTTAACTACCTTCAGAAAGTTGATTCGAATTTTCAAAATAAAATACTGTCCCCACATTTACTACACTTGGAAAAAATGGTAGACGAACTCTTTTATTTTGAGAACATATTTGATATGATTATTGGTGATTTTAATAAAAACAGGTATCAATATTTCGATAACCCAAAATTAGAAGGTGAAGACAATAAATTAATTTATGAAATCCGGGAGATTGTGGAATTTGCAATACCTCAAATCGAACCTAGAATTAAATTCGGTTACTCTGTCTTAAAAAGAAATAATCAAATTTTATTTTAATTGGGTTTATCTTTCTTACTTACCTGTGAACCAAAATAATAAGAAAATATCATTAAAACTAAGGTTTTAATCAAATCAAATAATTCATCATTTTGCTTGTCGGATAAAAGTTTTATTTTAAATGCAACTATTTTATCAACAATAAACACCCCAACTAACGACGCAAATACAAGTAAAATAAATCTAACTAAAACATCCTGTGTTGCATTGGAAAATAATTTGTTTACAAAATAAACACCCAATGATATAAAAATAAGTGCGAACACAATACCCAAAATCATTACGTATTCATTACTTGAACTAAACATAATCATAAATATCTTTCCTATGTTTTTTATTTACCTATATTTTCACTATATTTTATCCATGATTGAATACGCAGACGTAATCGTTGATTTACAAGCAGGGGACACCGGAAAAGGTAAAGTTGCACATGCACTCGCAAAAAAATCTGGTGAATATACTCACGTTATCAGATATAACGGTGGCGGAAACGCAGGGCACACCATTTATCACGAAGGAAAAAAAATTGTAACCCATTTCATTCCTTGCGGTGTCCTATACGGAATTAAATCAATTATCGGACCCGGTTGTGTAATAGACACAACCAAATTAGATAAAGAAATACAAGAACTTGAGTTATTAGGCTTTAATGTAAAAGACAACCTATTCATTGATAAGAGAGTACATGTCATTCAACCAAAACATATTGAAGAAGATAGTACCGACACAAAAATTGGTACAACCAAAACAGGTAATGGCCCAGCATATAGAGACAAATACAGTAGAAAAGGTATAAGGTCAGAAAATATCTTACAAACTAATTTAATCGATATCTATGAAGAATTGCATGGTAAAAGAAACGTAAGAATTTTATTTGAAGGGGCTCAAGGATTTGAATTAGATATTGACTGGGGAGATTATCCATATGTTACATCATCACATTGTACAGTAGGTGGTGCAATCCTTAACGGTGTACCACCACAAAAAATTAGGAATATTTACGGTGTTGCAAAAGCATACAGAACCTATGTGGGTAATAAAGAATTTGAAAAACCGTCAGAAATCTTTGATAAAATAAGAGAAGTCGGTAATGAATATGGTGCAACTACAGGAAGAAAACGTCAAATCGATTGGATAAACTTTGACGACATTATTAAAGCATCCAACATAAATGGAGTAACACATCTGATTATCAACAAACTTGATGTGTTAGAAAAGGTAAACTGTTTCAAATTTTACCATAAAGATTATAATCTTGCAACAACAGGAAATTCAGACTTATTTGAAACATATTTCAGAATTGTGATGAAAGAAAATTGTCCCTCAGTTGAAGAAATTATTTTTAGCAAAACCCCTCACGAAATTTAAAAAAAAATAATTTTTCTCTATCTTTTGCATATTTAATAAAGATGCATAAGAAAAACAATCACTTGTTGGAAAAAAATTTAAATGATTTTCTTATTCATTAGTCATTCCCATTTATTGGGAATTTTTTTTGCATATTAAATAATAAACCAAATAAAAAAAAGAAAAATGAAAAACACACAAGTTTATCACGAACTAGTACAGAAAATGAGAGAATTCTTTCTCGCAAAAGGTTACAAGGAAGTACCTTCACAATCAAGATTATCAATCTTAGCCGCATGTGAAAACCCACACTCAATAACCACTTTTACTTACCAAGGTGAAGTATGGCCGTTACCACAAACAGGACAAATGTGGTTGGAATATGAATTACTTAAAAACCCTGAATGGGAAGGTGTATTCTGTTTAACAACGTCTTATAGACAAGAAAAAAACCCAATACCCGGAAGACACGATTTAATTTTTCCTATGTTCGAATTTGAAAGTAAAGGCACCATGAAAGATTTAAACAAATTAGAACATGAGTTACTTAGTCATTTAGGTTTTGAACAACCTACAATTGTAGACTATGAAAATCTATGTGAAAAGTATTCAACTAGTATTTTAGAAGCAGAACACGAAACAAAAATGTGGAACGAAATAAGTCCAGTGGTTTCTCTTCAAAACTTCCCAATCAGAACAAATCCATTTTGGAATATGCGACACACAGAAAACGGAATTTTTAATAAAATAGATGTTATCCTTTATGGTCAAGAAACAATTGGAAGTGCTGAACGTAGTTGCGATGTTGAAAAAATGAGAGAAATGTTCTACACCATCGAAAATGGTGGATACTCAGCAAAATTATTCGAACTATTTGGTAAAGAAAGAGTAGAAAAAGAATTAGAAGAATTCTTATCATTTGATTTCTTTCCTCGTTTCGGAGCAGGTATCGGTATGACCAGACTTGCAAGAGCTTACGAATTAAACAATCAGTATAAGAAAGAAATCGTTTATGAAATTTTAGATTAATCCTTATATCATTTTGTAACAAATCTAGTAAATTTTTGTTACAAAAAACCCATCAAATCGATGGGTTTTTTTTATCTATATCGTTCTCATTTGATAAAACGTAAGTTCTCATTTCATCAAAATCTTTATAAGTCATCTCTGAAATTTCAACCTCCAAATCCTCAAACGTTTTTATTGTCGGATACCTTTTTCTAACTCTATCAAATAAATGATTATCTTTCACGACTTTAATAAAGTCATCAACAATACCACTTAATGATAACTCACTAATAATACCTTTTATCTGATTCTCCGTTAAAATTATTTTCATTTTAAAAGACTGTTAATAATCTTAGAATTTTCACTAATTCTTTTTAGTGTTTTTCTAATCGATTTTTGACTTTTTGGTTTGTAAAGTTTTTTGTGCGCTCTTGCCATTTTAATAAATTTCAAACATTTCTTGAATTTCTTCCTGATTATTTTCTCCTTGTTCTTGTTCCATTGAACGAACCATCGATTTAGTCAATTGACCATGAATTTCAGGACCAAAACGGTCCATAATCTGATTCTCATCTCTCAAATCAACAAACTTACCACTAACTAAAAATCCTAATACATTCTGTAAATTAATTGACCTCCACGCTTTCTTCGACGCCATCTGTTTCAACTCATTATCATCAACCGGGTTAGGGTTATCCCTATTTTCCGAACGCATTCTTTTCAAATCTTTTATATAAGAATTAATATCAACTACTTTCTTCAAATTGTGATTCTGTTCAACATTCATTTGCGCGTCTGTTTTCTCTCTATCACTCGCGACATACGATGATAAATTTTTTCTTATCGCCATATGACGAACAGTTCCGTCTTTCTTAACAAATGCAACACTCACTGTTTTATTTCTATCAATTGCATTACGTAATTCCGTTAAATTCTCATCTTCATGAAAACTTTCATAATCTAATTCACTCATATCCATATTCTCCTCAATCCCTTTTACCTCCTTGTCATATTTCTTAAATCTATCAGGATTTGATTTCATTGCCGATTTAGGGAATAATCGTTTTTTACGAGTAAACGCAAATGAACGAGACCTTTCACCAATTTCCATACCCATGATTTCTTTTAATTGTGATTCTGTTACTACTATTTTCATACTTTATAAATATAAATAACCCACCATTTAGGTGGGTTACAAGTTATTTTTTTTGATGTTAATCTTTCCAAATAGGATTTGCGATGATTAACATCCCATCTTCATCTACTCTAGGTATTTCACCCATATCATTATAGTCGGCATATTTTATTTGCTCCGGACCATACTGAGTACCGTCAAATACAATACTCCATTTGTGTTCTTCGTCTTTAACTTTATGACTATAACCTTGACTTCTCATTTGGTCCTCAGATGCATCATCCACATCAGGTTTACGGTTAAAAAATTTACTCATTAAGCCTTCATTAATGTTATAGATTTTTTTAATCCTATTTCTTTCTGATTCACTAAGTATAAAACGATTTCCCATGTTATTAAATTCTTTTTACTAATATATTTTTTAATAAAGTTTCCCACCTGATATAGGAGGAACCTTTTGACACCAAGCCTTTTCAATAATATTCGCTCCCCCTGGAGAAAATGTTCCCTTCGTCATATTACCTTTTTTATAAAATGAAACTCTTTGTGGTTGAGTTAATTCTCTAATGTCTTCACTTGAAGTTTCGCACATATATTCCACATAGATATTTTCAGAACTTGCGTCATAGTTTATTTTACCATCATAAAATAACCCTGTCTTTCCTTCAAATTGTAATACTTTACCCCTAACATCCTCAAATTTCTCTTTGGGTGCAGTTGCTTTTTTAACCATAAATTGAACAGGTTCATTTTTTGATATAGTAATTTGAAAAGATTTACCAATAACCTTATCTTGTAATTGTTTTTCCAATTCCGCAAAATCAATATTTGGTTGTTGTTCTGTCTCCTTTATTACTCTTTTAATAACATCTTTTAATTGTGATTCTGTTAATCTAACTACTTTTTTCATATTATTTTTTTTAATTATTGTGGACACGTTTTATAATGAATTGTCCATCAAGTAATAAATATCAACAAATTATTATGAAGGTCTACTGATTTGTGGATTTACTGGATTTCCTTGTATATCTGTTTGAGGACCATACATCAATTTATTCTGTGTGTCCATTTTAGCCTGTGCTTCCGGTGCTAATGTGAGACTCTTAATTTGACCATATTCATTACCATATTTCTCCCAAGCAGCATTAGACCTAGGACCATATTTACCATATCCTTTTCCCTTATTTAATTTACCACCAGGGAAACCGGTAGCCCATCCTTTACCTTGACCTAATTGTTCGTCTGATTTATTTACATCCAACCAATCTTGAAAGGCTTTAACATCTTTTAAATCGTTAGATTTAACATACTTAACTTTCGACTTAGTGGTTTTGGATGTGGTTTTTGTATTAGATGTTGCAGTTTTAGATGTTGCATCTTTAGATGTCGCAGTTTTAGGTGTTGTTTTACCTTCTAACGGTAAAATTTTTATTGTAGTTCCATCACAAACATATTTTCCGTGAGGAGGGTTTGTACCTGTTATTTTACGATTACCATAAAACCCATTTGGAAAGAAAAAATAGTCTTTCCAATCTCCTGTGCCATTTATTGAAAATTGTTTACCGGATTGTGACGCAATTGGATTACCGAATACTTTAACACACTCCGGATATTCTTCTTTTGTTGAACCTTTAATTGGTGCTGCTGCAGGTGTAGTTATTTTAAAAGTGGCCTTTCCAGATAAAACATCATATCCTCCAGCATCAGTAAATTTTTTAAAAGTTCCTGCACCATATTTTTTATCTATTTCCGCAGCTTGTGTAGGAAACAAATATGAACCCCTTAAACCTTTTTTGTTTTGAGCAGAAATGGACATTATTTCATTATACGCTTCTTTGGATAATCCCGCAGGAAATGGAATTTCTTTACTCTTAGTTTGTTGTGGTTTTGTTGTCCCAATAAATGTATTTTTTTTATCAAATACACTTTGACCTCCTCCTGTTAAAAATTTTTGATATGTTCCTTGACCAAATTCTTTATCTATTTCAGCGGCTTGCGGAGGAAACAAATATGAACCCCTTAAACCTTTTCTGTTTTGTGCAGAAATACTCATTATTTTATCAACCGCTTGTTTAGAAACACCTGAGGGAAATGGAATTTCCGCTTCATTCAAAAAATTTTCTTCGGATATGACAAAACTTGTTTCATTGATGATTCTACTTATAACACTTTTTAATTCTGATTCCGTAAGTCTAATTACTTTTTTCATATATTTTTATTTTTTAAGAATTTGTGACATTTGTGATTTGTTATTTAAAACATTCATAAAACCAATGAAATCATCCTTATATTTTGGATAAGCCCAATTTAAAAACGCTTCGTTACCTCTTGACACTAATGTAGTAACTCCAGTTGAATGTATGTCTCTCAACATATTAACCACATTAGGATTAAATTGACCACTTAATTTCATAAGACTTGCAGTCCTACTCAATGATAATGGACTCGTTAAAAACGATATTACTGCAGCACTGTGTTTACCATCTTTATATAATTCATATGATTGACCAACATTTTTAGCTCCAACAAGATACGGACCAACAAATGGAATAAACCATAATGTTAAATCCTCTAACGTATTTGCCAACACCGGATTCTCTTTTCTGAAATTTTGATAATTTTTGGGGCCCACCGCACGCATAACATTAGTACCATATCGTATTTTAGATATCGGCGACGGTTTTGTTACAGGTTTAGCGTCTTTCACAGGAATTGATTTTACTAATGACCTTAATTGTTCATCTATATTACTTCCTTCGTTCACTTCTAACCTAATACCCATTAATTGAGATTCCGTAATTAAAATTTTCATATTATTATAAATACTGTGATTATGCAGGTTTTATATTTTCCGGATTAAACACCACATATTGTTTTGACGTTACAGAATATTCATCTGCAGTATCATTCCAAGTATCGGTATCTATTATTATTCCATCATATCCATCAGCAACTAACATATCCATAAGACCTTCTCTTCCTTGGCTTTCAGCATCATTTAAATATCCATGCCAAAAATTATCATAATAAAAAGGATTCTGTAAATTAATATGGTATGGTTTTCCCTCCCTTTTTTCTCTTCTTACAGACCAAGCGAATTTTTCAACATCCTCTTTATTCTCAGCAAACCATATTCCACCACCCTTCGGATCTAATTTCATTTCACCCGCCCTCCATACAATATCTTTAACTTTACTATCCGAAAAATTGCCAGCGTTTTCAGGATTATACTCTTTACCCCTAAAAGGATTTTGTTCTTTCCTTTTCTGATCTATCCTGTTCTTCATATCTTGAAGAAAAGAACCTTCATTTACCCCCATTACTTCTTTAATTCTATGTATTTGTTCTTGTAATTTCATTTTATTTAATTAAACTCCCAACAAATTTTAACGCACCCCAATGACTCGTACCGGATGGTGTTTTTGTTGCACCTGAAACAACACCAGCACCTCTAGCAGTTGATGGACCCACTATCACATTACCACTCGGTACCCCTTTTGATACCGCATTTTGAACTGAACTAGCAGTATTTGATGAACTGGCAAACGGTTCAACAATAAATAACTTTGATTTATCTGAAATTAAACTCGCAATTTTTGAAGAATGTGAACAACCCGCACTAAACAAAACAACATATGAATCCGGATTTTTTAATATGGATTTCTCCACACCAGAAAAATCATTGTATCTATGACCAATCACATTTTTACCACCCATATTTGATTTCAATAACTCAACTTGCTGTGATATATTTTTATCACCACTCCTATTATCTAACCCACCCATCAAAATAACATCACCACTCAAACTTGATGACGGAACTTTATCCGTTACAACATCGTCCGTCTTCTCAATTGATTTTACTTTTTTCTTTAAATTATATTCATCCGCCGATATGCCTGCCAAATACGCTTTATGGGCGGACCGAGTCTTTTTACCATACTTACCATCAATACCGTCCTTATTGTCACCAAAACTTCCAATATAATAGTTTTTAGACTTTAAAAATTTTTGTAACTCCTCCACTTCTTTATTATATTCATTTGATAAATCAAAAATTTCATCAAACTCCTCTTTAAGAAGTCCCATTACTTCCTTAATCCTTTGTATGTTCTCTTGTAAATTCATTTTATTTTATTAACAGCATCAACAAACTTGTGACATTTATCTGATATCTTTCCTTCCTCATGGTCAAACATCGTAACAATGACCTCACCATACTTAACAATCATGTCAGGATGATGATTCTGTTTCTCAGCAATCTTACCAACCTTGTCCACAAAATCTAATACCTCTGAATAAGAATCAAACTTAAACTTTTTTTGTAGTTTTCCTTTAACAATATCCCAATCGGATGTTATACCCTTTAATTGTTTTTCTGTGATTAATATCTTCATATCATTATAAATATCCCAATAAAAACAAATAAAAAAACCCTCCATATGGGAGGGTTAACTCATTTTATATATCCATTCCACCCCACATCTTATCCTCACCTCTCGAATCATAATAATCATCATCTGGACCATCGTAATCGTCCCTTTCATTACCCCTCTCAGCATTCTCCCACGCAATATCCTGAACCGAATCCATATTATAAATCTTATCAATTAATTTTTGGTCAGATTGTATAATACTTAATTCTTCCTTAGATAAAAATTTAATATCGTCTTCGGAATCCTCAATTTGCTTTGAAGTCCCCTCAATCAACGTAATATCAAATTCCAAATCACCTGGATCATCAGGTTCATAATAATCATTACTCCTTGATGGCGGGTGATAATATGTTATATTAATATCACAACCTAATTCAATTTCCAAATAATCAACTCCATCCTTCTGAGTCGTTACCAATACACAAAAATCCCCATCAAGATTTTTTTCTCCCGAACCAAGAAACTCACACGAAACTACATCACCATAAAATTTTTGGGGGACTTCAAGATTTATATCCTCATTTAATAAATTCTTCATCACCTTCTTCATCTCATTTAACTCTTCCGTTAATGTCAATTTTTTCTTTTTCATATTAATTGTTTTTCTATAATTAATCCATGTTAAAAAACTTTCTTCTTTTATCCGCATCAGCATATAAACTTCTTATTTTCTTCATGATTTCATCAACTTGTTTATCCAACTCTAATGCCCTATTCTCCAACTTTTCTATCGATTCAGGTCCCTCCTTTTGAAATCTAAATCTCTCATAATTACTAAAACCATCATCTTTTGGTTTTCTACCCCTTTTTCTTAACTCATCTTTAGAATCTATATTTGATGATGTTTTAGGTTCAATATCCACCTTAGGTTCACCCTGACGAAATTCCATACTTTGTGGTTCCAATTCCACATCCTTAGGTTCTAAAGGCCTTCTCGATATCACTTTTGAATATATAATTTTATTTCCAGGTTTTTTTGTTGAACCTAAAGGCCTTCCTCTCCTCGATGGAGGTAAACTCGGGTCCCTCTTCACCACATTAAATGTATCCACACCCCTTTTTACATTAGGAAAAAAAGAAAAAATACCATTCATGATTTTAGTAAATTCCATATCACTGAAATTCCTTAACCAATCACCTATTTCATCAAGATTATAAACAACGTCCTCATCGTTTTTTACTTCAACATTTCTATTAAATTTCAAAAAAGATTTAAATCTGTTTATTTCAGGTATCGCGTTAACCTTTACAGGGTTATTTACTAATTCGTTAAATAAAAGATTACCAAGGTTTTTTATGATAAAATCATACTTCTCATCCGAAACAAATCTCGCCTCCCTCAAAAGCAAATCATTAAGCTGATTCTCCGTAATAATAATTCTCATATCTATATTATTTTTTAAGTTATATATAAATATCAAACACAAATAAAAAACCCCCCATTTCTGAAGGGTCTTTACCGAGTCGATTATTCATCTCCCCATACCATATTTTATATTTTATACGATTCAACCTTGCTCGGGTCCAATACAATAAAATTGGAATCACCATCGTCCTCAAGATAATTGTCATATTCAATAACATCATAACCACTATCAATAATTATATTTCTAATCGTATCCACATCCATATTCCTTACTATATTTCTATATCCCTCCTTATCAGATTTAATTCTATCTCTAATCTCATCCGGTAACGAATCAATAAACGATGATAAGGTATTAATTTGTAACGGAAAATAATGATCAACAAAATCCAATCTTAAAACCCTATCAGATTTAATGATATACGATTTGGGTTTAACCCCTCCCGTATTTTCCAAAGCCCTAACATTCTTCTCAGTACCAAAATGTATCCCCAACTCCTTTTGTCTCACAGGTCTATTCTCATTCGATTTCTCAAGAGAAAACCTATCTATAGGTACATTACCTTTACTACCATGATAAACAACCAAAACATCATTATTAAAATCCCTAAGGATATCGTCATACTTCCCCTCAATAAGATTTAAATATTGTTCCTCCGTAATAATGATTTTCATGAATATAAATACCTTATAAACTTTTAATTCTTGATATGCCATCGGATTTCCATACGCAACCTGATGGAACATCCCAATTATATAACCATTTATATCTTTTTGAGTCTTTTCTCCATAAATCCCTAAAATCCAAATTATCGTATGTTGGCATTTCAATCCCCGAATAATCCTGAGTCACCCTATCCCAATCAATATTATAACCATCACCAAATCTTTCACTTTCATAATCGGGTTTTGAATTGAGGTACTTATCTATAAAATTATCAAGATCTTCCATAGTCCTTAAAACAATTATCTTTTCAATATTCGGGTATATCTTATAACCAAATTTTTTATGACCGAAACCATGTGGTGTATCGTCATACATATTGTATTTTACAAAATATATCCATCTATCACCAAACCCATACCATAAACCATTCGGTTTTCCATATATTCTATTTCCTTGTGGAATGTCGTTTATTGAATCTATTTCACCAACTGAAATATGTACTCTCTCATTTTTACCTAAGGTTAATTTCTCATTTATAATAAACTTTGCAATTTCTAATAATTTCATACTTTATAAATATCTCTGAATATTATTAGAACAAGAAAAAACCCCCTATAAAAGGGGGTCCAAATTAAATAATAACCAATTACCTTATAAAATAAGACCCAACGGTTAATAACCCAATTAACATCGGAAACCATACCTTCTTACCACCCATAAGTGATAAATGAAGTGCAACCGCACCTCCCATTATCGTTGAAATGAGAATTAACCCATATACAGATGTTGAAGGAATAGTCAAAAGAATTACTCCAATAACCTCCAAAATACCAACAGGGATTCGATAGTCCTCAAGTTTCATGTACTGAAAATTACCAATAGATTCTTTTGAACCGATAATTTTGTCAAAACCATTCTTAAACAAAAAATAAGCAACCGGAATGGTAAGAACCCAACCAAGAATAGATAATACTGTCATAATAAAAATTTTATAAATAAAGTATAAGGAAAAAAACTCAAAATTCCAAAAAATTCTGGAAAATTTTTTTTTCAGTTTTACCCATTAAAGTCCAATTTTTGGAAAAATTCTGGAAAAATTTCAGTTAGAGTATTGTCCCCCCTATTTGACCCCCCCTTTTTTACCATATATAAGGGGGGATACGAGGGGGGAGGGGGGTACCTTTTTATGGGGGGTCTGGTAGGGGGTCCTGCCAATCAAATTTATATGGGGGACCTGGGTGGTTCAGGAAGTCGTAGTAGAGTGGGTGGTGTGGATTGAGTGTGAATAAGTTTAACAAAAAATATTTGGTAGTTTCAAAAAGTGATGTTAGTTTCGTTGAAACAAAACTACTAAACAATGACTACGAAAGAAATCAAAACTACTTACACGAAGGAGTACATTCAACACAAGTTAATGACTGATGTCCGTTGGGTTGAAAGGTCTTTGGTTCGGTTGTATCAATTACAGACGTTGGAGGAACAACAGACGAAAGAAACCTATTATGAGAATGGGGTTGGGTTCAATAGTTCGGATAGTCGTTATCTTACTTATTGTTCACAATGGGTTATGAGGGGTAATCACTTATCTAATCAACACGTTGAGAAGTGTACCAAGAAGTTGTTGAAGTATTGGAGACAGATACAAGGGTTCTTAATAGATAGACACTCTTAAATGGTCTTAAAATGAGTAATAGAGGTATCGGAAACGATACCTTTTTTTATGTGGGTATGAGAGGAGGAGGAATGGTTGGTGACAGGTGACGGGAAAAATTTGATTGGCATTTGACCATATTGGTGGTGTCAACGGAATGGTACGCGCCAATCAATTTTGTGGGAGGTTCATGTGGTTGAAGGGGGTTTCACAAAATTTTAACAAAGATTATTTGGAAGTATCAAAATAAATGTTTTATATTTGTGTATTGTTAAACAATTAAAAACATAAGTTATGAAAAAGATTTTTATGGTTTGTTTGGTCTTGGTTGGGATTTCAATTTTCTTTTCAAGTTGTTCACGTAGGGGTTATGGTTGTCGTGGTCGTGAGAGTTGGAACGGAATGGTAAGGAGAATTAATAGTCCTTAATTTTGATTTGGGTTATGATAAACAAGTCCACTCCGAAAGGGGTGGATTTTTTTTTTGGGTAAGAATTTGGTGGATGTAAAAAGGTTACAACCTTGTAATGTGAATTTGATTGGCGCAGTTAACAAATAAATTTGGTGAAGGAAAATGCTTTTCTGTGAATTTGATTGGCGCACTTGATAGAATTTTAATGGGTCGCGCCAAACAAATTTCAATCCGGTTCTCCGGGAAATTCTCCGGGAAAAAAGTGTTAAAAAAAAAGTTTAAAATTTAACAAAAAATATTTGGATATATGGGAAAGAAATACGAACTTTGTAGGTTCTGCCAATCAAAATTTCGATCCGGGTTCACCGGAAAAAAGTGTTAAAATCGTGTGGAAAACTTTAACAAATTTCACAAAAAAAAGTGGTCTAAAAATTTGGTTATATCAATATAATAGTTTTACTTTGTAGTATTAAATAACAATTAAAAAACTACATTATGACACAGATTACAAAAACCGAGTTAATCAATTTATTGAATGGTGTTGAAAAATCTACGTTTGTTCATTTAGTTACTGAAACGAAAGTAAGAATGAATAAAACTAATAATCCGTTTTATGACAAGGTAACGAAAAAAAGTAGTTGTAATTTCCTTATGGGTAATGACTACGAAAATAGAGTTATTATCAACGAAATCAAAGAAGGTTTAGAAGGTACATTTGAAGTTGAGGAAATGAAAGGTAAAAGACATATATCAAAAGTTGTATGTATTGATACCAAAACTGAAACTAAACACTACATTTGTGTTGAGAGGTTTGATGAAATTAAACCGAAAGTTGAGTATGTTTTTGAGGGTAACACGATTGAAAAAATGTTGTTTGAAAGTTATATGGTTAAAGTGAGTGAGAGTTCAAAACAACAACAAGAAAGAAAAGTGAAGTGGTTAACCTACGGAATAGATAGTATCAAACAAATATCTTTCAACAAAGAACAATATGAAGTGGTAGGGTAACCTACTACTTTTTGAAAAGATTAACACTCCGAAAGGGGTGTTTTTTTTTGTGAGTAAGTTGAGTCGGGGACATCTGACCATCGGGGAAATTTGATTGGCATTTTGTATAGTATTACATTTGGGGTATTGGTATTACATGCCAATCAAAAATGTGACCGGACGAGGATGGTGATGACAGGTGGTATTACATTCACATATTTTTAACAAAATAAATTTGGTAGTATGGTATAATGGTAATACATTTGTATAAACAATTAAAACTTACAATTATGGTACAACACGAAACGATTAAACTGAACGTAAAGTTCGTAAATGGTAAACCTATGGGAATTTGGACACCGAGAAGTATGATGTCTTACAATGGTAGAGTATGGTGGAGTGAAGAAAAAACGATTGAAGTACCGACAAAACATTGGGTTGAGGAAAGGGTTAGTTTGAGTAATATCAGTTGGTACATTGAACAATACGAGGACAATCCAAAATGGTATAGGTTGTTATAAGATTACGTTGTTTTTTCATTGATAATTTCCCTTCGTTTTTACGAGGGGTTTTTTTTGGACTGAAGTTGGTGACAGAACTTGAGTCATCGTCCTGAAGAAAATTTGTTTGGCATTTTCGTATGACAGATGAGTGGTATGGTATTACGTGCCAATCAATTTTCCGATGACTCCGGTCAGGGTGAAGGGTTTTACAAAATTTTAACAATAAAAATTTGGAAATATAAAGTATAATGTTGTATATTTGTATAAACAATTAAACCTTACAATTATGAAAAAGTTTATCCCACACGTATTTCAAGTTTCATTATTTATTTTTTGTCTTATCACATTGTTTATACTCGGTTCTGAACCGGGAACTACCGAAGAAAGTATGTATGAGTACGAACATTTTACTGATAGGGGAAATTTTGGTTGGTATTTGGTATGGGGTTGGGTTTGGGTTGGTGTTATTACCTTAACCACATTCATTATGTTGGTAATTGACTCTAACAAAAATTTAACTAAATAAATTTGGAAATATAAAAGTATATCTATTATCTTTGTATCATTCAATCACAATCAAAAACAAATCAAGATGAAAAACTTATCATTCAGTCAAAAGGGGTTGTTAATCGTATTGTCCATACTTTTTGTTATTGTTATTATGAGTTCGTGTACACGACGACACTACGAAAGTGGTGGTGTATCAAGATGTAATCAATTTGGTATGGGTTGGTAATTGGGGTTTTAATTGTTAATATAGTCCCTCAACGAAAGTTGGGGGATTTTTTTTGTCCATACGACTTCTCCTTCTCACCGTGCGCAGATCGCATGATTTTGATTGGCATTGGTATTACATACACCACATTGGTATTACATGCCAAACAAAAATTTCCATCTCAGATTTGGTTCAGGGTGGTGAATTTCCTTTCACAAAAAATTAACACTAAAAATTTGGTAGTATAAATGTATATTCGTTATCTTTGTGTAAACAATTAAAACTTACAACTATGGACAAATTTACGTGGACACTTCTGTTATTATCCCTATTATCAATGGGGTTAACAATGTTCTTTTCACAATTTATGAGAAAGGACAAATTTTCAAAATGGTTTCTTTACTTTTTGTTTGGGTTCAGTATAATGTGTACGAGTTTATTTTTTATTGACCTTATCACCTCAAAACTATAAACTATGAATCTACAAGAATTAAACTCCGTTGGTTGTTTTATTGACACCGAAACATTAAACACATATCCAATGTTACAAGATGGTACTTGTGATATGAATGATGGTACGAAGGTACACATTGATGATGTTAGTGATGAATGGTTTGACAATTTATCCGATGATGATTTCGGTACAATAAACAATCTAATCTTACAAAGAGAATTGTAATAACACTCCTTCCCTACCAAGAATTAACCTCAACGAAAGTTGGGGTTTTTTTTTATTCGTTAGATGAAGGTTCCCGCGGCGGGTACACTGCCGACACATTTTGGTTGGCATCGTATGACAGAATGGGGATGTGGTATTACATGCCAATCAATTTTCTGGGGTCGTCTTCCGGGACAGTATCCAAAAATTCATTAAGAAAATTTTAACAAGAATTATTTGGAAATATAAAAGATAATGTTGTATATTTGTGGGGTAATCAAATCATTAAAACTAAATCAAAACAAAATGAAAAAGAATGAACCGTTACTTACAGTAGAAAAAGTTTATTGGAGTGAAAAATTTTATTACACCAGTTGGTCATTATTCGTTCATGGTAAACAATTTTTGTTAGGTCAAGATTGTAAATGGACTAATAGGGTGTTAGGTTGGGACATCAACGATTTTTTTGAAGAATTGGGTTGTGATGATAGAACAGAAGAAGGTAGAAAAAAAATCGCGAAATGGATTGTCAAGACTTTCAAAATGACACCGAAGAACGTAGAAAAATGTTATGGTTGGGAATTGTGTTGTCAATAACAAAGTTTTAAACCAAAGAAACCCTCAACAAAAGTTGGGGGTTTTTTTTTGTCAATATAACTCCATCTTCGTCCCATCCCGCGGGATTAGAGAATTTGATTGGCATTTATACACAGAGAACAATCATGCCAATCAATTTTCCGATGACGCCGGTCAGAAATCACGGGGTAAATTCATTAGGATAAATTTAACAATATTTATTTGGAAATATAAAAGATATAGTTGTATATTTGTATCTCACAATCTAAAACAAATCAAAATGAAAAAAATCACTTTCAACGAATGGACATTCACTTTATCAATCTTGGGTTTTATCCTAATTTGTTACCTATCAACAAATTTTTCGGGTAACATTTTTACCTCTATGTTAATCAATGTTTTTGCAACAATGATATTGATTAGTTTGGTAATAACGATGTTGATAACAAAAGGAATATCAAAACGACTAAAATTCATTGTGTATGGGTTTATGTTAATGGTATTGGTACTCTCAATGAGTTCGTGTGGAACAACAAAGTATGGTTGTCCCGATACAAGATATATGACAGGTTATAGGTAATTGTTTTTTAATTGTTAATACACCCTTCGTTTCTACGAGGGGTTTTTTTTTGTCCGTACAACTCCATCTTCGTCCGCACAGCGCATGTGCAGGAATTTGGTTGGCATTATCATATTGTTGATATCACCGAAATGATGCCAATCAATTTTCTTGGTTCAGAATTCTGGATCACGGGGACTTTACATTTTTTGGGGGGTTTAGTTTACAAAATTTTAACAAAAAAACATTTAAAAAAATTTGGTGGTTTAAAATTGTTATATTATCTTCGTATTCTAACCTAAAATATACACTATGAAACGAATAATCCTTTTACTGATAATTGTAACATCATTTTCAAGTTGTATGTACGAATATCGTAAGTTACCGAATACAAAAAGGGTTTCAAAAAGGGAAGTAAGAAAGTCAATGAAGTATTCAACTTGGGAATTTAGTAATTGTTCTAACACTATTTTTGGGGTTAACCTTCAATATCAAAAATAATAATATGACCGCACATTACATCGCGAGAGTGGTTGAGAGTTTATACAACAAAGTTGACATTGATAAAATGTCAGAGGGGTTTGATAAACTAAAAAAATACGAAGATTGTGGTAGGGTAAGTGATGAATGGGTTAATAGACGTATAACTGAAAAAAGTTATATTCGTTGGTGTCAGTCAGTTGGGTATCTTGAAAACTATTGTAGGGATAATTTCACCACATTCAAAGAAACTGAATTAGTTTACAAGTGGGCGAAAAATGTATGTAATCAAAGGAATGTGTTGTATAATGAATGGAGAGCGTATGGGGGATATTCTACATTTGAACAATGGTTAAACAAAAAAAGATAACATATGGACTTAAAAATCATCTCAGCTCGTATTACGGAAATGCCAAAGGGGTTATTTGACCCGATGCCACAAGTATGGGTAACATACGAAGGTGGTAAAGAACAAATGTTGTTTGAGTATTACCCCGATGAAATTAGTTTTACCCCTAATGAGTTTGTAGGTATGACAAGAAGTGAAGCCGTTCATCTCAAATTCAAAAAGGACAAGGCGTATTTACAATCGTAGTTTTGATTTCTCTTTATTCATAGTTTCCCCTAACATTTATGTTGGGGGTTTTTTGTATTACCACTATTGTCCACTCACCCTCAGCGCATGCGCGGATTCGGTAATTTGTTTGGCATTGGTATTACAGACATAATACTGGTATGACATGCCAATCAAATTCCGGACTGGGCTGGACTGGGCAGTATCCTCCTCGTACTCTTTAACATATTTTTACAAAAATAAATTTGGTAGTATCAATGAATAGTATTTATATTTGTATAAACAAAAACTACCCCATTATGTTACACTCATTAACAAAAGACCTTATCGGAAAAAGAATTAAATTAATTGAAATGAAAGAAGACCCATACCCTATTGAAAGTGGAACTATGGGTACTATTTATCACTTTGGTTCGGACATAATAAATGTCAAGTGGGATAACGGAAGACAATTAGGTGTTGTGGTTGATGTGGACGATTTTGAAATTATTGAGGAATAGTTTATCTTTGTAAAGTGTTTTAATTAAATAGGATAACCCTAACATTTCTATGTTGGGGTTTTTTATTTCCATACGACTTCTCCTTCAGATGTTTCCGACGCAGGTACATTTTGATTGGCATTGACCATATTGGTGGTGTCAACGGAATGGTGCCAAACAAAATTTTTTATGATCAGGAGATGAAAACCGGTTTAACATTTTTTTTAGAAAAAACACCAAAAAAAATTTGGATAGTAATATAAAAGTATTATCTTTGTATCATTAATCACAATCAAAACCTTTTTTTTATGGGACTACTTTTTATCTCAATGGAGTGTAACAAAATTGTAAAAGAGTTGATTTCGGATAGATTAACCGAAATGGTTGAAGAGTTATCAACGAATGAATTTCGTGACCAAGTTGGTGACACTATCTTTGAAAAGACAGGTGAGTCACTTGACACCGATGAATTGGAAGACATTATTTTTCAGTCGGTACACCCTTTAATGATGAAGGTGGTGGAGTATATGGGGAACACTTCTTTTGATAAACCCGAATAGTCGGTAACTAATCAAATTCAAAGGGGTACTTCGGTACTCCTTTTTTTTTATCCGTGATTGTAAAAAGGTTACAACCGGGGATTACTGATTTTGATTGGCACGTGCCACACAATTTTCAGATGACCGGAGTCAGGGTTTTCGGTTTAACATATAATTCACAAAATAAATTTGGTTGGTAATATAAAAGTATTATCTTTGTATCTCACAATCAAAAACCAATTTTATGACAATTACACATTACGGAATGGACATTGACCAACTTTCAAAGAAAGAACAACTTTTATTAAAGATTGACCAAACGATGACTTTGTTATTCAAAGCGAAAAAAGAAGAAATGTTACCCGATTTTTTAACTGACGGAATTACCACCGATTTGAGTAACAAAAGAGTACATTTAACGATTGATTTATTAAACTTATCGGTTGATGATTTTGAAACCAAAGATGACGTGTTGGAGTATATTGAAACCACAAAGTATAGTTACACTCAATTCGTGAAAGATTGTAAAAAGAATTGTGAAATGTTGGAACACCAAGAACAACTATCAAAATGGAATTAAAGTAGGTTTTTCAAATAGGATATGGATTAATTCCCCCCGATGTTTTCACATTGGGGGTTTTTTATTACTTCCGAATTTGTCACGATTTTACTTCCGACTTTGTCAACAACTGTGGGACGACCGTCCAGTCCGAAATTTGATTGGCATTGGTATTACAGATAAGGGTATGGTATTACGTGCCAAACAATTTCTTTGGTTCAGACTCTGGATCAGGACAGAAAACTCTATTCACATAATTTTAACAAAAAATATTTGGTAGTTTCATATAATCGTAATACATTTGTATCATAAACAAAACAACTACAAAAATGAAAACACTAATCATTCACCCAAAAGACACCTCAACTGATTTTTTGAAGGGTATCTATTTCAACATTCCGAACAAGACAATAGTAACGGGGGGAAAAACACAAGAAGAAATTCACGACCTCATAAAAACTCACGATAGGGTTATTATGTTAGGACACGGAACACCTCACGGACTTATGTCAGTAGGTAGGTTCAAAACAAAGGGGTTCATCATTGACCAAAACTCCGTTAAGTATTTGAGAGAAAAGAAACATAACATATACATTTGGTGTAACGCCGACCAATTCGTTAATTTACACCAACTCAAAGGGTTTTATTCGGGTATGTTCGTTTCCGAAGTAGGCGAAGCATTTTATTGTAAACTACCTTTCGTTAAACAACAACAAGTAGATGATAGTAACTATGGGTTTTGTCATATTCTTTCAAAGTATGTCAATTATGATACCCAACACATTTACAACAATGTAACCGAAGAATATGGGGTTATGGTTGGAAATCCAGTAGTTAAGTATAACCAACAAAGATTATATCAAAGAGTGTAGTTTTGATTGTTTATAGTTAGTCCGCTTCCACTATGGGAGCGGATTTTTTGTTTAAGGTAATACACGAAACCTCCCACAGAAAAATCTGTCAGATGTCCAATATTGATTGGCGCCGTATTACACTTTAACAATAAAAATTTGGTAGTCTGATATATCTTTTGTATGTTTGTGTGATGAATGTATTTGACCAACTATTGTGTTTATTCATTATTGGTATATGTGTATCCTTGGTATTTGTGTTGATATGGGTTGCTGTGGTATTACATGTAAAGAAGGAAGAAGAGGAAAATATTTGATTGGTTATTAACTTGTGTTCTTTTTAATTGTGAAACGAGAGACCTCATCAGAAATGGTGGGGTTTTTTGTTGCTAGTATTTGCTCTAACATGCTCGAGTTTGCGCTGCGTTTGCGCAGATCATCTGATTTTGTTTGGCATGAGTAATACAATGTTAGCAAATAAATTTGGTTTTTCGCGCCAAACAAATTATTTTTGATCCCCGGGGATCAAAAGTTTCTAAAATTTCTTTAACATTTTATTAGGAAAATAAATTTGGTTAGTAATATAAATGTATTATCTTTGTATCTCACAATCAAAAACAAATCAAAATGAAAAAGAACAAAACCCCACAACCGACAACAAAAGAAGAGTTGTTAAAAGTGTTGGTATCTATTGAGAAACCTACATTCATTCAGTTGGTAACTGAAACCGAAGTCCGTATGAAAAAAACGGGAAACCCTTACAACAAAATCATTAAGAGGTCAGTAGGGAAATACCTTATTGGTGGAGATTATATGTTGAGGATAATCAACGAGGGTAAAAAAGAGGGTATGGACACTCAATTTGAAGTTGATGATAACAAAGTTGGTAATCATATTTCAAAGTGTGTTTTATACAACGAGAAATTGGGTAGACACTATTTGATGTGTGAATACTTTTCGGAAATTCCCCCAAAGAACGAATACTTTTACGAGGGAAACCCTATTGAAAAGGTATTGTTTGAGAGTTACCTTTCCAAGAAGTCCGAGAGTACCAAACAACCCCAAGAGAGAAAAGTAAAAGTGTTTTCACCGAACATTGAGAACATTAGGGAAATCAGTGTGAACGGAAGTAAATATGTCCTATAAACCCTTACCGACTGAAATAACACTCAAAGGTATCCGATAAGGATACCTTTTTTATTTGGTGAAAATGCGGAATTGTAAATTGGTTACAACCTTGTAATCGAATTTTGTTTGGCATCGTATTACATTTAAGGGATAATGCCAATCAAATTCTTACCTGAACCATCCGGGAATCCTCATCAAAATGCTTTAACAAATAATTTAGAAAATAAATTTGGTTGGTAATATAAAAGTATTATTTTTGTACCCTAAATCAAATACTATGACTATCGAACAAGTTAAAGAAAAAATCTACGAACACATTAGTAGGGAACACGAAATGGGAGTACCACCACACGAAAGTTGGGAAGGTATTACAGAGGGGGAAGAATGGGTTGATGAATGTATTGAACAAGGGTACACCATCGAAAAACTTCAAAACGAAATGTTTGATGAGGTTTATGAGGAATGGAGTAAAGAAAATGAAGGGGACAATTAGTCCCTTTCTTTTTTGTTTTTTTTAACAAAAATTATTTGGATATATCAATATAATAGTTTTACTTTGTTCATCATTAACAATTAAAAAAACCAAGTTATGAAACCGAACAATTTTGAAAACCGAGTAATTGAATTTCAAATGGACGACATTTCCGATGATGTTACCTTTGAGGGTTGTGATGACCTTTTAACCGAGGAATTTATGACAAACCTTATGAAAAAGGTTATAGGTTGTAATTGGTTCATCGAGGGTAACAAAACCGAGGGTACAATTACCTTTGAATCAGACATTGAGTTCACAATTGATTGGGTTGTAAAAACAATGGGGGATGATTGGGACACCGACACCGAGGAAGAATACTCCCAAAGTGTTCTAATCAATATGGACGATTCAATTTACAAGGTAATAACGTGGTAAACAAACCAACACGAATTTATAAGGGGTACTTCGGTACTCCTTTTTTTTATCCATACAACTTCTCCTTCACCGGTGATTTCCATCAGGGAAATTTGATTGGCATTTTGGGGAATAATGGTGGAACGCGCCAAACAAAATCGCCCTGGGAAATCCAGGTGAATACCCGGTAAAACTATTTAGAAAATTTTAACAAGAATTATTTGGAAATATAAAAGATAATGTAGTATATTTGTGTAAACTAAAAATTAAACACAATGAAAATCGAAACAATCGAAAAAAACAATTACAAGTTGGAAATTTTCCAAGATGAAACACCTTACAATCCTAGACAAGATGATAACGTATCAAAAATGATATGTTTTCACAAAAGGTATCTTTTGGGGGATATGAACGACTACAATTCAAACGACTATTCAAGTTGGAATGAAATCAAGGACGCAATTATTGAAAACGAAAATCCAGTTGTTATTTTACCCTTGTACCTTTACGACCATAGTGGAATAACAATATCCACAAGACCTTTCAGTTGTGGTTGGGATAGTGGACAAGTAGGTTGGGTATTTGTATCGGAAAAAAGTGCAAAAGACAATTACGGGAAATTAACCGATGAAGTTGTTGAAAGAATTACCAAAGTTGTATTAGGTGAAGTTGATACTTACGACCAATACTTAACGGGGGAAGTTTACGGGTATAAAATATCAAAGGTTGAAGTGTGTGATAAAGGTTGTGAACACGATGAAGAAGTTGATAGTTGTTGGGGGTTTTATGGAATAGATAGTGTTAAGGAAGAAGGAATGAATACACTCGAACACTATATCAAAGAAGAAGTAGTATAGTTATAGTTTTGTTTTTGTTTTAAGGTTGGGTATTACACCCGACCTTTTTTTTTATCCATAACAATCCAAGATGTTCGCCCAGCCGGATCAGAATCCCAATTTTGTTTGGCACCGTATTACAGATAGATAATGCCAATCAAATTTCTTGCTGTCCCGTCCGGGGATCATTCTGAGAGAAATCTTTTTTGTTTTTTTTAACACAAATTATTTTGCTGGTAATACAAAAGTATTATCTTTGTATTCTAAATCAAATAATATGAAATTTTCAGAAAACAACGACCTTAACTGGACGGTCAGACAAGAACCAGTACAAACACAAAGTGGAATTATCATTCCGGGAAAAATGGCGATAGTTCGTGATGATACGAACATTCCTTTGTCAGTTATGGCGGAGAGTTATCAGCCGTATCAAAACCACGAAATGATTGAATTACTAGAAAGGGTATCAAACCAAACTGGTATGGAAATCAAAAGGGCAGGTTTATTCGGTGATGGTGAAAAAGTGTTCATTCAATTAAAGTCAAATGATTTGAAATTGGGTAACGACAGAGTTGAAGGTTATTTAACTGGCATCAATTCATTTGATGGTTCAACTAGTCTCGCATTCGGACCTAGTAATGTTACTATCAGTTGTACAAATTCATTCTTCGCCGCTTTTCGTGGACTGAATACAAAAGTTCGTCATACCAAAAACATGGTAATTAAAATTGATGAAATTTGTAGGGGGTTAGAAAATGTATTGGAGGAAGAAAAACAAATGTTTAATAACATTGTCAAGTTGAGTGAAACCAAAGTTAACAAGGATAACATTGACCAAGTATTACGTAAGTTATTCAACATTGGTAGAGAAGTGAATTTGAAGGATAGTGAAGCGATATCTAGTGTAACAAGTAACAAACTATCTCGTTTCCACATTGATTTGAATGGTGAGTTACAAGAAAAGGGTGATAATCTTTGGGGGTTGTTCAGTGGTGTTACCAAGTACACGACGCATTCTTTGAGTAAAAGTGATAATACAGAAAAGAAAATGTTTGGAGTGTATGGTAATCGTGAGAGAGAAATTTTTAATGATTTGGTTGAATTGGTTTAATTGTGTGTCTTTTGATTTTCCCCCGCAGAAATGTGGGGGTTTTTTTTGCACTTATTGCTTGAAATTGTGCGCTGGTGAGGAGAAGCATGAGCAACTCCACATTTTGTTTGGCACGGATATCACATCCGTAGGTGATGCCAAACAAATTTCGAATCCGGATCTGGCTGGTCGACAGGTGATAAATCCTTTAACAAATTATTCACAAAATAAATTTGGTTGGTAATATAAAAGTATTATCTTTGTATTCTAAACCAAACGAAAAATGAAAAAGACAATTTTAATCGGACTAATGTTATTCACTTTAAGTGGATATTCTCAAACCAAAAAAGACACAACTATTGTAGGAGATACAATTTCTTACGAAAAGAATGTTAGTTATGGTTGTTGTGGTACAAAAGTAATAACAACAAAACTTGTTATTAAAGACACAACATTTAAGAATACTTTTGTACCTTTAACCCCAAAACAAAAGAAAAGAAATCGTAGAATAACTTTTGGTATGGTAGGTTCGTTTATTACTTTAATTATATTAGGAACAATATCAACTAAATAATATGGAAAAGACAACAACAACAAAGAAACCAAAAAAGGTTGAAGAAAAGGTTGAGTATTTCACCGATGAATTACATAAGGAAATCTTTTGTTTTCAAGATTCGTATAAGGGTAGTAAATTTGGTGGTAAACCGGTTATGAAAAGTGTATCATTTTCAAGAACGAGAAAATAAATAATCAGTTAACAAAATTTTAACAA
>Ga0315906_10001951_pt1 | contig 29757 bp, 26 predicted proteins | sample LakEriMetagenome_4_FD_203526 | JGI IMG/M metagenome (GOLD analysis project Ga0315906, IMG submission 203526) | Freshwater fungal communities from buoy surface, Lake Erie, Ohio, United States - Buoy 2 MA122 | ecosystem: Environmental > Aquatic > Freshwater > Lake > Lake biofilm | place: USA...
CAAGAAGCCCCGGGTGGAAACCCGGGAGCATGATGCACGCGAACACGCGGCCTCGTGCCGCGGTTCGCTTGGCGGGCCTCCGCCCGCTTGGAACCCACCCGGCCCTCCGGGCCTGGCACGCACACAAGAAGCCCCGGGTGGAAACCCGGGGACTCCGGACACGAAAACCACCCCGCCATCCATGCCGCACGACGGCCCGCAATTTCTCGGTTCAACCCTGCAACGCATGGCACACGGGATGGCATGCCACCCGGAGTCCCCCGGCTTCCGCCGGGGGCTTTTTGTAGAGCTGGCACCCGTGCCTCAAGAAGCCCCGGGTGGAAACCCGGGGACACCGGGCATGAAAACCACCCCGCCATTCATGCCGTTCAAGGGCCGGTGATTCCCCGGTTCGAACCCGTGACGCATGGAGAGCGGGGAGGTAGGTGACCCGGAGTCCCCCGGCTTCCGCCGGGGGCTTTTTGTAGAGCTGGCACCCGTGCCTCAAGAAGCCCCGGGTGGAAACCCGGGGACACCGGGCATGAAAACCACCCCGCCATTCATGCCGTTCAAGGGCCGGTGATTCCCCGGTTCGAACCCGTGACGCATGGAGAGCGGGGAGGTAGGTGACCCGGAGTCCCCCGGCTTCCGCCGGGGGCTTTTTGTAGAGCTGGCACACGTGCCCCAAGAAACCCCGGGTGCAAACCCGGGGACTCCGGGCTTGAAGACCACCCCGTCATCCACGCCGCACGACGGCCCGTGATTCCCCGCTTCACCCGATGATCGAGCGGCGGCGGGCGACGTAGTCCCAGACGACGAACCGATCGAGATCCCGGCCCGCGGCGAAGAACACCCGGCCCTGGGCCGCCTCCGCGAGCCGGTAGGCGAACTGGATGTCCTCCCGCGACTGCGACCAGCCCGCGAGCAGGAACACGTTCACCCGAATCCCGTCGCGGTGGCAGGCCCGGGCCTCGCGGAGCGTCGCCTCCTCCGTTCGCCGGTGTGGCGGGTAGAGGAGATACAGCTCGCTGCCCTCGAAATGGGCCGTGGGCAGGCCGTCGGTGATCAGGATCACCTGCTTGTTGGGCGTGTCCTGCCGGGCGAGGTGCTGCCGCGAGAGCTGCAGGGCATGCTGGATGTTCGTGAAGTGCGGCGGCACGTCGGCTTCCGTGATCCGCGGGTCGGCCATGTCGGCGCGGAGCCTCACGACCGACTCGAAGACCGTGACCGGCTTGGGCATGAGCTTCACGATCTCGCCCGCCGGCCGCGGCTTGGCGAACGAATACATCTCGATGAACTGGAGAAAGTCGCCGGGAAACTCCCGCTGCACGAGCCCCTGCAGCGCCAGCGCCATCTTCTTCACGCTCACGTGCAGCGCCCCGTAGCGCATCGAGCCGCTCATGTCGAGGACCACGCTCGTGGCACACTTTGGCGTGTTCCGCGTGCGGTGCACCTCGATGTCGCGGGGCGTGAGCCGCAGGGGCCCGGCGGCCTCGGCCGCCTGCCGCAGCATGGCGTTGACGAGCGAGCCGGGAATGTCGATCTGGGCCACGGAGTCGCCGAACTCGTAAGGCCGCGTGGGCACGAGCTCGACGGCACCGTCGCCGACCACGTCGCCCTGGTGGCGGCCCGTCCGCGACGGATCGAGGTCGGCGAAGATCCGCTCCAGGAGCTTTCCCTGGAACACCCGCAGAGCCTGCGGCGTGAGGCCGTAGCCGCGGCCGGTCTTCTCCAGCCCCTGGCGGGCGGCGAGCTGCTCGACCATGTCCTGCACCTGCCGCCGCAGGCCCTGCAGCTCGTCGAGATCGCCCTCCTCGACGTGGCGGCCCAGGGCCTCGAGATTCACGAGAAACACCTGCGCGTTCTTGCGGGCCTCCTCCAGCTGCCGCAGCAGGGCCTCGATCTCCTCGAGCTGCTCCTTGACGGCGAGCGCCTCCTCGACGGTGAGCTTCTCCCGGCCGGTGAAGGTCCACTTCGCCGCCAGCTCATCGATTTGATAGACGTCGCCGAGCCGCTCGATCAGCCCGGCGAGCTGCGCCGCGAACGGGCTCTGATCGTCCTCCTGGGCGTACCACAGCCGCTCGAGCCGCCGTAGTTGCTCCTCGCGGACGGCCCGCTCGAAGCCCGCGCGGTGCGGCGGGGGCGGGCTCGCCCGGCGGGCGGCGTCGCGAAACGCCGCGCGGGCCCGCTTCCGCACGGCCTCGGTCTCATGCCGCTCCAGGATCCGCCGCCGCGCCTCCTCGAGCTTGCGACGCAGCGTGTCGAGCGAGGGCCCGAGCCGGGCGATCTGCTCCGGGTCGAGCTCCACGGCCGCGGCCAGCTGCTCCTCGGTGAGGTCGTCGACATCGCCGAACTCGAGGAGGTGCTCCATCAGCGGGGAAACGAGGTCCGATTCCGGCGGCCGCGGCGGCGGAATCCGCGTTGGATCGTACTTCTGGTACGTGTGGACAACCCCGCCGAGCGTGTCACGGGTGGGCATCGGTCACCTGAATCCGCCGGTGTCGTAGACCGTGCGGCCATGGGATTGGATCCGTGAGATCCGCTCCGTGGCGTACAGCCCCGCGAGCACGAACTCGATGCAGCTCGCCCGCACGGCCGGGTCTTGCGCGGCGTTCACCTCGAAGGCCTTCTCCCACACCTGCGGCACCTCTGCGACGAGCTCCGCGTAGGCCGCCGACGGCACGGCGTCGCCGACCTCGATCTTCACGCCCTGCCCGAAGACCTTCGCGATCTCGTCGAGCCCGTGGGCCTCCACGTATTCCTCGAACACCGCGGCGATCGCCGCGGCGACGACGGCGTCGAGCACCTGCCGCTCGGTCATCTGGTGGCTGCCCATGAGGTCGAGTTCGAGCTTGCCGAGGCTCGACGAATAGAGGTGGCCGAGGTCGCTGATCCGCGGCACGGCCGGCCGCTCCCCGAGCCGCACGGCCCGCTGCCGGGCGCTGGCCACGACGGTCTCGTAGTTGGCGATCGAGAACCGCGCGCTCACGCCCGACTGCTGGTCGATGAACTTGCTCTTCCGGGCCTCGATCGTCACCTGCTCCAGGATCTGCTTCATGAAATACGGCACCACCACCGGCCACTCGCCCCCGACGTCGATGCCCGCCTCCTGCTCGACCATGCGGATGCCGAGGTCGCGATCGGCGGGATAGTGGGTGTGGATCACGGCGCCGATCCGGTCCTTGAGCTGCGGGATCACCTTGCCCGAGCGGTTGTAGGTCGAGGGATTGGCGGAGAAGAGCAGCATCACGTCGATGTCGAACTTCACCGGATAGCCCCGGATCTGCACGTCCCGCTCCTCGAGGATGTTGAACATCCCCACCTGCACCAGCTCGTCGAGTTCCGGCAGCTCGTTCATGGCGAAGATGCCGCGGTGCATCCGCGGGATGAGCCCCAGATGGAGGGCCTCCTCACTGGCCATGCTCGTGCCGCCGGCGAGCTTGGCGGGATCGATCTCGCCGATGATGTCGGCGAACTTCGTGCCCGGGGCGAGCCGCTCGGCGTACCGCTCCGCCCGCGGCCACCAGGCGATCGGCACCTCCTCCGGCGGCCGCGTGGCGACGAGCCGGCGGCCCGCGCTGGTGATCGGCGCGTAAGGGTCGTCGTGGAGCGGGATCGCGGGATCGTCGAGGTAGGGGAGGTGCTCGTCGAGAAACCGAACGAGCAGCCGCATCAGCCGGCTCTTGGCCTGCCCCTTTTCGCCGAGGAACAGCATGTCGTGTCCGGCGAGGAGGGCGATGTTGATCTCGGGGATCACCGTGTGGTCGTAGCCGACGATGCCGGGAAACAGTTCGTCGCCCGCGCGGAGCATCCGCAGAAAGTTCTCCCGCACCTCGTCTTTGACGGGGCGGGTCTTCCAGCCGCTGGCACGAAGCGCGGCGAGGGTGCGGGGCAGGGGGGCGGTCATGCGGGCGGCTCCTTCGCGAGATGCCCGGATTGTAGGCGAGCGACGCGGCGCGGACACGCCGCGGGCGTGTCATATCCGCGGTACAGGGCTGCCCGTGCCTTCTCGTGGCGCACGCCTGCAGGCGTGCGAATGCGTCCCGCGGCTCACCGCCAGCCCGCGGTTCCCCGACGCCTTGGTTTGGCAAACGCCTTCTCGCAAGCCTGGAGGCTTACGCCACAGGGGCGCTCATGCGTCGAGAGTCGTCGGCGTCACGCCGCGGCGGCCTGGAGCACCGGGAGCCGGATCGTGATCGCCGTGCCCTTGCCGGGCGCACTTTCCACGCGGATTCGCCCGCGATGGGCCTCCACGATCTCGCGGCAGGCGGTGAGGCCGAGGCCCGTGCCCCCCTTGCCGGTCTCGTCGGGTCCGGCCTTCGTCGTGAAGTGCGGGTCGAAGATCCGCCGCATCACCTCGGGCGTCATGCCGCAGCCGGTGTCGCGGACCATCAGGTCCACCAGGCCGCTCGGCTCGTCGTGAGCGAGGCGGAGAATCAGCCGGCCACCGCTCGGCATCGCCTGCCGAGCGTTGACGAGGAGATTGAGCAGCACCTGCTGGATCTGGCTCGGGTTCGCCGACACCCGCGGCACCGGGGCGAACTCCCGCTCCACCTGAACGCGATACTTCATCATCTCGCGCTCCAGCAGCACGAGCACGTCCTCTACGAGCAGCGTCAGGTCGGTCGGCTCGAACCGGGCCGCGCGGCTCCGCGACATCGAGAGCACGCTGGCGGTGATCTTCGCCGCCCGCGTGCCGGCAGAGAGGATCCGGTCGAGGGCCTTGTCGCGGGTCGGCTGGTCGCGGTGCCGCAGGCCCATGCGGGCGTAGTTGAGGATCGTCGTCAGCGCGTTGTTGAACTCATGCGTCGTGGTGCCGAGCAGTTCGCCCAGGCTGGCGAGCTTGCGGGCCTCGAGCACCTGCCGCTGCAGGTCGGCCAGTTCAGCGGCATGCCGGCAGCGGGCCGCGTCGAGCTCACCGCGGGCGGCCGTCACCTGCCGGCGCAGGTGCTCGATTTCAGGATCGACCACCGCCGGACGCGGCGGGCAGGCCGCAATCGAGGCCGCCGGCACGTCGGTGCGCACGACGATCAGGTCCCGGCGCGGTGACTCCCGCGTCGGCCCGCTCCAGGGCCCTGACGGCTGTGGCAACTCCTGCTGCATCCCGGCTCGCGGCTCCCCGTGCGCGTTCCCAACCCCTCTCCAGCCACCGACTTCCAACTCGCCGTGGGGTATCGTCCGCGGCCGAGCGGCCGCTGTACAATTCGGACCGCCGCTCCGTTTGGTTCCCTCGACCGTTGAACTTCCGCGAATCCGACCGCTCCCGGCCGCAAGCCGGAGCGATTGTCATGGACCGTTCCCGTAAGGCGGACTTTTCCGCCCGCGAAGCCACCACACCTCCCGCCAACCTCCCATGCCGCTCCGCCCCGCGATCCAGCGTCCCCTCCGTCGCGGCATCACGCTCGTCGAGATTCTCGTCGTGATCGCGATCATCGGCCTGCTCATCGGCCTGCTCTTGCCGGCCGTGCAGTCGGTCCGCGAACAGGCCCGGCGGCTGCAGTGCAAGTCGAACCTGAAGAACATCGGGCTCGCCTTCCAGCTGTACCTGGACCGCAAGACCGGCGGCGGCCAGAAGGGCAAGTTTCCCGACGCCGCCGTCCTCCCCAGCGCCGAGCTCTGGTTCTGGACGCCCACCCGGCCGATCCGGCCGAGCATCGCCAAGGTGCTTGGGCCCTTCATCGAGGACAACCGGGAGGTGTTTCGCTGCCCGTCCGATGCCGGCTACTTCATCCAGAACGGCACCTACATGGTGTCGGACACCTATCCGACGTCCCAGAGCTACGTGGACGCGATGAAGCAGCAGTCGGCTTCACTGCCGGACGCCGCCCGGCCGCCGGAGTACGAAAACCTGCCCTACGAGGGCACGAGCTACGAGTACCCGGCCCGCCGCCTGGCCAACAAGACCCGGGAGCAGGCCCTCGTGTACCGCGGCAACCAGGGAGCGACGTCGAGGCTCTGGGTGCTCTATGAGTTCGAAGCCTTCCACGGCGGCTTCACGCTCTTCCCGTCGGCGGCCGACGACTTCAACGATCCCGACCCGAACCGGCCGCCGCCGCAGGACGGCGCCCGCAACTTCCTCTACTTCGACGGCCACGTGGACAATCTCTGACGGCCACCGCTTCCGGCTCTCGATTCCAGCGAGGTAATCCATGGCTTCCGCATCGCTCTCCGCCCGCTCGTCCGCGGCCGCTGCCGATCGCCCTGCCGGCGTCGGCCGCTGGCTGGCCGCGCTGGCGGTCCTCGCGGCGCTCGCCCTGCTCGGCGCCTGGTGGCTCGGCTCGTTCGGTGCTGCGGTAGACCCGCGGGTCGCGGAGATCCGCAAGCAGCGGGAGGAACTCGCGGCGAAGTACTCCAACGGCGCCGCCCCCACCGACCTCGGCGCGGCGACCGCGATGGCGACCGAGATGGCCAGCATCCGCCAGAAGATCGAAGCCCTGCCCGAGCACCTCCGGCCGCAGGCGGAGCAGGGGGGTGGCAGCATGGTCCGCACCGCCATGCGGGCCCGCATCAACGCCTACTTCAACGCCCCACCCGCGCAGCGAGATGCGGTGCTCGATCGGCAGATCGACGAGATGGAGGTGATGCGGCAGGCGTTCGAGGCGGCCGAGAAGGTGACGGCTGCGTTCGGCGGCGGCGGCGTTTCGGCACCATCCGCCACACCCCCCTTCGGCGGCCCTCCGCGCAGCACGAACGAAGAAGAGCGGAACAAGTTTCGCAAGGGCATCATCGACCGCACGTCACCGTCCGAGCGGGCCCGCTATGTCGAATACTGGCGGGCGGTGGCGGAACGCCGCGAGAAGCGGGGCATGCCACCGAGCCCGTGGGGCAGGTGACCGCATGGCCGACACGCTCGGCCTCCTCCAGGAGGCGTTGCAGCTCGCGCAGGACCTCGGCTATCGCGTCCGAGAAGAGCCGCTCGGCGATCTCCCCGGCGGGGCGTGCACCGTGGGCGACGCGCGGCATGTGTTGCTGAATCTCGAACACTCCGTGGCAAACCGGCTCGACGTGCTCCTCCGGGCACTCGCCGCCGACCCGCGGCTCGCGGCGGAGCCCAAGAGCCGACTCCTCGCCGCCCGGCTCGCAGCGATCGTGACGCCGGGCTGAGGGAGTTCGCCTGTTTTTTGCATGGATGGCGAGGTGGTTTTTGTGCCCGGTGTCCCCGGGTTGCCACCCGGGGCTTCTTGGGTCAGCACGTCGGTCCCACAAGAAGCCCCGGCGGAAGCCGGGGGACTCCGGGTGGCGTACCTTCCCGTGTGCCATGCGGCGCGGGTTTGAACCGGAGATTGCCTGCCGTCATCCGGCATGGATGGCGAGGTGGTTTTTGTGCCCGGGGTCCCCGGGTTGCCACCCGGGGCTTCTTGGGTCAGCACGTCGGTCCCACAAGAAGCCCCCGGCGGAAGCCGGGGGACTCCGGGTTGTAAACCGTCCCGAGTGCCATGCGAAGCAGGGATAAACCGGAGCACCGCGGCTTGCCGATCGGCGCGCGTGAAAGCCGTGCGATGCGCATCAGGCTGACCGATAGAGCCCGTGCGCCGCGATGTAGGCCTCGACGGCCCGTGGCGTGCGGTAGCGAATGCTGCGGCCGGCGGCGACGGCGGCCCGGATGTCGCTGGCCCGGATGCCGATCGCCGGCATCTGCACGCGGCTCTCGAGCACCGCCGCCAACCGTTCCGCACCGAGCAACGTGGCCAGCCCCGCAGCCGTGGCCGCGCCGCGCAGGTCGTCGAGCACCTCGCGCTCCACGCCCACGAGCGTGGCGAGCTCGGCGATCCGCTCCGGCTCCCGCCACGTCGGCAGCCCGGCGAGCGCGTCGGGCCCCAGCAAAAGGCAGAGCTCGGCATCGGGGTGCGCCGCCGCGAGCGCGGTGAGCGTGTCTACTGTATAGCTCACGCCACCCCGTTCGATTTCCAGCGTCGCGACGGCGAAGGCGGGATGGCCGCCCGTCGCCAGCCGCAGCATCTCGATGCGGTGTTCGGGGGCCGCGAGCCGCCGATCCTGCTTGTGCGGCTGCGTCGCCGCCGGCACGAAGAGCACGCGATCGAGCCCCGCCTGCTCGCGGCAACACTCGGCGAGCAGCAAGTGCCCGACGTGCACCGGATCGAAACTTCCGCCAAACACCCCGATTCGCATCATCGTCTCCCGAACATATCGGATTCCACAGATCACCCCCGAAACGGCCGCCAGAGCTGGAGCACCCAACGGCGCCGCGCGGGAATCGGCGTGAGGATGCGGACTGCCTGGGCCGAGGAACGCAAGGCTCAGGCACGGACCTTCGCCAGCGACGCATCCCGAAGGACCGCATAGCGACACTCATGCCGTCCCCAAGCCGGGTCAGCGGGGACGTCTCTCCGCACGCCGAATACGCTCTAATCATCCCCATGCCCGCCGACAGCACAAGCCAGCGCGAGCTCTTCGAGCACCGTCCGCAGTGGGACGAGGACGACGTGCGCCGGGGCACGATCGCCACCGTCGTCCTTCCCGACGGCGTGGACAAGCCGCTCGACTACCTCGTGCCGGAGCGGCTGGCGGCCGACGTCGAGCCGGGCCGCCGCGTGCTCGTGCCGCTGGGGCGGGCCAACCGCGAGCGACTCGCCTACTGCGTGGCCGTGCGCACTGGCGACCTGCCGCAGGCGCCGCTCAAGAGCGTGATCGGCGTCGAGGATCCACGGCCGTTGCTGTCGCGGCGGATGCTCGAACTGACGAAGTGGATGGCCGAGCGGTGGATGGCCCGGTGGGGCGAGGTGCTCGAGGCGGTTCTGCCCGCCGGCGTGCGGGCCCGGACGCGGGTGCGGATGGATCCGCTGCTCGCCGCCACCGGCGCCGCGCCGGCGCGGCAGCCCACGCCGCCCCAGGCCCGCGTGCTCGCCGCGGCCGCCGCCGGCCCGCAGACCGCGGCGGCGTTGGCCCAAGCTTCGGGGGCGAGCCGGGCCGTGATCAGCCGGCTCGTGAAGCTCGGCCTGCTCGCCGAGACCGGCGCGGTCGAGCGGCCACGGGGCCGCGGGGAGGAGGGCCGCGAGAAGATCCGCCACGACAAGCCCACCGCACTGTCGCCCGCGCAGACCGCGGCCCTGGAGGCGATCCGTCACCCGATGCGCGAGGCGCGGCACGAGACGATCGTGCTCTTCGGCGTCACCGGCAGCGGCAAGACGGAGGTCTACCTACAGGCCGTGGAGGAGACGATCGCCTACGGCCGCCAGGCGATCGTGCTCGTGCCCGAGATCAGCCTCACCCCGCAGACCTGCGATCGCTTCCGGGCCCGGTTCGGCACCGTGGCCGTGCTCCACAGTCATCTCACGCCCGCCGAGCGGCACGCCCAGTGGCGGGAGATCGCGGCCGGCCGCGTGAACGTGATCGTGGGCGCCCGCAGCGCCGTCTTCGCCCCCGCGCCGCGGCTCGGTCTGATCGTCATCGACGAGGAACACGAAAACTCCTTCAAACAGGGGACGGCGCCGCGGTATCACGCCCGCGACGTGGCCGAGTGGATCGCGCGGGAGGAGAAGGTGCCGCTCGTGCTCGGCTCGGCGACGCCGTCGCTCGAGACCTTCGCCCGCTGCCTGGCCGGTGACTGGACGATGTGCCGGCTGGCCGAGCGGGTGGGGGGCTCGCAATTACCCGCGGTGATCACGGTGGACCTGCGGGACAAGACGGGCCGGCCCCGGGGCGCGATGACGGCCCGGCTCACGGCCGGCATCCGCTGGGCGCTCGACGCCGGCGGGCAGGTGATGCTGCTCTTAAACCGTCGCGGTTTCGCCACGCACGTGCAGTGCGGCGCCTGCGGCCACACGGCCCGCTGCCCGCAGTGCGATCTCGCGCTCACACTCCACCAGCCGGGCAACCGCGGCATCTGCCACGGCTGCGGCCTCGTGAACCGCCTGCCGGCCGACTGCCCGGAGTGCCACGCCCCCGGCCTCGTGCAGCGCGGCACGGGCACGCAGCGGCTCGAGGAGCAGGTCCGCCGCGGGTTTCCCGACGCCGCCGTGGCCCGCATGGACACCGACACGATGCGGGCCCGCGGCAGCCACGAGAAGACGCTCGACGCCTTCCGCGCCAAGCAGATCGACATCCTCGTCGGCACGCAGATGATCGCCAAGGGGCTCGACTTCCCCAGCGTGATGCTCGTGGGCGTGGTGAACGCCGACGCGGCCTTGCACCTCGCCGACTTCCGCGCGGCGGAGCGGACGTGCCAGCTCGTCACGCAGGTGGCGGGCCGCAGCGGCCGTGGGCCGCTCGGCGGCCGGGTGGTGGTGCAGACGAGCACGCCCGACCATCCTGCGATCCGGGCCGCGGCCGTCCACGACTACGAGGCCTTCGTCCGCAGCGAACTGCCGATTCGCGAGGCGCTGCTCTATCCCCCCTTCGGCCACGTGATCCGGTTCGTGGTCCGCAGCCTCGACGACCAGGCCGCCGCCACGTGGGCCGGTGCGATCGCCGACCGGCTGCGACAGGCGGCCGGCGCCGCGGCCGGCATCCGCGTGCTCGGTCCCGCCCCGGCGCCGATCGCCCGGCTCCGCGACCGCTTCCGCTGGCACGTGCAGGTGCACGGCCCCGACGGCCCGGCCCTCCGCGATCTCGTCCGCCGCGCGACGGCCGACCTGAAGACGCCCGACACCGTGGCCTGGATCGTGGACGTCGATCCCGTCGAGATGCTGTAGGGCAAGGACGTCTTGCGATTCCCGGTTCGGGCTCGCAGCGCATGGCATCCGGGACGGCGGGCGACCCGGAGTCCCCCGGCTTCCGCCGGGGGCTTTTTGGGGACGGCGCAGCAAGAAGCCCCGGGTGGAAACCCGGGGACTCCGGGATTGAAAACCATCCCGCCATCTATGCGGCACAACGCCGCGGCTAAACTTCGCGCCATTCATCGCCAGCCTGCCGCAGGACCTCGCCGGGAAAACCGCCAGCACCGTCACCGTCCACGGCCGCTACGGCAACAACGCCCTCAACGGCGACTGGGAGCTCGGGCTTACGAGCAACACCAGCGCCCCGCCGCAGAAACAAGTCGATCGCATTTGGAAAAGCGGCACGATAGAGCCGTTCACGTTCTCGTTCACGAACACACGCCCCGACACGTTCACGAACTCACTCAATGCGACCTTCTCAATCGGCGGAAGCGGCGTGGCTGCTGCGGAGTTACGCCACGCCGACCGGAGTGCCCGTAAACGAAGGGGTGCTGAATTTGAAGCCGTGGCTCGTAGCGCCCGGCCAGCAGCAGTTGCCCGGCCTGGCCGCCTACGAGATCATGGCCTTCATGGCAAAGGCGAATGCAAGGCCGATCGGGACGAAGGTGGTCGACTTCTTCGTCAGGAACAACGGCACGAACATCAACATCAACGATTTGGGTCTGCCAGCGCGATATGCGGACCAGTGGTCGGCCCACTCATTCCAGTTCCATTTCGATGCGGCGACGACGTCGCAGTTCTGGAGGCGGGTCGTGGACACTCCAGTCTCCCGGCGACTTGATCTGGGTGAGCTTCAGGCAAGGCACCTGCTAGCGATGGGCGGAGGCGCGTTAGCCGCTCTTGGCATGACACTCACCGCGATCAAGCATTCGACACTCGCCTTTGCCCTGACGCTCACCGGGCTTGCACTTGTTGCGGTGGGGCTTCACAAAGAACTGGGAAAGCTGATCTCGTAGACCATCGAGAACATCGGCAAGGCTTCCCGTGAGGCGGCAGACCGGCGGCTGAAAGCAAAGCAACTCGCCGTTGAGAAGCAGAGGCTCGATCTGGAGGCGCAAGAGAATAGCCCGGTCAATGGCACTTCCGGAACGGCACTTCCGGAACGGTTTTCGGGCTGATGAGCGACTCGTGGACCTCGGGAGAGGCGGCCCGGGCTGCCGGAGCGGGTTTCTCGAAACGCCCCGCACCCGCTTCGGTGGCCTTGTTCTCGCGTCTGCGCAGGCCGCGTCCCAGTTCGCAGTTTCCCAACATGCGCGAGTCGCGACCGGCACCGGTCAGAGGCTGTGGATGTCGATCACGGACAGCTCGTCGGGCGACACCTGAACCGCTTCGCGGTCGTCATCAGCCTGGACAAGCTCGCCCCAGTCGGTGGGCGGTCCCCGGGCCGGCGAGACTGGAGGCGGCTCGAGCGGTTCGCCAAGGTGTGTGAGAATCTTCCGGATCGGCCCTGGCTCCGTGATGAAGGCAATGAGCCGGATGTCGCCACCGCAGTTCGGGCACTCGAGCGGAAACTCCTCGCCCACCCGGGCCAGGAGTTTCGCCCAGGCAATTCGCGACGTGTCGTGCGAGCGGGGCTTTTGATTCGCGTCGCAGCAGCCTCTGGAGCCGTGACCGTCGTTTTCATGCCCGCCGGCCGTGGCCTCGCGTTGCTTGCCGACGTTCCCGATCGCGAGCGCCGTGACGGCCCGCCTGAGCGTGTGGTTCGGTGCAAACACCCCGTGATACCGATGCCGGTGCTTCCGCGGCGGCGGCACGAGAGCGGCGAGCCGGTCGAGGAACTCAAACGGCGAGAGTTCGACGACGCCGTTGGCGCCGGGCCGCGTGGACTTCCGACCGCGGCCGGGTCCGACCCAGGTGGCGGCTTTGTGTCTCGGCAGCACGTAACGTATGCGGGCGATCCGGCCGTCTGCACCGCGGATCACGGAGAGCCGCTCGAGCGCGAAGGGGGGCCGGGCGCAGTATCGGAGAAGATGCTCGAGACTCTGAAAATAGCTTGGCACGTCGCGGTCGATGAGCGTGATCCTGACGCTCGCATCGACCGAAAACCCGCTGTTCTCCCAGGCGAGCATGTCGGTGGCGGCCGCGGCGTCGAGGCGGCACGTGACGGAGCCAGAGGCCGAGCAGAAGACGCTGCTCCAGCGACTCGGGCTGATTCTTCCCAGGCGGCTCAAGCGGCTCGACAGCCCCGAACAAATGTAGTGAAGACTTTGACCCCACATTCGCGTAAACCCCGGGCTTTACGATCCAAGGTGCGTAACTTGGGCTAGCGCCCCCACAATCTTCCACGAGGAACCGTTCTTTGAGGTGGACCCCGATTTTCGGGCGCCTTGATAAGGTGCTGCTTCCCGGGCGGGACACACCCGAGCGCTAGAAGCAGAGGCCAAACGGACAGGCATGATCCAGCACCCATCCGGGGAACGCATTCGACGGTCGGAGACCGCCGCTACAGCGGAGCAGGGCACGACGGTCAGAGACCGCCGCTACAGGTTGAGGCAGAGACCACCGCCCGCCGCGAGCGGGGCCTACGGCGCCTGTCGCCAGGCGGCGCCGAGCTGCGCGAGCTGCCGCACGCCGCGGAGTTCCGGGGGAAACACCGCCACGCAGCCACCGATCACGTTCCCAAAGAATGAAGCCGACTCGGGGGCCATCTCGACCATGGACGTGAACGCCTTCCGCAGCCGCGGCGGATGCCACCAGTCGCAGGGATTCATCGACTCGAAGACGTCGACGACCGCGTCGGACTCGAGGCGGGACTGACGGATCAGGTCGACCGTGCGGCGGAGGACCGCCGTGTGCAGCCGCTGCTCGCGGTTGTTCCAGCCGATCCAGAGCCAGCGGATGGCGGTGCGGGTCACCGGCTGATCGGGCTGGTCGAGCGGCAGGAGGCAATATTCGGTCAGGGTCATGTTTCCAAACCGATTCTCATCACGGCGAATGGCCTCCATCGCCCAGCGAGTCCAGAAGATGTCTGGGCAGGCGGGCCAGAGCGACATGATGGATCCGGACTGGGGTGGCACACCGGGGCCGTCGCAGCACAGTTCCCAGTACGCCGCGAGCTCACGATAGAGGCTCACTGGAGGCAAGGCATCGGCGGGCATGCGTTTTTCGATGGCCAGTGCCTGTTTCGCCACGACACGGCGTGCGATGTCGATGAATGAGCTCAACTCCCCCCAGCTCTCGTCGTCGGGCTGCACTTCCTCGTCGAAGTGGCGGAGGGCTTCGGGCACGACTTTTCCCGACAGGCCGGCATGATCGACGATCGTCAGCTTCACCTCGGGAAACCCGGGCTTGAGCGCGGCGGGAAACGTCCACCAGAAGTCGACCGGGTCGTGGGTTCCGTGCCCCTCCAGGCCGCGGGCCCAGGGCCACACCTTCGAAATCACATCATTGGGCGACCGCGCCCGCATCGCCGCCACGAGGAGCCGGGGATCGCCCGTCGCATGCGCGGGCTGAAAGTCGGGATTCAGGGCGACCTGGACGTAGCTGTCGATCGCCTGGTCGGCCTGGTGGGAGCTGTTCCAGAGCGCGAGCGCCTCCTCACGCCGGTGGAAACTGAGCCGGAGCAGGGCGAGGGCCCAATCCATGTCGCAGACCTCGGACTCGATCGCGGTGCAAGCGAGCAGCCGCTCCACGAAAACGACCGGGTCGATCCAGCCAAAGCGATGCGTCGGGGTCGAAAGCAGCGTCACCGGGCGACCCTCGTGGAGGGCCGACGTGACGAAGTCGGCAAGGGGCACGTAGGGGTCACGCGGATCGGGGACGAGTTTCAACGGCGGGCCGCCGGCCCAGGTGCGAACCACGGTCAGCACCGTCTGGTCGACGATCCCGCGCGGGGATTTCGGAATCCGCTCCCCAGTCAGCCGCTTGCGGACCGCACGGCCGTTGGGCGTGGACGTGAAGTCGGCGTCCCGAAATTGCACCGCGGCATCCAGCAGCAAGGGAATGAGGAGGTGCGTGATCGAGTCCGGAAGGCAGAGCGAAGCCTGCTCCCAGTCCTTGAAGGCGACGGCCAGATAATCCCACCACGGCTCTGCCGAGGCCGGCAGAGGCAAGCGATGTTCGTCGGCGAGATCACCGAGGGCGTGCGGCGTCATGGCGTTGGCAGCAGGGCAGGGGGCCGGGCTGGCGGACCACCGCGACGCAAGCGGCGGCCACGTCCGTCAGGCGGGTGTGATTTGAACATATGGCGAAAGGATTATGAGCAGAGACGAGCCCGAGACGGGCACCGCTGGCATGTTTCAGCGTGGTCGGCCGGCGACGGCCGCACGGCCCTACGACCGTTGCGACCGGCGCCAGCCGTCACACACGGCCTTGCCCCGCGCCGGCAGGCATGACCTACCGTTGGGAAGTGGACCGTGATGCACGGTCCTTCCGATCTCACTTTGCGGACGGCTGATCGAGCCGCCTCACCCGATCGTTGTGCCCGTGAACGCTCCCCCCGTTACCGTCGCTCTCGCCTGGTCGCGACCCGCACGCTGGCTGGCGTCGCTGCTCATCGCCGGCTATCTGGCTGCCGTGATCGTGCCGCCGCTGGCCGGGCCGCCACCGGCGAGCGAACTCGCCGGCACCCTGCGGCGGCCGCTGCGGCCGCTGATCGGCGCGCTCTATCTCGACCACGGCTACCGCTTCTTCGCCCCCGACCCCGGCCCCGGTCACACGATCCGCTGGACGGCCGCCATGCCCGACGGCTCGACCCGCAGCGGCAAAATACCAGACCGCGACGCAGACCGGCCTCGGCTCCTCTACCACCGCCGGTTCATGATCGCAGAGAAGATCGCCGCGCAGGTGCCTACCGCCGAAGCGCCGCCGGAGGTGCGGGCCCGGGCGAGACCTGAGTGGCTGCCGCTGGTGAAGGGCGTGGCCGGCAATGTGCTGCGGCAGACCGGCGGCACGAGCGTGCGGCTCGAGATGGTCGAGCACTATCTACCCGCACCGGACGAGGTCGTCGCGGGCACCACCGGCACCGATATCGTCACGCCGCTGGGCACGTTCGCCTGGCCGAAGGAGGCCGCACGATGAGCGACACGCGAATCGTGACCGTCAGGCCGCGACCCGACGCGCCGGCGGAGCAGGGCAGGGGAGAGGCGTCGTGGATCGGCGGCTGGGCCCATGCCTGGAACACGTTCTGGTTCACGCCGGCCGACCCGCTGCCGCTGGCGGTCGTCCGCATCGCCACGGGGCTGATCCTCGCCTGGTCGAGCTTCGTGTGGCTCGCCGACGTCGACGCCTTCTTCGGCACGACCGGCTGGATGCCACCGGAGCACGTGTGGCGAATGAACGACCAGCCCTGGCAGTGGAGCGGCTACTTCGCCGCGGCGGATGCCAACGGCATCCGCGTGATCGCGGGGCTCACGCTGATCGCCGCGATCCTGCTCACGCTCGGCCTGGCCACGCCTCTGGCGGCGGCGGTGGCACTGGTCGGCTTCTTGAGCGCGGCCAACCGGGCGCCGCTGAACACCTTCGGCCTCGACGACACGCTCGGCATGCTGCTCATCCCGCTGGCGATCGGGCCGGCGGGCGCCCGGCTGTCGCTCGACCGGCTGCTCGGGGCAGGGGGGGGCGACGGAAAATGGTCGGTAGCCGCGAACGTGGCCCTGCGGCTGATCCAGGTGCACTTGTGCGTCGTCTACTTCTTCTCCGGCTGCGGCAAGATGCTGGGCGCGAGCTGGTGGGAGGGCACGGCCCTGTGGGGCGCGGCGGCCAACGTCCAGTACCGCACGCTCGACCTCACCGGGCTGGCCCGGCACCCGCTCGTGACCAACGCGCTCACGCTGGGCACGCTGTTCTGGGAGGTGTCCTACCCGGCGCTCGTCTGGCCCCGGCTCACCCGTCGGCTGTGGATCGCGATGGCCGTCGCGGTGCATCTGGGCATCGGCCTGGCGATGGGCATGATGGAGTTCGGCCTGGCGATGATCACGGCTAACCTGGCGTTCGTTCCGGCCGGCTCCTGGCACGCGGTTCTCCGTTTCTTGGCCACGCGGGGAACGGCAGCGAAGACGGTGCGGGCGTGACGGCCGCCGGCGATCCGGCTGAAGTGACACCGCCACCGCCGCGCCGCATCGGCCTGCGGCTGGCCTACGAGGGCACCCGCTACTCCGGCTGGCAGGTGCAGCCGGGCCGGACGACGGTGCAGGGGGTGGTCGCGGAGGCGGTCCGCGCGGTGTCGGGCGAGGGGGTGCTCGTTCGCGGCTCGAGCCGCACCGATGCCGGCGTCCACGCCCTCGATCAGATCGCCGCCTTCACGACCCAGCGGGACCTCGCCGCCGACGTCTGGATGCGGGCCCTGAACGCCAAGCTGCCCGCCGACGTGACGGTCGTTGCCGCCCGCGAGCTCGCCGCCGACTTCGACCCCGTGGCCGCGGCGGTCGCCAAGCGGTATCGCTACCGGATCCACGACGCCGCCTGGCGGCCGGTGCTCGCCCGGCATCTCGTGTGGCGGTGGCGCGGCCGGCTCGACGTGGCGGCGATGGCGGCGGCCGCCGCGGCCCTCGTGGGCGAGCACGATTTCACAAGTTTCGAAACCACCCCCTCCACACGCCTCTCGAAAGTGCGCACAATCCATGCGCTTTCGGTCTGCCGCCACACCGGGCCCGACGACGTCGCCGGAGCCGAGGTGTGGATCGAGGTCGAGGGCAACGGGTTCCTGCACAACATGGTGCGGATCATCGCCGGCACGCTGGTGATGGTGGGCGCCGGCCGCCGGACTCCCGACTGGACGGCAGCGGCGCTGGCGGCCCGCAGCCGGGCCGCCGCCGGGCCGACCGCGCCGCCACAGGGCCTCGTGCTCGTCGCCACCCAACTGGATCCGCTCGCATGGCCCGCCCCTCCGACACCCTCGGCCCCCTGACGCTCGTGCAGCAGATCGGCGTCGGCCGGCACTGCCAGATCTGGGAGGCGGTGGAGGCGCCGGCGGGGCGGAAGGTGGCCGTGAAGATCATCGTGCCGGCGATGGCCAACGACCCGGCCCAGCGGAAGCTGCTCGAGCACGAGCTGAAGGTCGCCACGTCGCTCGAGCATCCCACGATCATCAAGATCGACCGGCTCGTCACCAAGGACGGCCCGCCGCACCTCGTGATGGAGCTCTATCCGCACCCCAACCTCAAGAAGCAGATCGCCGCCGGCGTCGACGCCCTGGCGCCGCGGCTGCAGCGGATCGTGACGGAGATCGCGCTGGCGGTCGACCACATGCACGCCCGCGGCTGGGTGCACCGCGACCTCAAGCCCGACAACGTGCTCGCGGCCCCCGACGGCCAGGTGAAGCTCATCGACTTCGCGATCGCCGCGAAGGCGTCGGGCTTCCTCGGCAAACTTCTCGGCGGCAAGACGACGGCCCAGGGCTCGCCGAGCTACATGTCACCCGAGCAGATCCGCGGCGCGGCCCTCGACGCGCGGTCCGACATCTACTCCTTCGGCTGCATGCTCTTCGAACTGCTCGCCGGGAAGCCGCCGTTCACCGCCGCCAATCCCAACGACCTGCTCAACAAGCACGTCTCGACGCCGGCACCGGCCGTGGACCAGTTCAATCGCAATGCCACGACCGGCGGCTCCGCCTTCGTGCGCACGCTGCTGGCGAAGAAGCCCGCCGACCGGCCGGCCTCGATGCAGGAGGTGCTTCGGCAGCTGCGAACAGTCCGCCTCCTGGAGCGGGCCGGGGCCTGACGCGGCCGCGGCAACCGGAATTGACTCCCGCCGCGTCACGCGGGGACAATCCGCCTTCATCGTCAGCCTCCCAGTCAGCCCCCCGCGAGACGCCCCGATGGCCGCCGGCCTGCACCGACTCCCGCTGGAAAAGCCGATCTACGAGATCGAGGACCGGATCGCGGCCCTCGAGGCCGCGCCGCTGGGCGCGCACCAGCAGGAGGAGCTGCGGCGGCTGAAGCGGGAACTCGTCGAGGTGCAGAAGCAGGTCTTCGCCGGCCTCGACCCCTGGCAGACGATCGAGGTCTCCCGGCATCCCGACCGGCCCAAGACGAGCGATTACCTGTCGCTGGTGTTCGACGAGTTCGTGGAGCTCCACGGCGACAAGGCCTTCGGCGACGACCGCGCCATGCTCACCGGCTTCGCAAAGCTCGACCAGCACAAGGTGCTGGTGATCGGCCATCAGAAGGGCAAGACACTCGCCGAGCGGCAGGCCTGCCACTTCGGCTGCGCCCACCCCGAGGGCTACCGCAAGGCGATGGGCAAGATGCGGCTGGCGGCGAAATACGGCCTGCCGGTGATCTGCCTGATCGACACGCCCGGCGCCTATCCGGGCGTGGGGGCCGAGGAGCGGGGCCAGGCCCAGGTGATCGCCGAGAGCATGTTCCTCATGGCCACGCTCCCGGTGCCGATCGTGTGCGTGGTGATCGGGGAAGGGGGGTCGGGCGGGGCGCTCGGGATCGGCGTGGGTGACCGCGTGGCGGTGCTCGAGCACGCCTACTACAGCGTGATCAGCCCGGAGGGCTGCGCCGGCATCCTGTGGAAGAGCGTCGAATACAAGGCCGACGCCGCCCGGGCCCTGCGGATCCGGTCCCGCGACCTGAAGGAGTTCGGCGTCATCGACGCGGTGATCGAGGAGCCGGCCGGCGGCGCCCATCGGCATCCGCGGCAGATGGCGACGCGGCTCAAGACCTACCTCGTGCGCACGCTCCGTGAACTGGTGGGCAAGCCCGGCGACGAGCTCGTGGCGGCCCGCTACGAGAAGTTCCGCGTGATGGGCACGTTCATCGATGCCGGCGTAGCCTGAAGCCGCAACCCGCCGCTCGCGGCGTGTGCGTTGATCTCCAGCGGTGAATCGTATTTTGACGAACGGTGAACTGGGGACCGTTCCCGTCCCAAGAAGCCCCGGGTGGAAACCCGGGGACTCCGGGCACGACAACCATCCCGCCGTCCATGCCGCACGACCGCGCGTGATTTCCTGGTTTGAACCCGCAGCGCATGGCACCCGAGAAAGCATGCCACCCGGAGTCCCCCGGCTTCCGCCGGGGGCTTTTTGTGAGAGCGACAGGACCGAAGGGCCGGGTTGCCAATGAGCGGGCGGAGGCCCGCCAAGTGAACTGCGGCACGATGCCGCAGGTTCGCGTGCACCTTTCTCCGGCTTCCGCCGGGGGCTTTTTGTGCCGCTCGCGCGTGTTAAGCCGAGAGCAAGACTGGGAAACGCGCACCATCAAAAAGCGCGAGCCGAGGGGGTCCGCGTGGCCGACCGGCAAGCGGACCGCATTCCCTTGGCTCACGCCTCGGGCTTCAAGGGCACGGGGTCGGTACCACGGAGAAACGACGATGCTCTCCCCTGCGGTCTCTGACCATCGAATCCGGGCTGTGCCTCCACAACTCGCATTCGCAAGCCTGAAGGCTTGCGGCACGGGAGTGCCAGCGGCGGCTGGAGCCGCTGGCCAGCCATCTGCCGCAGCAGGCTGCCCAGCAGTTCATGCGCCGGCGTGACGACGAGATAGGCCGCGATCGAGACGATCGCGAGAGCCCGCGGCGTGTGGTCCGGAGACCACAGGCACCAGGCTGCGCCGATCGCCAGCCAGGCGGGAACGAGCAGGGGCAGGGCGGCGCGGTGAATCCACACGACCGCACGACCCAGGTCCGCCCAAGACCGCGGCTGTGCGCCGGTCAGCGAGACTGCGAGCGGCTCCATCTGCCGCCAGCCATGCCAGACCAGGAAATAAAGGCCGACGGAAAACAGCGGATCGGTACACCAGCCCAGGCTCGCGATCACGGCAAGTTCGCCGAGCCCGTTCAGCCACGCCCGCCGACTGCGGGGCCGTCGGATCGCGACCAGGCCCTCGGCCGCTGCAGCCGCCATGCTCACCGCGGCCAGCCCCAAGCCGGCCGCGCGAACCGCCGCGGGCGGAAACAAATCGGCCGTCGAGCCACGGCCGACGGAAAGCGCGGCCAGGTCGGCGGCCACGGCGGCGGTCGCCGCTGGCCATGCGGCCAGCGGCATGGCCAGCACGAGGCAGCCCCGAGCCAGCGCGGCGACCATCCGCTGCGCAGACCGTGACACATGTCCGTCCGAGCAGGATGCGATGGCTGTGTCGAAGTGTGCGGCCCCAAAGTGCCAGCAACTGAGCGCCGCAAACGCCACGATCGTCGGCACCGGCGCGGCGGCGAAGCCCGCCAACACCGCGGCCATGACGGCCGTGTAGGTCAGCCACACGATGGCCAGCGGCCAACCCTGCCAGACGCGATGGCTGACGGCAAAGTCGGCGGCGCCGTGCGGCAGTCCGACGCAGCCCAGGGCGATGAGCCACGGCAGCGGCCCCAGAGCGGCCGACCACTGCGGCCCCCCCGTGGCACCCGCGAGGGCCGCTCCCGCCATGACCGCCACCGGCAGCCGGCGGAAGGCGACTTCCCGAAACCGCAGCCCGGCGTGCCCTCGGCGTTTCCATCGGTCGACCAAGTGGACAAAGGCCATGGAGGCAATCCTGTTCGGCCCGAGGGTTGCGCCCTCTCCCTCTTCCCCGCGGGAGAGGCGGGATCGGCGACGCTGCCGCATGTCGTGCCGAACGGGCGGCTTGCCATGGAGGGCTTTGTCTCCAGAAGTCAGCCAGCGGAACGTCCGCGGTAACGCATCGCCTTGATGCCGTGATACGCCACGAGGCCGAAGCCGACCTTGTTGATGACGTCGGCCACGTTGTAAATGATCTCACGATACTCACCGGCTCCGGCCCGGGCCATCAGGAATCCGATCGGATAGATCGCCCAGCCGATGAGCACGAACAGCCGCATGATGCCCAGGGCCTTGGCCAGCGGCGGCGGCGCCGCGGCTATCGCATGGCCCAGCGACACGAACAGCACGCCCACGATCAGCAGCTCGAAGCCGCAGGAGACGAGGAAGAACGTCCACCAGCGCTGCGAATCGACCGCCGCCGTCTCCGCAATGAACGCCGTCACGATCATCGCGACGTCGAGAATCACCAGTTGCCAGAAGAACTTCGCCCCCCGATCGCCCAGGCGCAACAGGAGCGGAAACTTCAGCAGCAGCAGCGGCGTGGTGAACAGCCAGTCCACGTACCGGAGGGCCGTCGGAAAGCCCTGACCAGACTGGTAGACGCCGGTCATCTTGAAGTAGTGGAAGCAGGCGATCGCACAGACGAGCCCCGCCACCACCATCGTGCTGCGGTACTCGGGCTCGACGTCGTCGCGCAGCAGGAAGAAGTACAGCGCGCCCGCCCCCATGGCGACGGTGCCTGCGAAAAACAGGTAGAGCGTCAGGGTCTGGAGGAACGTGCCGCCGGCCTGGGCCTGCAAAAAGTCCATCGACACGCCGGCAGCGTCGGCCGCGGCGAGCAAGCAGAGAGACATGGGGGCCTCCGAAGGTGGAGAAGTCGCACGGCCCAACCGGCGAGCCGGTGGAACGCATGCCTCACCTTTCGGAAACCTTTCCCGAGGGGCACGGGTGACCGGAAAACCCTATGACCGCCCCGCGCCGCGGGCCAGCGGCACGAAAAAACCCACTGACGACGGCGCCGCGGCAGCGCGGACACTTGGCCGTCGGGCCCGGCCCGGCCAGTGACCGGCCGCACCACCGCGGAGACCACGCGTGCCGCCGGTCGTCAGTCCTGCAGTTCCGTGTACTTGCGGGCGGACCCGCGGGCGAGCTCGACCGGGTATTTGGCGGCGTTGGCCGCGAGTTTGGCGGTGATCGCCTCGGCCAGGTCGAGGCCGAGCCGGTCGGCGAGGAGCATCGCGAACATGACGACGTCGGCGATCTCCTCGGCCACGCCAGCCCGTTTGGCCGCGTCGGCCAGATCCCGATCGACCTCGGCATCGGTCTTCCAGAGAAACCGCTCCTGGAGCTCGGCGGCCTCAATGGAGATGGCCGCGGCCAGGTTCTTCGGCGTGTGAAACTGCGCCCAGTCGCGGTCATCCCGAAACCGGCGGACGGCGTCCACGAGGTCTGCCATGTCAACCCGGACACGCGGCTGGGATCCGGATTGCTGGGCTGGCTTTTTCATCGTCGCATGACTCCGGGAGGGGTTGCCCGTGCCGTCGAGCCGGCGTTGCCGGCCGGCGGAGCCATGGATGGCGAAGCGCAGACGGCATCGAGTGAGCGCAGCCCAGGATGGGCGGAGTGAACGTCCGGGCGAGGCGGCACGGGCAACCCCGACCACGCCACGGCAGGGTACCGGAAAACACCCGCGAGGATCGCTTCGGCCAGGAAATCGCCCCTCTCCCCAACGTCCGATAATGTCTCTTATGTCCGGTTCGGGCTTCGTGCGTTTCGGGCGTGATTCCTGCAGCAAACCGGCGCTGCGATCCCCTGCTCCTCCGCCTTCCGGCAGAGCGTTCGGGCTCCGCTCGAAGCCGCGCTGGGCCCCACGTGCCCCCGCCACGCACAGCCCGCACCACATGGCGGCGCGGATGGCCGGGCCTGCGTCAACGGATGGGCAATGGCGTCTGGGCACCGACGGGAAACCGCTGCGGTGGCGGCTGCCCACCCGGCTGCATCTGGGGATAGCGTTCCGGTTGCGCCGGCGGGCTGAAACCACTCGCAGGCGGTCGTGGCGGCATGGCGGGCCATACCGGTGCCGCCGGGGCCGGCGTTCCCCAGCCGCCCGCGGCCGGAACCACACCGCCGATCGGCCCGGCCCCCTGCCCTCGCTGCCCCCCCTGCTCCGTACCCGTCCAGGCGGCGGCTGAAGTCACCCCCTCCCAGATGGCTTGCAGGGGCGACGGACCGGCGGCCGCGGCGGCGGCCGGCGGAGCTCCCGGCGGCCTGTGCAGCTGATCTTCGAACTGCTTCACGAACGGATCGACGGTCTCGACGATGTCCTGGGGCAGATACTGATCTGCCCGCACGATGATTTCAGCCACGATTCTGCCGCTGCGGCTGGCGACGATCTGGTCCCGGTAGCCGGGCGCGAGCGTGACCGCGAAGAAGGTGATCACGACGCACAGCAACACGCCCTTGGCGAGACCGAGCAGCAGCCCCAACTGGTGATCGAAGGCGGAGAGGTGGATCGCGTTGATGGCCCCGGAAATGACCCGAAAAACCAGCCACACCGCGAGCGATGTGGCGACGTACAGAGCCAGCATCGCGATCAGCTTGTTCCAGGGCGCCTGCTGCCCGAAGAAGGGGGAGAGGGGGCCGCCAAACCGCAGCGCCACGTAACTGCTGGCGGCGATTCCGGCGATCCATGCGATCTGCCAGACCAGCCCCTTGAAGTAGCCCAGCACCGCGGCCGCGGCCAGGATGCCGAGCATGACCAGGTCGTATCCTTCGATCGCCATGTGCCGCTCCACGCCCCCGCTTGCTCAGGGGAGCGGCGGAGTCTAGGCGCCTGCCAAGATGTTCAAAAAGGCCAATTGTGCAGTCACTCTCTCGGCGACCAAAGCAATCGCCCTATTCGCCACAAACACCCCACGCATTTCATTTCACCCAATTGCCGCAGACTACCCAGCCCCGTTCCGCCGCACTCGCACCCCCGTGATGATTCTCTCCGGTCGGATGACGTTTCCGGCTGGGGAAGTGCAGGGAGGGGGCGGCGGCTTCCCTGGCGCCCGCCGAAATGGCTGTCGATAACCAGGTTGACTGCGCCTGCCCGCCCGATCAGGGGCGGAGTGGCTCCGTCAGCATCCGCACCGGTTCCGGGGCGGGTGCGGTCACCCTGGGGGACGATTCGCAGTGCCCGGCTTCCGCGTGCACATCACCGGCTCGACGATCATCGGCGCCGGCTACGGCACCGCCGCGTGGGCGTTGGGCGACATGCCCCCCATCACCTGCGTGCTCGCGGGCGGGCTGTGCTCGGTGGCCGGCATGCTGCCCGACCTCGACAGCGGCCCCGGCATCCCGCTCAAGGAGAGCGTGGCATTCGCGGCCGCCGTCGTGCCGATGATGATGATCCACCGCTTCCACCAGATGCAGTTGCCCCTGGAGGCGATGATCCTGGCGGGCGCCGCCATCTACCTGGTGATTCGCTTCGGCCTCTCCTGGCTGCTGAAGAACTACTCCCACCACCGCGGCATGTTTCACAGCCTGCCTGCGGCCGCGATCGCCGGCCAGACGACCTTCCTCGCCTTTGCGGCGGAGGAGCCGCTACGGCGGTATTTTGTCGCCAGCGCGGTGGTGCTCGGGTTCCTCACCCACCTCGTGCTGGACGAGATCTGGAGCGTGAAGCTCGGCATGTTCGGGCCGAAGTTCAAGAAGTCGTTCGGCACGGCCCTGAAGTTCTACGGCCCCGTCGTCTGGCCGAACCTCGTCACTTACGTGCTGGCCCTGATCCTCGGCGCGCTGGCGGCGGGCGACGCGGCGCTGACCGAGGGCCGGGCCGCGATGCGGCAGCGGATGGAGCAGGCGTCGCGAAACATCCAGCAGATTCCCTATCAGTGGCAGTATCGGCGGTGATCCGCTTGCGGGGCGACGCCGGGCGATAGATCATGGCGGCCGTCCGCCTCCGGAAGGTTGCCTGATGCCGTTCCTGCTATCCCTTGCGGACGTCCCCGCGCTCGCCATGCTCGGCGTGTACCTCGCGCTGATCGCGGCGGCCGCCTTCGCGGGCGGGTCGTCCGTGGCGTTCCTCTCGCTCACGCACCGCCAGATGCAGGTCGCCCTGTCGCTCACCGGCGGCGTGCTCCTGGGCGTCGGCCTCCTCCACCTCCTGCCGCACGCCTGGCTCCAGCTCGACCGCGACCTGGAGACGACGATGGGCTGGGTGCTGCTGGGGTTCTTTCTGATGTTCCTCCTGGAGCGGGCCTTTCACGGCCACGCCCACCACACCGCCGACGGCGGCCCCGACGGTCACGCGCACGCCCACCACGACGGCTGTGACCACAGCGGTCATGCTCATCACCGTACGCCGCCGGGCCCGACGGGACGGTGGGCCTGGTGCGGCGCGTTCGCGGGTCTGGCTCTCCACAGTCTCGCCGACGGCGCGGCGCTGGCCGCGTCGGTCGATGCCGACGCCCGCCACGGCACCGGCGTGCTCGCCGGCCTGGCCACGTTTCTGGCGATCCTGCTCCACAAGCCGTTTGACGCGGGCATCATCGCCACGCTCATGATCGGCGGGCGAACCACGGGCCGCACGCGGACGATCGTCAATCTGTGCTACGCCCTGATGGTGCCCTGCGGCGCCGCCGCCTTCCTCGCCAGCCTGCGGCTCTTCGGCGGCCAGCAGGACGCCATTCTCGGGGTGGCACTGGCCATGGCCGCGGGCGCCTTCCTGTGCATCGCGGCCGCCGACCTCCTCCCGGAGGTGCAGTTCCACAGTCACGACCGTGTGCTGCTCACGGCGTCATTGGCGCTCGGCCTGGCGATCGCCTGGGGGATCACGGTCCTCGAGCGGTCGTCACACGCCCACGCCATGCACGGCGCCGCGGCACCGGCCGCCGGCCGCCCTCACTGATCGCCGGCCGTGATGAGTTCGCCCGGCACGTCGAGGCCGCGCCGCTGCCGCTCCTGCCGCACCGCCACCATCACGTCGTCGATCAGTTCGTGCTGGCGACGGATCTGCGGCACCTGGGTCTGAAAGCACCAGGCGATGACGCCCATCAGCCCGAGAGCGCCCACGAGATGCGGGGCCACCCAATCGCGGCTCCCCTTGCGGCCGGTGGCCGGATCCGCGGCGCCGCCGAGGGCCACGATGCCGACGACCGCCAGCATGCCGGCCACGGCCAGCGGAAACGTGGCCCGCTTCAGCCTGCGGCTGCGTTCGATGAGCCCGCCGTCGAGTCCGTAGGTCTCCACCACCTCCCGCACCCAGCGGCTCGTGCCCACGAAATACGTGACGGCCATGCTGTTGACGAGCACGACGACCAGGGCCGCCAGCACGCCGGAGAGGCGATGGACGGTGCCCCAGCGGAGCACGGCCGGATCGGTCTGGCCATGCAGGTCGCCGAGCCACAGTCCCAGACCGGCCGTCGCCACCATCAGGGCGACGGCGAAGATCGCCGCCTGCGTGAACATCCGCGTCATCACTGCCTCCACGCGCCCGGTCACCGGTTCCACTGCCGTCCGAATCGTTATAGGCTGGCCTGCGGAGGCGACGCCATGCGGCCCGCCCGATCGGCCTCCAGACGAGCCCCGTCGTGACCCAACTCCTCCCGCCCGTCGTGCTGCTCACCTGCGGCGACCCGGCCGGCATCGGCCCCGAGGTGGCGGCACTGGCATGGGCGGCGACGGCGGCGCACGCGCGGGCCCGCCTGCGGCTCGTCGCCGATCCGGCGCTGATCGCCGCGACGCTCGCGACCCGCCGCAGCATGCCCGCGGTGCGGATCACGACCGTCTCCGCCACCGACCCGCGGCCTTCGACCGCCGCCGAGTTGCTCGTCGTCGCGCCGGCGAACCTGACCGCGGAAGCCGTCGTTCCTGGCGTCGCGACCGCCGCCGGCGGGCGGCAGGCGGCCGCCGCCGTGACCACCGCGTTGACGCTCGTCCGCGGCGGCACGGCCCAGGCCATCGTGACCGGGCCCCTCCATAAGGCGGCCCTGCATGCGGCCGGCCACGAAGTTCCCGGACACACCGAACTTTTGGCCCGCGGCTGCGGCCTGCCGGACGACGCGGCCTCGATGATGCTCTGGCTGCCGGCCACGAACGGCCCGGACGGGCTCGGTGTGGTCCACGCCACGCTCCACCAGTCGCTGCGGTCGGCCGTCGCCGACCTCTCGACCGAGCGGATCGCAGCCGCGGGACAGCGGCTGGCCGCGCTGCTCACAGCGCTGCTCCACCGACCGCCGCGGATCGCGGTGGCCGCACTCAACCCGCACGGCGGCGAGGGCGGGCTGTTCGGTGACGAGGAGCCCCGGCTGATCCGGCCCGCCGTCGAGCGGCTCGCGGCCGCGGGCCTCACCATCAGCGGGCCGCTCCCGGCCGACACCCTCTTCCTGCGGGCGAGCCGCGGCGCGTTCGACGGCGTCGTCGCCCTCTATCACGACCAGGGGCACATCCCGGTCAAGCTGCTCGGCATGCACCGCGCCGTGAACATCACTCTCGGGCTGCCACTCGTGCGGACGAGCGTGGCCCACGGCACGGCGTTCGACATCGTAGGCCAAGGTTGCGCCGATCCGACGAGCATGCTGTCGGCGATCGACGCCGCGGTCCGCCTGGTCGCCGCCGGCTGGTGCGGCTGACGGTGGTCATGGCCGCATCAGGCCCAGCCCCGCGACGTGCGCGTCGGTCATGTCGATGAGCCCCTCCGCGGCCGGCCGGTAGACGAACGCCCCGGCGTCCACCGGACCGCCGACCCGCACCTCCTGTAGGTCGAGCACGGCGATCGGCTCCGGCTCACCGCCGGCCACCGGCCGCGGCCCCGGCACCGCCAGCCACTCCACGCGGTGAGGCACGAGATCGCCGCGGCCGATGCAAAACCGCACGGCCCATGGCACGCCGTCGGGCAACTCGGCGGGCGTGATGCCGCCGGGCCGCAGGGCCGCCTCCGCCAGGTCCGGGAGGATCACCTTGAGCCAGCCAGGATTCCAGCGGCCCTCGACGACCCACACGGGCAGTCCGTCGATCTCCGCCGGCTCGGCTGCGACGAAGCGAAACCATTGCCGCAAGGTGCCGAACGAACGCTGCAGGCCGCCCAGATAGGGAGATGCGGTCACCGGCTCGGGCGCCCGGAGCTGGCCGAGTTTTTCCCGCACCCGCCGGACGTCGAGCCGCTCGAGCTGCGGCGGATCGGTGCCGTAGCGGCGAAACGTCCAGGCGAAGATGCCGTCGCAGACCTCGACGAGTTCGAAGGTCTCCGTGTCGCACGTGAGCGTCGACTCGAACCGATACCGCTGATCCTCACCGCGGCCCGACTGCACGTAGCGGCCCGTGCCGACGAGCACGCGGTCCCCCACCCGCGCCTTCTGCCGCAGGCGGGCCGAAAAGGAATCGGCCTGCGCGAGCATCGTCAGCGAACTGGAGACGATCCGCTCGGCGCGGGCCGTCTCTTCCGCCGGCCGTGCGGCGGCGGCCGCTTGGTCGGCGGTTCCGGCCGCGGCGACGTGGGCGGCCCGCCGGCTGTAGACGCTGGTGGGCGCCGGCGGCACGGCCGCCGCAACACAGGCCCATGCGACGACCGCCGCCGCGAGCAGCGGCCCCGGGGAAAGGCGCAGGCTGGGAGATGTGCCGGAGAGTCGAGTCGTCACGATCACGTCGAGTTTGCTGGTTTTGCCAAAGAAACGGAGGCCGGCTCGTCGAAGAACCCACCGTGGTTCGAGTGCCCGCGGCCGAACCCGGTTTCCGTCACGGTCCGCGAGTGTAGGAAACCGGACTCTTTCGGCCCATGCCGGAAGCGGGGCCCGAATCGCATGCCCGACCGAACAGCGTTTCCCGGCCTGGAGGTGATGCGATGCTGAACCGACGTCTGCACGGCTTCGTCGGAATCTCGTTGGCGGCGACGTTGACCGGGTGCCACATGCCGGCCAACTCACCGTTCACCGGCCTCGCCCAGATTCGCCCGGTCGCCACGCCGCATACGAACGTCCTGCCCCCCGCCGCCATGCTTCACCACCCCGGCCCAGGCGTGGAAGGGCCTGGCCCCGGCATCATCGCCCCGGCCTCCTACGAGGCGGCCCTCGAGGCGGCCGGCGTCGCCGGTGGCGGCGGATCGGGCGGCAGCGGTGCGATGGCCATGGCCCCCACCTCGCAGATCGGTTTCATCGGCCCCGACGGCATGCAGATCCGCTGGGATGCCTCGATGCCCGGCGGTTTCGACTCGTCACCCCTCGTCGCGCCGGGCCGCTACGACTTCCCGCAGGGAGCCATCTACCGGCTCAAGCTCACCGACATCGCGGGCCGCGAGGGCATCGAGCTTTACCCGTCGCTCGAAGTCGCTCCGGTGACACCCAGGACCGCGGCGTATCTCGCCCACAACGCGGTCCCGTTCCAGATCACCGAGGAGGACCTCGATCAGGTGACGACCGGCAACTTCGTCACGAAGGTCGTCTATCTCCCGGATCCCGATTACCAAGAGCTCGCCGTCGCCGGCGTGGAGACGCTCGTCAGCACGCGACTCGATCCGGGCTGCGATCCGGTCGTCGAGGCCGACCGCCGCGGGTCGATCCTGGCGATCATCCGTATCGGCAACAAGGACCTGGAGTCGACCGGTGCCGGCGCGGCAGGCACTCCGCTCGCCTCGGGCGGCGGTCCTGGCGGCGCGGGCGGCGGTCCTGGCGGCGCGGGCGGCGG
>Ga0315906_10001952_pt1 | contig 29741 bp, 27 predicted proteins | sample LakEriMetagenome_4_FD_203526 | JGI IMG/M metagenome (GOLD analysis project Ga0315906, IMG submission 203526) | Freshwater fungal communities from buoy surface, Lake Erie, Ohio, United States - Buoy 2 MA122 | ecosystem: Environmental > Aquatic > Freshwater > Lake > Lake biofilm | place: USA...
TCCTTGATGTTGCAGACGAGATAGCCCACCTGACCGGCCACGAGCTCCTCGCAGGCCCGCCGCTGCGGCACGAACTGGCCGAGCTCGAGCACGTCGTGGGTCACACCCGTCCGCAGGAAGCGGATCTTCTGCCCCTTCTTGATCGTGCCGTCGAGGAGCCGCACGTAGGTGATGGCGCCGCGGTAGGCGTCGTAGTGGCTGTCGAAGATCATCGCCCGCAGGGTCGCCTGCGGGTCACCCTGGGGCGGCGGAATCCGCTCGACGATCGCGGCGAGCAACTCGTCGATGCCGATGCCCGTCTTGGCGCTCGCCTTGATCACCTCGGTGGGATCGATGGCAAGACTCTGCTCCATCTCCTGGAGCACCTCGTCCACGCGGGCATGCACGAGATCGACCTTGTTGATCACCGGCACGATGGCGAGGTTCTGGTTGATCGCGGCGTAGGCGTTGGCCACCGTCTGGGCCTCGACCCCCTGGAAGGCGTCGACGAGCAGCACGGCGCCCTCGCAGCAGGCGAGGCTGCGGGAGACCTCGTAGTGGAAGTCGACGTGGCCGGGCGTGTCGATCAGGTTCAGCTCGTAGAGTTCGCCCTGGTGACGGCATTCCATCCGCACGGCCCGGGCCTTGATCGTGATGCCCCGCTGCCGCTCGAGCTCCATGTCGTCGAGCATCTGGTCCTTGAGCTGCCGCTTGTCCACGGTGCCGGTGCGTTCCAGCAGCCGGTCGGCGAGCGTGCTCTTGCCATGGTCGATGTGGGCGATGATCGAAAAATTACGGATGTGTTTGCAGTCGATGGGCATGGACGAATCTTACCCGCGATGGGCGAGCCGCGCGAGACCGGCGGCTCCGATGGCCCCGGCATCGCCTCCGAGGCTGGCGTACCGGATCGCCGTGCGGGCGGCCAGAAGGGGAAACGTGCGGAATCGCACCTCGGCGCGGACCGCCTCGATGAACAGCCGGCCCACCGGGTCGGCCTCGCCGCCGAACGTCATGGCGCCGCCGATGATCACAGCCTCGGGGTCGATCGTGTGCATGAGCGTCACGATCCCGATGCCGAGCCAGCGGGCCGTCTCGGCCACCAGCGCCGTGGCCAGCGGATCGCCCGCGGCGCATTCTCGGCCCACGAGAATCGGCGTGAGCGGCTCGCCGGCGGCGACCGCCCGGGCAAGCGACCCGGAGCCATCGGCCCGGATCGCCTCGTCGGCCCGCCGCACGACCGCCGTGGCGCTCGCATAGGCCTCGAGGTGGCCCGGCTGGCCGCAGGGGCACACGCGGGCCTCGGGCGACGGATCGACGATCATGTGACCGCATTCCGACCCGTGACTGTGGGCGCCCTCCACGTTCAGGTCGCCGATGATGATCCCGCCACCGACGCCCGTGCCCAGTGTGAGCATGACGAGGCTCGTCTCCTCACGGCCGGAGCCGACCCAAAACTCACCGTACGCCGCCGCATTGGCGTCGTTGGCGAAAGTCACCGGCCGGCCGCAGTGGGTCGCCACGCGATCCCGCAGTGGAAAGTCGTCCCAGCCGGGCAGGTTGCCGGCCCGCACGATCCTGCCCGCCGGAATATCGAGCGGCCCCGGTGAGCCCAGTCCGACGGCCGCCACGTCGGCCGTGGCGATGCCGGCCTCGGCGGCGAGGACGTGCACCGCACGGCCCATGCGGGCGGCGGCATCCTCCGGCCCGCGGGTGGCATGCGTCGGCTCGGTGTGAAAGGAGACCATCCGCCCCGCGTCATCGACCAGCGCCGCCTTGATGTTCGTGCCGCCAAGATCGACGCCCGCATACAGCGGCAGCGCGGCGGCGGACAGTGGGAGCGTGGTGCGGGTCATGGTTTGATCGGAGTGCCTGCGGCGAGCCCCCGAGTATGACGCCTGCTGAGGGGCGACGGAATCCATCTCACAGCGGTGCAGGAATCGCCGGTGGTTCGGCATTCAGAGTACGGCAGGTGCGGGGCTGCCCATGCCCCAGGAGCGGGCGTTTGCTGACCAACGCAGCCGGGATGGCGAAGCGCAGTCAGCATCGAGCGAGCGAAGAACAGGATGTTCGTAGCGAGCGTCCGGCGACGGGGCGTGGGCAGCCCCGCACCGGCGCCTGCGGTATCCGTCGTCCACCCTACGTGCCGTCGGCGGGCAGGCGGCTGGTTTCGACGGTCGGCGTGGGGCCCGTGCAGGCCTTCATGAACTCGACGAGGTCGACCTTCTCCTGCGGCGTCAGCTTGAGCGGCTTGATCTTGTCGCTCAAGTGCGGATTCGGGTGGCCACCCTTGTCGTACCACTCGACGACTTCCTCGAGTGTCGCCACCGAACCGTCGTGCATGTAGGGGGCCGTGAGGGCGACGTTGCGGACCGTCGGCGTCTTGAAGGCGCCGGTGTCCTTTTCATCCTTCGTCACCACGAACCGGCCCAGGTCGGGCTGCTCCTTGTCCATGCCGATACCGAGGTTGTGGTACTTCTCATCGGCCAGGTTCGCCCCGACGTGGCAGGCAGTGCAGTTGCCCTTCTCGCCGAAGAAGATGTCGCGACCGCGCTGGGCCGACTCGCTCATCGGATGGGCCGCGGCGGCCTCCTTCGCGGCCGCGTACTTGGCGGCCAACTCAGGGTCTTCGGCAATGTCGTCCTGATCGAGCCCGGTGAAGGCCCGCATCTGCTCGCCATAGTCGTAGGGAGACGGGGCCGTGACGAGCACCCGCTCGAAGGCGGCGATCGCCTGGCCAACGCGTTCGATCGTAAGCTCCCCGAAGATCCTGTCGAACTGCTGCCTGTAGACCGGAATCTCGCCGAGCCGCTTCACGACTCCCTCGTGGGTGAAGCCCATCTCGATCGGATTCTGGATCGGCCCCACAGCCTGCGCCTCGAGGGAATCGGCGCGGCCGTCCCAGAACTGCGGCCCGGAGAGGATGCGGTTGAACGAGACGGGTGAGTTGCGGCCCCCCTTTTGGCCGCGGATGCCCACGCCGGTCGTCGTGTGGGCGGTGTAGCCCTCGGCCGGGTTATGGCAGCTGGCGCAGCTGACGGTCGAGTCGGCCGAGAGCCGGGGGTCGAAATAGAGCTGGCGGCCGAGCTCGATCTTGGCCCGCGTGAGCGGATTCGCGTCGAGCCCCGTGATCTGGGCGGCGCCCTGGGAGAGACCGAGCGGCAGCACGGGCTCCAGCTCCACGAAATTTCGCGGATCGTCGAGCCAGGCCTCGATCTCGGGGAGCGTGATCGACCCTCCGGCGGCCTTCGCAGGCACACCCGCCGTCAGCGACGGATCGCCGAGCCGAACCTGCTCACGCGGCGCTACGATCTTCTCGGGCTCCGCCGGCGGTTCTTTGCGTTCCAGCGACGCGGCCGCCTCGGCGATCCGCTGGTCGGCATCGGCGATGGCCTGCGTCGTCTCCTCGACCGCCTTCCGCACTGCCGCCGCCGTTTCGACCACGCCGGTGCCGGCGGGCTTCGGCTCGTCGGCGGAGATCACCTCGATCGTCTCCACCACGTTCCCAGCCGGAGCGCCGCCCGGGCCACTGGTGGGCGCACACCCGAGGCTCATGGCCACGAGGGATGTCGCGACGAGTGACAGCGGTCGGATCCACACGACATCACGATGCGCGGCGCAGGCAGACATGGCTCGACTCCCGGTGAAAAGACACGGCACTCCAGTTGAAGATTGTAGACGGCAGACCGGAGGGGGTGGAGTCGGGCGCGCCACCGGCGGGGTGGCGGTTCACTCGACGAGGTCGGGGGTCGCCAGCCACTCCAGGTCGCCTGGCTGACCGATGCCGGCCGGCAGCCGGATCGAGGCCACGGCTCCTTTGTGCATCATGACCCCGGCCGCGCCGGCACCGATCGCCTGCGCCACCAAATGCCCGACGCACGGCGCGTGCCCCACCCAGGCGACGTGGTGCGCATCCTGGCGGGACGTCCACGCCGCCAGGGCTCGCCAATCGGAGCCTGGCGCGAGCGCATCGACCACCTCGACCGGCGGCCTGCCCCCCAACTCCTCGGCCAGCGCCGCGGCCGTTTCCCGCGTGCGCACCAGCGGCGAGCTGGCGATCAGATCGACCTCCATCCCCGCGGATCGGAGTTGCCGCACGAGCCGCACGAAGGCCTTGCGGCCCTTCTTCGTCAGCCGACGCGAGGCATCGTCGCCCGTTTCCGACATGTCTTCGGCGACGGCATGGCGAACGATGTACAGCTGCGTCGGGGGCATACGGCGAAATTGTGCGACCCGCTGGGCGGTCATGCAACCAGCAGGGCCGTCGTCAGGCCCGGCGCCAGACGGCATCCCAGTCGATGCCCGCCTGCTCCACTGCCGCCGCCGCCGCACGTCGCCAGCGGGCCGCATCGACGGGATACCCGGCCGTCGGCTCCAGGCCAGGCACGAGCCGACCCCAGTGGTCGTTGAAGGCCCGCATCGCCAGCTCCCGCACATACTTGGCCGTCATGCTCGCCAGGGCCACGGGCGTCCGCGACTCCCCCCCCACGCTGAACTCGACCCGCAGATTCGCAGCCGGAACGACGTAGGTGGAGCGACCGGCCGTCTCCTCGCGGGCCTGCACGAGAGGTGCCGAGAAGTGCCGGGCGACGAGCGGCGCATACCGCTTGCGACCACCGTGCCGGTCGCACCACACGACCGTCGGCCCGGCGGTCGTGACGAGGCCGGCCGTCAGATCGAGCGTGACCTGCGAGAGCAGATCCGATTTGTTGAGCCCGCTGTCGAGCAGTCGATTGAAGGCCGCCGGAGGGACCATGGTGCACCGCACCGCAACGAGCCTCACACCATGGGCCGCCAGCACCGCGCGGCAGGCGGCGGGCAGACCGGCCTCGTGTTCAGCCGTGACGGGCAGGGTGATCGCGCCCAGCGACTCCCGCTCCGGCAGCTCGACATCCCGCGGGCAGCCGACGACGGGAGCGAGGTCGCCCCAGCCAGCTGGCGTGTTCCCCCCCGCAACCGCAATCCCGGCCAGTGCACCGCGTTCGAGCGCCGCGAAGCCGGCGCCCCCCTTGTAGATCTGTTTTGAGTCGCCCCACAGTCCCGCGAGCCCGTCGGCCGCGGCGACTGCGGTGAATCGCGCCTCCACGTCGTCGGCCGCCGCATCGACCTGCCAAGCCGTGGCCGCGACGACGAGCGGGCCAAGGTTGGGACCGTATCCCGCCTCGTCGGCGCCGATGACGAGCGTCATGGCGAGTCGCCCGCGTCAGCCGGATGCTGGCGGCAGTATTCATAGACCGCAATCGCCGTGGACGTGGCCGCGTTGAGGCTGTGGGGCATGCCGGCCATCGGAATCTCGGCGACGCGGTCGAGCCGCGCCAGCTCGTCAGGCTCCAGACCCGTCCGCTCGTTGCCGATCACGAGCACGGTTCGCGGCGCGAACGCAAACGAGAACAGCCGCTCCGAGTTGGTCGTCTGCTCGAGTCCCACGAGTTGGTAGCCCTCGGCCTTGAGCCGGTCGAGCACGGGCGGCAGGCTGCGATGCACGTCGAGCGCCACCGACTCGGCACCGTCGCGGGCGATCCGCTCGTGCAGCCGGGCCGCGCCACAGGCGATCACCCGCCGGATGCCGAAACAGCCGCAGGTCCGTACGATGTGCGAAAGATTGATGTGGCTGCGCATCGCCGCACAGGCGACGATGAGCTCGCGCGGCGTCGGCAGAATCTCGGGAGGCTTGTGCCTGATGTGCTCGAATCGCGGCATCGTCTCGCATCTGATCATGACGGTTGCCACTGCATTCTGCCCGATCGCCGGCTGCTCGCCACCACCACCAGCCCCGCCGGCCGCTGCACAGGCCATCGACGTCGCACTCATCGATCACGCCGGCCTGATGGCGGCCGTCGAGACACATCGCGGCCGGATCGTCGTGCTCGACTGCTGGAGCACGTCGTGCCCACCGTGCGTGAAGGAATTCCCCGGCCTCGTCGCCCTAGCGGAGAAATATCGCGACAGCGTCGCCTGCCTCTCGCTCTCGTTCGATTACGAGGGCATCGGCACGCCCGAGGAGCTTCTGCCACCCGTGCGGTCTTTCCTCGAAAAAGCCGGCGCCGGCCGGATCGGGAACATGCTGACGAAGGAAGACGCCGATTCGCTCTACAAGAAGCTCGATCTCGTGAGCATCCCGGCCGTCTACGTCTGGAAGCCCGACGGCACGCTCGCCCGCCGGTTCGACGACGACGACGCGGCCCGCAGACTCGGCCGCCCGTTCACCTACGCCGACGTCGAAGCGGAAGTCCGCAGTCTGCTCCCCGCCGTGTCGGAGCGGTAGACTCGGGAAACAGGCGTCACCAAAACGCCGTGAGGGGCTGCCCATGCCCCAGGAGCCGGCGTTTGCTGACAAGCGAAGCCAGGATGGCGAAGCGCCGTCAGCATCGAGTGAGCGAAGGGCAGGATGCCCGTAGCGAACGTCCGGCGACGGGGCGTGGGCAGGCCCGAACCACCGTCAGGAGCCGACCATGAAGTCAGATGCGAAGCAGGTGGCCGAGACGCCGCTCCCCAAGGGGCATCGCCCCGGCGACCGCGTGCAGGATCCGCGCGGCTGGGGCCGCGAGACGGTCGAGTCGATCGTCGTGGCCTTCACGCTGGCGCTGCTCTTCCGCGCCTTCGAGGCGGAGGCGTTCGTGATCCCGACCGGCTCGATGGCTCCCACGCTCATGGGCCGACACAAGGATCTCGTCTGCGACGCCTGCGGCCGCGATTTCCGCGTCGGCTGCAGCGCCGAGGAAGACGACGATTCGCAGCGGAAGCGGGCGGAGCTCGCCCTGCTCGAAAGTGAGAATCGTGACCCGGGGCGGATCGCCGCCCTGCGGCGGAACCTCGCCGACAAGCTCGTGTCGCGGGCCCGCTGCCCCAACTGCGGCAACCCCATGCCGCTCACGGTCGGCCCAGATGACGCCCGGCGCTACGACTCCCGGTATCCATCCTTCAGCGGCGACCGGATCCTCGTCGACAAGCTGGCCTACGACTTCACCTCGCCCGACCGCTGGGACGTGGTGGTCTTCAAGTATCCCGAGGACGCCAAGACCAATTACATCAAGCGGCTCGTCGGCCTGCCGGGTGAGAACGTCTTCATCTCGGGGGGCGACATCTGGACCAGCCGCGGCGATGCCGATCCCACGGTCGCCCGGAAACCCGACGCCGCGCTCCTGGCGATGCTGCAGCTCGTGCACGACTCGCGGCACGTGTCTGCCGAGCTCGAGAAGGCCGGCTGGCCCCTGGCCTGGACCGACTGGACCGCGGCGGCGGACGCCCCCTGCCGGTGGTCCACGGCCGACGCGGGCCGGTCGTTCACCGCCGCCTGTCCGGCGGGCCATTCGGCCACGCTGCGCTACCGGCATTTGATTCCATCGTTCGACACCTGGCGCGACGTGAAGCAGGGCAAGCAGGTGACCGACCGGGCCAAGCCGCTGCTGATCGGCGACTTCCAGCCCTACAACGCCGAGTCGCTCGGGCCGCATTGGGTGGGGGATCTGGCCGTCGAGTGCCTGCTCGAGAGCCGAGGTGCCGGCGGCACGGTGACGCTCGATCTGGTCGAAGCCGGCGAGCGACATACCTGCACGATCGACCTGGCCGACGGCAGGGCCACGCTCCTGCCCGGCGCGGTGGCCGATGTCCTGCAGCCACCCGCCCCCGTCACCGGCACGACGCCCGTACGGGGCCAGGGCCGCTGGCGGATCCTGTTTGCGAACGTCGATGACGAACTGCGCCTGTTCGTCGATGGCCGCGGCGTGGGCTTCTCCGGCCCGACCGCCTGGACCCGCCCACTTCAGGCTGCGTTCGCCGCGCGGCCCGCGGTGCGGTCCGGCACGCCGGGCGACACCGAACCGGGCGATCTTTCGCCGGCGGGCATCACGGCCACGGCGGCCGACGTGACCGTGAGCCGGCTGCGGGTGTCACGCGACATCTACTACATCGCATCCGGGGCGGCGGCGGCCATGGCGGGCCGCACGCCCGAGGAGGAATACCTCGGGTTTCCGCTCGAGGACGGGCAGTACTTCATGTTGGGCGACAACTCATCGGCCAGCAAGGACAGCCGGGCCTGGGATCGGCTCCACCATGTCGATCGGCGGCTGATCATCGGCCGGGCGGTGGCCATCTTCTGGCCGCACGCGATTCCGGCATCCTGGAGCATTCCGCTGCGAATTGGCGGCCTGGAAGTGCGATTGCCCTCGTGGCCCAACTTCGGGAGGATGGGTTTCGTGCGGTGAGCGGCCTCAGGGCCCCGTGTCGCACGGCGACACGGAGGATCGCATGCCACTGCTTTCGGTCGAAGGGCTCGTCAAAAACTACGGCCGCCGTCGGGTCGTCGACGGCGTGGATTTCCACGTCGAGACCGGCGAGATCGTGGGCCTGCTGGGGCCCAACGGCGCCGGAAAGACCACGAGCTTCCGCATGACCTGCGGCATGGTGATCCCCGACTCGGGCCGCGTGCTCCTCAACGACGAGGTGATCACCGATTGGCCGATGTTCAAGCGGGCCCGTGACGGCGGCATGGGCTATCTCGCCCAGGAGCAAAGCGTGTTCCGCAAGCTCACCGTCGAACAGAACCTGCTGGCGATCATGGAGCTCGTCGGCATGGCACCGAAGGAGCGACGGCGGCGATGCGAGGAACTGCTCGAGCAGTTTGACATCGTGAAGATTCGCCGCTCCAAGTCGCATTACATCTCCGGCGGTGAGAAGCGGCGGCTGGAGATCGCCCGCTGCCTCGTCACCGAGCCGCGGATCATCCTGCTCGACGAGCCGTTCACCGGCATCGATCCGGTCACGATTCATTCGATCCAGAAGATCATCATGAGCCTGCGGGACGGCGGCATCTCGATCCTGATCACCGATCACCGCGAGCGGGAGACGCTGGCGATCACCGACCGCAGCTACGTGATCCGTGCCGGCAAAGTGCTCTGCCACGGCACCGCCCAGGAGGTGCTCACCAACCCCGACGCGAAGAAGTATTACTTCGGCGAGAGCCCCGGCGTCGAAGCGGCGTAGCCCGTCACTCGCTCCGATACATGCTCACGCTCTTGAACGTCAGCACGGCGCCCGTGCTCATCAGGGCCAGCCCCAGCCACCGCGGCGGCTGCACGACCTTCCGCAGCGGCGCGTTCTGCCAGTAGGCCTGCCGTGCGGCGCCGTCGCCGAGCTGGGTGGCCACGAACCGGCTCGAACGCTCGTTGAGCGTGAACGACTCGACGAGCCGGAACTGCATGCCCACGAGGAACAGCAGCAGGCCGGACAGCAGCAGGTGGTGGCTTTTGGGAAGCATCGCGATCTCCCGGAACGACGATTCCGTAGTCGTCTCATCGATCATCCCCGGCCACGGAATCGACCCATCCCCCCAGGGCGTCGGCTTATCGCGAGTATGCCGGCCATGCACGACTGGCAAACTGGGCAAGCCCGGGGCCGGCTGCCGGAAATTCCTGCGGGAGCGGTCGTGCGGATGACGATGAAGCTTCCGGTTGGGGCGGTCGGATGGCCGCTCCTCATCCGTTCTCGTAGCCACCGGCGCCCCACCGTGAACCGACGCACGACATCTCGCCTCGCGGCCAGTTTCGCGGTCGTCGTCTGGTGCGGATCGCCGTTCACGATCCTGGCCGAGGGGCCGACGCCTGCGCCGTTCGTGGTGGCGGAGGACGAGGCCGCGGTCTCCGGCCCGCTCCTGCTCGAGGGCCCGATTCCGGACGGCCCGGTTCCCGCGCAGACATTGCCCGCACCGATGTCGGTTCCGGGCATGATCATTTCCGACGTGCCGGTCGCCGCGGGGCCCGCCGAGCTGGTCGAAGTGTCGCCGCGAGGGGCCGACGCGATGCGGATCGACGACTTCGCCCTCGATGAAATGCCGTTCGAGGCCAGCTCCGGCCGCTGGTTTTGGAGCGGCGGATGGTATGCCGGCGTCGAGTCGATGTGGATGGACCGCAGCCGCAACAACAACGAGACCGTGGTGCAGGACGTCGACGTCGTCGCCCCCGGTCGCAAAACCATCAATTACACGGCCTATGGCCAGCCCTTCGACCTCGCCCCGGGGGCCCGGATCACGCTGGGGCGGTCGCTGGGTCCCGACGACGTCGGCCGCGACCGGGCCCTCGAATTCATCTACTACGGCGGCATGCAATGGGCCGCCAATGACGGCTGGAACGCTGAGAAGGACGGCGTGCTCGTCACGCCCCTCAACTACACCGCCCCCGGCTTCAACGGTGGCGACCGCTACACGACGTCGCTGAAGTCCGACTTCAACAGCTGGGAATTCAATTACAAGATTCGGCGGCGACTCGGCCGCGATCAGATGATCATGTCGCCCGGTGGCGAGTGGTCACGGCATGCCGAGCGGGGCTTCCTGCCCGGGCTGATCGTGGGCCTTCGGCTCGCGCACATCAACGAGTTCTGGAACATGCAGAGCTCCCAGCTCAATCCGCCCCCCACGCCCCCGGCCGAATTCGGCGGCACCTACGACATCACCGCCACGAACTGGCTGCTCGGCATGAACTTCGGCAGCGAACTGATCAGCCAAAACGAGTTCTTTTACTGGGGTCTCCGCGGCCGCGTGGCCCCGGCGATCAACTTTGCCAGCACGCATCAGCAGGGCACCGGCATCAACACCGATCCCACGATCGAGACGCGGGGGGTCACCGACACGATGGAGAGCGGATCGCAAACAGGGGCCGGCTTCCTCGGCGACCTCACCATCCTGCTCGGCTGGAACATCACGCCAAACTTCTCGCTCCAGGCGGGCTACGACTTTCTCTGGGTGGGCGGCATGGCCACGGCCACACGGCAGTTCAGCCTCAACAACCGCCAGTTCGAAGACATCGACGCCGGCGGGCAGACCTTCTATCAGGGCCTGTCGTTCGGCTTCTATGGCTCGTGGTGAGCGGCGATCGCCACGGCCGCGGCCTGACCGGTCGAGCAGAGGTTGATCGCGACCGCGGTGGCCGGTCGGCCCGCGAGCGGCCGGCCATGCACCACGTTGACCGGGCAGGCCGGGTCGGGATGCTCGTAATTGAGCGTCGGCGGCACGAGCCCCTGTTCGAGGCCCAGCACGCTCGCCGCCAACTCCACGGCGCCACCGCCGGCGCCCATATGGCCGCAGGCCGACTTCGGCGCCGTCACCGGCACGTCACCGAGGGCTTTCCGGATCGCCTGAGCTTCGATTCGGTCCATGTCGATCGTGCCCACGCCATGGGCGTTGACATGGCCGACGTCGGCGGCGGCGAGCCCCGCGGCCCGACATGCCGACACGATCGCCTGCTCGAGCGAGCGACCCGTGAGACCCCGGCGCAAGGCCGGCTCGCACCGTGACGCGGAGGCCAGGATCCGGCCGCGGATGCGGGCCCCGCGCCGCTCCGCGTGCACGCGTGATTCCAGCACGAGCACGGCGGCGCCTTCGCCATTGACCATGCCGTCGCGATCCCGGTCGAACGGCCGCGATGCCAGCCGGCAGTCGTCGGCTCGATGGGAGAGGAGCGCATCACCGCGGGCCACGAGGGCCGTCGGGTGCAGCCGGCAGCCGGTGCCGCCGGCGAGCATCACGTCGGCCCAGCCCCGCTGGATCATGCTCGCCGCCTCGGCCACGGCCAGGAGGCTCGACACGTCACCGAGCACGATCGAATTGTTGGGCCCGCGGGCATCGTGGGCGATCGCGATGTGTGAGGCGGTCATGTTGGGGAGATGCTTGAGCAGCCAGAGCGGATGCACCTCCTCGTGGATCGCCTCTGCCCAGCGGGGGAAGTCGAAGCTGCCGGCGACGTCGGCCCGCCGATACGCCGTCTCGAGATCCTCGAGATCGGCGTAGATCATGTCGCCGCCGAAGGCGACGCCGAACCGCTCCGGCGTCACGCCCCCCGACGGGATCGCCGCGTCGGTGATCGCCAGGTCGGCCGCCGCGAACCCGAGCTGAATCTCCCTGCTCATGACCTTCAGGCTCTTCCGCGGCCGCACGAAGAGCTTGGGCTCGAAGTCGGCGATCTGACCGCCGAACCGGACCTTCAGCGAGCTGGCGTCGAACAGGCTGATGGGGCGGATGCCACTCTCTCCGGCGGCGAGCGCCGCCCAGAAGGGCTCGACACCGATGCCGATGGGGCTGACGACCCCGACCCCGGTAATGACGATGTCGCGCGGGCTCTGCATATGGAGACCCTAAACGACCGGAGCGAACCCTGAAAGTGGAGTCCCGGGGGCTCCGGAGCAGTCAGCGGTGTGGCGGGTGCAGCCGACGCCATTCCGCAGGCTCGGTCGGGTGCGAATCCGCCCAGAGACCCAGCCGACCGCGGCGGGCGTTTTCTTCGGCGGCCACAAGATCCTCGTCGGGCGAGAAGCCGCCGAAGACCCAGGCGGCCCCCTCCGCGACGAGCTCACGGTTCAGGTTGCGCTCGTCGAGCCAGAGCGTGCCGAGCAGCCGTCCGTGCTGGTCGATCGCATCGCCCTCCACCCGCACCGGCCGGTTGGCCAGCTTCGCCCGCAGGAGCTGCCGCGACCAGTCGCCGTAGGGCTGGCCGAACTCGGGCGCGTCGATCCCCTGCAGGCGGATCTTGCGCGACCGCCCCTCCGGATCGATGCAGGTGACGGTGTCGCCGTCGTGCACCGCATCGACCCGCCAGGCCGGCCGGCCGGCAGAGTCGTACACCGGGCACATCGGCACGACGATGCTCGCCACCAGTGAGATCAGCGCGGCGGCCACCGCATACCAGGGCCGCAGCCGCTTCGGCAGGCCACGGGGGGGCGGCGGCAGCCGGAAGGGCTTCCGGCCCCGGAAGGGGCTAGCCAAGTTCGTCGTCGTCGCTCTCGCCATCACGCTCGTCGGCGTAGGGGTCGCGGATGCAGGCCGTCTCGGCGCACACATCCTCGCCGTCGTCAAGATCGCAGACAAGCGAGAGGAGGGCGTTCTTCTCCGACTCGGAGATTTCGGCGAGGCGGAAGCTGCGGATGATCTCCGGCACCGGGTCGATGGTGGGATCGCAGATCTCCACGCTCACCCGGCCGGTCATGATCCGCCCCCGCCGATCGGCGAACCGCTCGCAGAGCACCAGCAAGTTTTCGCGATCCATGGATCCTTCCCGGGATCTCCGGGACCTCCGTTGCCCCTCGGCCGGGGTGCTCTGCCGCCACACGAGGCCCTCGCAGTCTGCCCCACGGCCGTTAGGGGGATGTACGGATCGTGTGAGAAAACGGTTCGGAAAGCGGCGTTCTTCGCGGGGCTTTCGGCGCAGCGGGCGGAGAGGGTGGCGGCCTATCCTCGCCCGACTCGAGGAACCTTCCGTGAGCCGACCAATCGACCGACAGACCGAGGCCCGCCGTATCCTGGCCGGCCAGCGGCCGCGCCGGCCGTCGCCCCGAACGATCCTGCGGGCGACGGCCGTGGCCTGCGGAGTCGGGCATCTCGTCGGGATTGGAAACAAGCTGCCCGGCATCGTCATCGTCGGTGCGATGCGGGCCGGCACGACGTCACTTTTCAGCCTGCTCGCCGGGCACCCGCAGGTGGCGGCCGCATTTCACAAAGAAGTGCATTACTTCGACCTGCGGTTCCATCTCGGGACGAACTGGTACCGGCACCAGTTCAGGCGGCCTCGCACGGCCGTCCGCGGGCGGGCCATCGGGCTCGAATCGAGTCCCTACTACCTGTTCGACCCTCGCGTGCCGGCCCGCATGGCGGCGATCATGCCCGACGTGAAGCTCGTCTTCCTCCTGCGGGATCCGGTGGAACGCGCCTTCTCCCACTATCGCAAGAACCTGCGCGATGGCCGCGAGCCGCTCTCGTTCGCCGAGGCGCTGGCCGCCGAGGACGAGCGGCTCGCCGGCGAGGAGGAACGCATGCTGCACGACCCCGGCTACGTGAGCGGCCTCCATCAGTACTACTCGTATGCCGCCCGCGGCCGGTATGCCGAGCAGTTGATCCGGTGGCGGCGGCACTTCCCCGTTCCGCAGATGCTCGTGGTCGATTCGACCAGGCTGTTCGCGTCTCCCGCCGAGGTGCTGGCCGAGGTGCTCGCATTCGCTGGACTCGAACCATGGGCTCCGCGCCGGTTCGACGCGGTCAACGCTGGGTCGAACGCGATGCCGCTCGATCCACACGTCGCCTCGCGCCTGGCAACGACGTTCATCCCACACGAGCGGCAGCTCGCCGCCCTCATCGGCTGGTGCCCATCGAAGACCGGCCAGGCAACGGCGGTCGTGCGGTCGGAGGCGGCATGACTCTCTCGCGGCATCGTCAGACCCCGACACCCGTGACCGGAGGAGCGTAAGGATGTGGGTGTTTTGTGGTGGCATGTTTCGGTCAGGCTCGACGGTGCAGTATCAGATCGCCAGTCATCTGGTCGAGTATCACGGCCGCGGCACCCGCGTCAGCTGGCACTCGCCACACGAGTTCGACGCGGTGCGGCTGGCGCATGCCAACACGCCCGGCCTGATCGTCTTCAAGGCCCATGGACTGACGGCCGCGATGCGTGAGGAACTCGACCGCAGCGGCGGGCACGTGATCACGGTGCACCGCGACATTCGCGACGTGATGGTGTCGGCACTCCGCAAGAACAGGTGGTCGTTTCGGCACGCCTGGAAGCATGGTTACCTGCGCCGGTGGACGCAGCGGTTCGAGGAATGGGCGGCGATTCCCGGCACCCTGGTCTCCCGGTATGAACACCTTGTGGAGGGGCTTGAACACGAGGCGAGCCGGATCGCCGGCCTGCTCGGGCTTCCGGTGGACGACACCCTGGCGACCGCCATCGCCGCGGACTACGCGATCGACAGGCAGCGTGAACGCACTGCAGACATCCGCGGGAAGCAGTCTCGTGGCACGCTCACGAAGTTCGACCCCCATTCATTGCTCCACTTCAATCATGTCGCCTCCGGGGAGGTGGGCATCTTCCGGCACATGCTCGCCCCTGCCGAAATCCGCGCGATCGAAGACGTCTGTGGTGAGTGGCTCGATCGCTGGGGCTACCCGCGGTCCGACATTACCTTGTCCGCGGCCGACCGGCTGCGACGCTGGAGCCTGGGTCGCGCCGCCGCATGACACCCGACATCCCAGCCATCGTGCTCACGTGCCAGAAGTACGTGCCGCTCGCGGAGCACATGATCGATCGCTACGCCGCGGTCTGGCCCGACCATCCCTTCGTGTTTCGGCTGCCCGACGGGTCGGCCGCCCGCGAGATGGCCCTGCGGCACCCGGGCCGCGTGACGCTCGTGCCCACGGCCGAGGGGGAGGGGCGGGGGCGGTTTCGGGCCGCGGTGCTGGGCCTCCTCGATGGCCTCGCAGACGACGCCTGGATCTATTGGTGCATCGACGACAAGTACGTGATGTGGCTCGATCGGCGGGCGGCCGACGGCGTCGTACAGGCGGTGCGGAGCGTGACCGATCCCGGGATCTGCGGACTCTGCTTCGCCCGGGCCCGAAAGCTCTTCGATCCGGCTCACATCTCGACCGAACAACTGCGGATCGGCCGGCAGACGTTCCTGCGGCGCACGTCGTACTCCCAGATCTGGCTCCACCAGTTTCTGCGGGTGCGGGTGCTGCGGGATCTCTTCGCGGGCTTTCCCGAGGTGATCGAGTCGGCGAAGGAGATGGATGCGCTGCACCTGGCGCGAACACTGCCCGCCGACCAGCGGCTCTACGTGCTCGACCACAACGCCGTGGTGTTCGGCGAGAGCACGAGCCGTGGCGTGCTCACGGCCAACTGTGCTGCCAGCCTCCGCCGCGGCCGGGGACTGCCCGCCGGATTTCCCGTGGGGACGAAACGGCTCGTGGTCGGCCGCAAGCCGACCCTGATGCACCGCATCGCTCGGGCACTCGGCGGCCTCCGTGCCTGAAGCGATCAGGTCCGCAGCCGGTCGAGCCGCTCCGCGATCGCCTCCGGGCTCGCTCCGCCCCAGAGGCGGTGCCATGCCCGCGCCAGCCGATATCCCAGCGAATGCGCGGCCCGGCTGCGGCGCATCCGGGGATCACGGCGATCGACGAGTGGGCGGCCCACGAAACGCTCCAGTCGCGCAAGCTCGGCCGGGTCGGTCATCAGCTTCGCGTAGTCGATCACGATGAAGGGCTGCGTCGTGCGGTCGAGCGCGGAGAGGAGGGCCCCGTTGGATTCGCACCACCGTGCGAGGCAGTGGCGGAAGACGGTCAGCCGGCGGCGGCCCGCCGTAGCGGCCTGGTAGTGAGCCCAGGCCTCCTCCGGCCGGCGGAATACGGCGACGATTCGGTGTGCCGGCAGTTCCCCGGCCCACAGGTCGTAGGTGAGGCAAGTGCGTGGATCCTTGAATCCCCAGTCCGCATGCCGTGTCGAGCAGGCCGCGATCACCCCCCGCATCCGTGCCCGTTCGGCCTCCCCGAACCGTCGGACACGGCCGGATGTCTCGAGGCTGAAGGCGTTGGCCGAGCCGAGGATCGCGTGGTTCACCTGCTTGGTCGAGTCGCGTTCCCACTTGTTGCCGTCGTCGTATCCCGCGGCGGCATCGGCGGCCTCGACCATGTCGATGCCGGCATGGTGGAGCAGCTCCGACACGAGCGTGGTGCCGGATTTGTGCATGCCGAGCACGACGTGAATCATCGACGGTGGCTCCACGGGACGTCCCAGCCGCGGGAGCCGACCTGATTCCGGTTGGGCCGCATGACTCTCCAGGCACGGAGGAAAACGGGGCAAACGGCGAGAGATACCAAAACTCGGGTGGCGGCGACGAGAGCAGTTGCCGGGGCGAAGGAAACGAGGCAGGCAAATCGGAATTGCACCCGCTGCGGTCCGGCGGTAGCGTCCGTCTGCTTCATCCCACCCCTCGGCGCTTCAACGTTCGTCCCGTGCATCCGCCTCCCCAGACCTCCGTCGCCGGCCGCCCGTTCGACGTGATCACGGTGCCGGATTTCTCCGGCAAGGACGACACCGTGTTCGAGGCCCGCACGATCGTGTTCCTGTCGAGCTGGCTGGAGAACGCGGCCGCGAGCCGGTCGTTCCCTCTGCACCTGGCCTGCATCGGCGCGCCGCCGCCGAGCGTCCGCAGGCTCGCCGCCCGCTGCGACGCCAGGATCACGATCCACGAGCCGCTCCGGCTCCGACACGACCACCATGTCGGCAACAAGTTTCGGGGGCTCGAAATCGAGCCGGAGACCGACCGCTTCCTGCTCCTCGACGTGGATACCGCGATTCTCTCCGACCTCGCGCCGCTCGCCGCCTTCGGCGACTGCCTGGCAGCCTGCCCCGACGACGCGCCGAACGTGGCCCGCAAGGACTGGGAGACGATCTACGCTGCCTTCGGTCTCCCGCTCCCGCCCCCGATCCCACCGCTCGTGTGTGAGCTCGATCTGCCACGGCACCCGCGGCGGATGATGGGCTTCGAGGCCGGTGACGACCAGATCGAGTCGATGCTCCCCTACTACAACGGCGGCGTCGTCTTCGCGCCGTGGGCCTGCGGCCTCCGGGAGCGGTGGCAGGAGAACATCCTGCGGATCGCCTCCCTTTACGACGAGCGGCACGAGACCCGCAAGTGGATTCATCACAGCGATCAGGCCGCACTGGCCGTCACGATCCAGATGCTCGCGGCGGAGGGCTGGGCGTTCCGCCGGCTGCCCGACGCGTTCAACGCCCGTTGGCAGCACCTCTATGCCGGCCGACCCGACCTCCACGAAATCGCGGTGATGCACTGCTGCTGGAACTTTCTTTCGGCGATCGAACAGGTGCCGGTGACGGCCGACACGATCGGCGCGGCGCTTGAGCGGTTCTTTCTGCGCAAGGTGAAGCACCGATTCCAGCGGCTCGTGTTCGGTGACCTCCTCCGGCTGCAGCCGCAGCAGGCGTGGCGGAGGTATCACGGCGGGATGGCCCGGGCCGAGAGGCTCTGTCGGCGGCTCGAGCAGCTGTGTCGCGGGCATCTGGAGCGAGCCGCGGCCGAATGCGACCCGTCGGTCGGAGCCGCCGCCTGACGGTGGCTCATGCCCGCGGTCTGCGGGCGGTGGCGACGACGGCGCGGTATGTCTCGACGTATCGCATCGCGACCCGGGGCCAGTCGTGACCGGCAATGGACTGGGGGGCGGCGGCCCGCAGCCGGCGGGTGACCGCGGGCTCGTCGAGCAGCTGCTGGATCGCCGCCGCGATCGCCGTGGGTGACTCCGGCCGGCAGAGCAGGCCGTTGACCTCCGGCGTCACCAGTTCGGGGTTGCCCCCGACGTCGGCGGCCACGACGGGCAGCCCGGAGGCCAGGGCTTCGAGGATCACGTTGGCAAAAGGCTCGCGACGCGATGGACAGACGAAGAGCTCCGCCGACCGATACAGGCTCACCTTGCGGTCGCCGGTGACGGGACCGAGCAGCCGCACGCGGTCGCGGAGCCCCAGCCGCTCGACCTGGGCCTCGAGCGCGGCCGACTCGCCGCCATCGCCGGCAATCAAGAGATCGACGGCTGGATCGCGGAGCCGGGCGTAGGCGTCGATGAGCAGGTCGAAGCCCTTGTGCCGCACGAGGCTGCCGAGGCCGAGGAGGTAGCGGCGGGGATGAGAAAAGGGCTCGGCCGTGGCGAAGGCCGTGACATCGACCCCGTTGTTGATCGTTACGATCCGGTCGGCAGCGACGCCGAGGCCATGAATCACGTCGCGGAGGGCCTCGCCTTGGGCAATGATGGCGTCGGCGGCGGTCAGCGCCCGGGTCATCCGGTGCGCCAGCCGTGGCGTCCGACGGATCGCCTCGTCGGGCAGCACATCGGCCCCGTGCGGCCGCACCACGTAAGGAACCCCGGTCAGTTGCCGGAGCGTCGTGGCCACGTAGGCCTGCGGATAGGCGGCATGGCAGTGCACGACGTCGAAATGGTGGCGGGCATGCAGGGCCAGGAGCCGGGGCAGAATCGCACGCACCCCGAACCGCTTCGACCACTGCCGGCGGTGCCGGACGACGGGATAGCCGAACTGCCGGTCATCGAACGGCTCCCGGGCCGGCGGCGCGACGACGACGGGACGGTGGCCGAGCCGCACGAGCTGCCGGCAGAGCTGATCGAGCACGGTCTGCGCCCCACCGAGCGTGGGCAGACAGACGTCGGTATGGAGGCAGATCGAGAGCGACATGGGCTTCAACACCTTGCACCCTGTAGGTGCAGACTGGCAGTCTTCACAATACCGCATTGCGCAGATTACCAATCTGCGACTACGGGGTTGGATGCCTGCTTGTAGGTGCAGGCTGGTAGTCTGCACACTGTCGCCTAATCTGTGGCGTCGCGATCGTGGCATCGGCATGGAGGCGTTGTGGTGAAGCGGATACTGGTCACCGGGGCGGCGGGGTTCATCGGATCGCACGTGGCGGAGGCGCTGCTCGAGCGGGGCGACGAGGTGGTCGGCCTCGATGAACTCAACGACTATTACCCCGTCGCCTACAAGCGTGAGAACCTCGCCCTGCTTGGACGCCATCCGCGGTTCTCGTTCGTGGAAGGGGACATCTGCGACGAACTGCTCGTCACCGAACTCTTTGCCACGCGGCGGTTCACACACCTCGCCCATCTCGCGGCGCGGGCCGGGGTGCGGCCGTCGATCGCCGATCCGTTCCTGTATCAGCGGGCCAACTGCGACGGCACGCTCGCGCTGCTGTCGGCATGCGTCGGGGCAGGCCTGGAGAATGTGGTGATCGCCTCGTCGTCGTCGGTCTATGGCAACTCGCGGGCGATTCCGTTCCGGGAGGACGACTCCGCCACCGACCGGCCGATCTCCCCCTATGCCGCCACGAAGAAGGCGACCGAGGTGATGGCCCACACGTTCCATCACCTGCACGGGCTCGCGATCACGGTGATCCGGCCCTTCACCGTCTACGGCCCGCGCGGCCGGCCCGACATGGCGCCGTGGCTGTTCGTGCAGTCGGCCCTCTCCGGTCGGCCGATCCGCAAGTTTGGCGACGGCACGACCCGCCGCGACTACACCTATATCGGCGACTTCGTCCGCGGGTTCGTCAACGCGATCGACCGGCCGCTCGGCTACGAGATCGTGAATCTCGGCAACTCGGCCACCGTCTCGCTCAACGAGGCGCTCGACGTGGTGCGTGACGTGACGGGCAAGGAACTCGTGATCGAGCAGGCGCCGCCCCAGCCGGGCGACGTGGAGATCACCAACGCCGACATCTCGAAGGCCCGCCGGCTGCTCGATTACGACCCCGCGACGTCGTTCCGCGAGGGGATGGCCCGATTCTGCGACTGGTTCCGCCGCAGCCGACTGTGAAACGCATCCAAATGGGCGATATAGGACTCGAACCTATGACCCCCAGCTTGTCGAGCTGGTGCTCTAACCAACTGAGCTAATCGCCCGCAAAGTCGGCACCCAGAGTCTCGCGCGTGAATCGAGGCCAGTCAAGCGACGACCATACCCCACCTGGGAAATGCGGTTGGGGCCACACTGGTCGTTATGACCGGTCATCCAGGCCGGAGGCGTGGCCGGAAACGGTGAACCGGGCGGCTGACAGGCTCATCCACCGCTGCCGACCGGACTCACGACGGCGGTGCGGGCCGTCTGCGGGCCGCGCGGAACCATTCCCGGAACAGGCCCCGCCGCGCCGGCCGCTCGGGCCGCTGTTCGCACGCGATCCTCAACTGCTCACAGGCGGTTCTCAACTCCTCCGTGAGTCGCGAGGCATGCGCGATCGCGAGCCAGTCGGCACCGTGTATGTGCAGATAGGCGGCGATGTCGCCGGCGATCCTGGCCGGATGAAAGAGGATCGTGTCATTGGCGAACACGAGGTGGTGACGCGCCGAGAGCGATTGGAGGCGATCGATCACTTGCTGAAAGGTCGGCCAGCCCCTGGCTTCGAGCGGAGCGGTGGGAGGGGACATGAAATACCGTGCGTCGTCGATCCACACGATCGACTCGGGGTGCAAGGGCGCGATCGCCTCCAGCTCCTCGAGCAATGGACACTGCGACTCCTGGCCCGCGGTATGGGTGGCGCTGCACCAGTGGGCATCGAGCCAATACATGACCGGGTGACGGGCATGGATGGCGGCCAGCGCACGCAGACGCTCCGGCGATGAGCCACGGTGGCAGTGCACCGCGGGATCGTCCGCAAACCGCTGCGTCGCGGCCGCGTGCAACTCGGGCGAGAGCTCGCAGGTATGCAGCTCCTGAAAGGTGGGCCGCACCGCGGCCACGGAGTCTCCCTGGAACGTGCCGGTCTCGATGAACACTCCGATCTCGAGCCGCTTCGCGAGCAGCGCGGCGAGCGCCGGGTCGATGGAGAAATGGATCGCGCCCATCAATCGCAGGCTCCGCGCAGCATGAACGGCGGGCGATACCCCGGCAGCCGTGCGACGGGCACGAAGCACGCGTCGGTCCAGGCGAGCCAGCCCTCGCGGCTGAAGTGCTCGTCGAAGAAGCCCGCAAGCCGGTAGTCACGCTCCGCGAGCCATGCCATGATCGCGGCGGGATCGCCCTGCCGTTCGTACAACGGCGCGAAGATCAGCTCCACGAACAGAAGTGGCTGGCTTTCGAAGAGCAGCCTCTCCGCGCCGTGCAAGACGGCGGCATCGGTCCCCTGCGTGTCGATCTTCAGAACGTTGACCGTGTCGATCAGGCCATGCGCGGTGGCGTAGTCGTCGAGGGACGTCGTCGGCACCAGGCATGCCTGCGTGGCGGCTGGCGTCGGCCCCGTAGGCTGCAGGAGCGAGCCGGTGGCGGTGTCGTCTCCGAAGAGAAACTCCGCGCTGCCCGTCGCGGCCGCGACGGCGACTTCCTCCACGGTCACGCGCGGATCCACGAACCGCTGCCGAAGCCGCGCGGCATTAGCCGGCTGTGGCTCGAAGAGCACGAGACGGGACACACGGTTCGCCTGCAGTAACGGCTGGAAAAATGCTCCCTCGTGGGCACCGACGTCGATCGCCACCGAGCGGTTCGCCGTTCGCGAGAACGCCTCGACCTGGTGCTGCAGCCAGTCGGCACAGGCAACGCCATACCGGGGGTCGTGCCGAACGGGGATCGGTTGCTGGCCGTGGAAGCGGTCGGCGTGGCCGCGGGTATACGTCTGGAGATCCAATGCGGCGGCCGCGAACACATCCTCGCGAACGAGGACCAGGTTTCCCCAGTCGTTGGCCGTGAAGCCGGCAGGATCGATCCGCACCCATTCCCCGGCGACACCGTGGGTGCGCTGGATGGCCACGACGTGGCGATAGCCCAGCCTGCCGGCCTCCGCCAGAAGGTTCTCGGCGAATGAGAGCGGCCAGTGTGGGTAGACGGCCGGCGGCACGAATTCGCACATGATCAGTTCGGGCCGCAAGCGACCGAGTCCCTGGAGCACACGGAGATCGTTGCCTTCGGTGTCGATCTTGAGCAGCCCGATGTCGGCGTCGACCTCGCCGGAGGCCAGCAGGCTCTCGAGGGAGCGGCAGCGGACGTCCAGATGCCGACCGTGCCGAAAGTAGTCGTGATCAGGAACTCGATTGAGTGAATGGAAATAATCGAGATCGTTCCCTGCAGCGTCGCATGCGACGTGCAAGCTTGCGGTCCGATCCTCGCGATCGATCGCGTATGGAAGGATCGCGGCATGCGGGGCCGCGAACCGGCGGCCGAGTTCCTGCACATGGGCCGGCAGCGGTTCACACATGACGCCACGCTCGAATCCCATCCGGAAGAGCGCCTTCGCGAACCCGCCCTTCTCGGCGCCGACGTCGATGAAGCTCCGCGTCGTCAGATGTGGAAAAAGGACGCCGATGATCCAGAGATCGGTGTCCTGCCCATGAAGGTCGGCGGAGCAGTCGTGTGGAGCGTGCATGCTGGTTGGGCAAGCCTATACCATCACCCCGTGGCGCGGCGTGCTCGCCTGTGCTGCCGACCCGCACCGCACCCCCCTCTCACCTTGCCCCCCCGTACCGCGGCCGCTACGCTCCGGTGTCGCACGCATTTTTCCGGGCACCCCACTCCACCCCACACCACCATGCCCCACGTCCGCCTTGCCGATGGATCCGTTCGTGAGTTTCCCCAGACGGCCCGGGTGGCCGACGTCGTAGCCGAGGCCACCGGCGGAAACAAGAAAAAGCGGGCCATCGCCGCCGTGCTCGACGGCACGACCGTGGGCCTCGACGCGCCGCTGCCTGCCGCTGGTGAAGTGACCGTCGAGCCGCTCTTCGCTGGCGACGCCCGGGCCCTGCCCGTGATGCGACACTCGGCCGCCCACGTGATGGCCCGGGCCGTGATGCGGCTCTTCGAAGGGGTCGAACTCGCCTTCGGCCCGACCGTGGGCGAAGGCTTCTATTACGACATGCGGGCCTCTCGCCCGATCACCGACGAGGACCTGCCGGCCATCGAGGCCGAGATGAAGCGGATCATCGAGGCCGACGAGGCCTTCGAGCGGGTGGAGGTGCCACGGACCAAGGCCGTCGAGATCGTCCGTGATCTCGCCCAGCCATTGAAGGTCGAGCACATCGAGACCGGCCTCGCCGAGCATCCGACGCTCTCCTTCTACCGCCAGGGGGAGTTCGTCGACCTCTGCCGCGGGCCGCACGTGCCGAGCCCCGGCTGCATCGGCGCCTTCAAGCTCACGAACATCGCCGGCGCCTATTGGAAGGGAGACGCGAACAACGCCCAACTCCAGCGGCTCTACGGCACGGCCTGGTTCTCGCAGGAGGACCTCGACGCCCATCTGACAGCGCTCGAAGAGGCCCGTCGCCGCGATCACCGGGTGCTCGGCAAGCAGCTCGATCTCTTCACGACGAGCCCGCTCGTCGGCTCGGGCCTCGTGCTCTGGATGCCCAAGGGGGCGATTCTGCGAAGCACGCTCGAGAGCTTCGTCCGCGACGAGTTGGCGGCCCGCGGCTACCAGCCGGTCTACACGCCCCACATCGGCAAGGTCGATCTCTACAAGATCTCGGGCCACTATCCGTATTACGCCGACAGCCAGTTCAAGCCGATCGTGATGAGCGACGACGAGCAGTATCTCTTGAAGCCGATGAACTGCCCGCACCACACGATGATCTACAAGGCGCGGCCCCACAGCTACAAGGATCTGCCGCTGCGGCTGGCGGAGTTCGGCACGGTCTATCGCTACGAGCAGTCGGGCGAGCTTGGCGGCATGACGCGGGTTCGCGGGTTCACGCAGGACGACGCCCACATCTTCTGCGCGCCGGAACAGGTGGAACAGGAGGTGGAGGGCTGCATCGACTTCACGCTCAAAGTGCTCCAGAGCCTGGCCTTCGACAACTTCCGCGTGCGGCTCGGCTTCCGCGATCCGAAAAGCGACAAATACGTCGGCCCGCCGGAACGGTGGAACGAGGCCGAGGCGGCCATCGAACGTGTGGCGCGGCGGATGAACCTGCCGGGCTGCGAGCCCGAGCCGGGCGAGGCCGCCTTCTACGGGCCGAAGATCGACTTCGTGGTGAACGACTCGCTCGGCCGCGAGTGGCAGCTCGGCACCGTGCAGCTCGACTACAACCTGCCGAGCAAGGAACGCTTCGACCTCGAATACATCGGTGCCGACAACGCGAAGCATCAGCCGGTGATGATCCACCGGGCGCCCCTGGGCAGCATGGAGCGGTTCGTGGGCGTGCTGATCGAGCACTTCGCCGGGGCATTCCCGCTCTGGCTGGCTCCGGAGCAGGTTCGCGTGATCCCGGTGAGCGAGAAGAGCGAGGCCTATGCCCAGCAGGTGAAGGCGAAGCTCGAGGCCGCAGGCCTGCGGACGGGCCTCGATCTCGCTGCCGAAAAACTCGGGGCGAAGATCCGCACGGCGCAGCTGGAGCTGATCCCGATGATGGTGGTGTGCGGCCCGCGGGACGAGGCGGCCGGCACGGTGAGCCTCCGCGACCGGGTGGACGGCGACCTCGGGGCGATGAGCCTCGACGCGGCGATCGAGCGGCTGCGGGACGAGAACGCCCGCCGCGCGGTCCGCCACAAGCCGAAGCCCCTGGCGATGCCGAGCAGCTCGGCCGCCGGCGAAGGCGGCGACGACTACTGATACTCGCGATGCGACGCTTCGCGATCCTTGAGCACACCGGAGCCCCGGACGACCCCGTCGGGCGGCACTACGACCTGTTGCTCGAGGCTGGTGATGCCTGCCGCACCTGGCGGCTCGCCGAGATGCCCGTGGCAGGCGGACCGCCGGTCACTGCCGTCGAATTGCCGCCGCATCGGCTGGCATGGCTCGACCATGTTGCTGGCGAGGTCTCCGGCGGCCGGGGCTTCGCCAGCCGGATCGCCGCAGGCGAGTATGTAGTAACGGCGAGTGATGCAGCGAACGTCATGGCGGCCACGCGGTTCGCGATCCTGATCACGAACACTGTTGAGCCAATGCGCCTCGCTCTGAACCGTGACGGCACCACCTGGCTTGCAACGCGCGAGTAGTCGCTGATGACGTCCGATGCAGGCGGATGTGGGACTCCACCGACGGGCCTCGCGGTGACTCTTGACGACCCCACGCACAGAGGGACTTCGAGACCGGCCAGGCAATCCTTGAGCTCGCACACGACCCAGGCGAGTGGCGGTGCGTGAACGGAAAACGTGATTGACCGAGTCGCCTCCCCACTTCTATACCCCTCCCCGTGCCGAATGACACTCCCGTGGTAAACGCAGTGCAGTATCAGATCGAGATTCGTGGCGCTGAGGGATCGCTTCGCACCGTCGATGCGGCGGCCTTCGACGACGTCGACGTGCACGATGGTGACCGGCTTGCCGTGCTGCCAGCCGACGCAGCCGCTGCCCTGCCCGTGACCTGGGGCGATCGGAACGTCCCGATCGCTCCGGGACACGCCATCCGCGTGCCGGAAGTGTGGCGAGTCCATGACTACCGCGGGTTCCGCATCCCGTCGCACCTCATCTCGCTGACGGGCGCCGGCCCCGAGACCCTCGAAATGATCGGCCGGGCGCATCTGGCAAATTACGAGCGACAGATGGGCCTTCCGCGCGACATGTTCTTCGTGGACGTGGGATGCGGCATCGGCCGCGATGCCTTCGCCCTGATGGATCGGCTCGGGCCGGACGGCCGCTACCTTGGCGTGGACGTCACCCGCGACTCGATCGAGTGGTGCCGGCGGAACATCACTCCACGGGACCCGCGATTCCAGTTCCATCATGTCGATGCCCGCAATGAGCTCTACAACCCTTTCGGCCAGGGCGTCACGTCCGACTTTCGGCTGCCGGTCGAGGACGGCACCGTGCACCGCATCGGTCTGGCCTCGGTGTTCACCCACCTACTCGAAGACGAGGTCGTCCACTACATGCGGGAGTTCCGCAGGGTGCTCGCTCCAGAGGGACGAGTCCACGCCTCCTTCTTCCTGCACTCACCCGAAGCCCTCGAGGCCGCGGCGACACGCGGTAAGACGCCGTGGAAGGCCACGTTCGGCATCGAGCTGGGTCCCGGCGTCTACGCCAATGATCCGGTCTACCCCCGCGGCGCGGTCGCCTACACCCACGAGGCGATGCAGCGAATGATGCGGACGGCCGGCCTCACCACGCACCGCGACTACGTGAAGGGCGCCTGGTCGGGGCTGCACGGCGATCAGGCAGAGGAAGGCCAGGACGCCGTGATCTTGAGCCGCGGCTGACGGCCTGCCAAGACAGTGTCGGCAGCCGGGAGGTACGATTGGGGTCTCCCAGGAGAATTCCATGACGCCCCGTGAAGTGCTCGCGCTGTGCCGCGAGAAGGAAGTGAAGGCGGTCGATCTCAGGTTCACCGATTTTCTCGGGGCCTGGCAGCACTTCACGATCCCCGTCGGCAAGCTTGAGGAAGACACGTTTGCCGACGGCCTCGGCTTCGACGGCTCGAGCATCCGCGGCTGGCAGGCGGTCAACGAGAGCGACATGCTCCTCGTGCCGGTGCCCGATACCGCCGTCGTCGATCCCTTCGCCCAGATTCCCACGCTCGTGATGATCTGCATGGTGCAGGATCCGATCACCCGCGAGGACTACTCTCGCGATCCTCGAAACATCGCCCGCAAGGCGGTGAACTACCTCAAGAGCACCGGCATCGCCGACACCTGCTTCATCGGCCCCGAGGCCGAGTTCTTCGTGTTCGACGACGTGCGGTTCGATCAGAACGCCCACGAGGGCTACTTCCACCTCGACTCGATCGAGGCCGAGTGGAACCGCGGCCGGGCCGAGGGACCGAACCTCGGCTACAAGCTGCGGCACAAGGAGGGCTACTTCCCCTGCGCGCCCTCCGACCAGCTCATGGATCTCCGCAACGAGATGATGCTCACGATGATCCAGTGCGGCATTGACGTGGAGGCCCAGCACCACGAGGTGGCGACGGCCGGCCAGTGCGAGATCGACATGCGGTTCCAAGAGCTCGTCCGCATGGCCGACCAGATGTGCCTCTACAAGTACATCGTGCGGAACGTGGCCCGGCGGCACGGCAAGACGGCCACGTTCATGCCGAAGCCCATCTACGGAGACAGTGGCTCCGGGATGCACACCCACATCTCACTCTGGAAGGACGGCCACCCGCTCTTCGCCGGCACGGGCTATGCCGGACTCTCCGACATGGCTCTCCACGCGATCGGCGGCATCCTCCGCCACGCCCCGGCGCTCCTCGCGATCTCAAACCCCACCACCAACAGCTACAAGCGGCTCGTGCCCGGCTACGAGGCGCCAGTGAACCTCGCCTACTCCCAGCGGAACCGCTCCGCCAGCTGCCGGATCCCCATGTATTCAGCGAGCCCGAAGACGAAGCGGGTGGAGTTCCGCTGCCCCGACCCCACCTGCAATCCCTACCTCACGTTCGCGGCGATCCTGCTGGCCGCGATCGACGGCATCCAGAACAAGATCCATCCCGGCGAGCCGCTCGACCGCGACATCTATGACATGCCGCCGGAGGAGCTGGCGAACGTGCCGAAGGCCCCGGGCTCGCTCGACGAGGCGCTCGATGCACTCGAGCGCGACGGCGACTTCCTCCTCCGCGGCGACGTCTTCACCGACGACGTGATCGCGACCTGGCTCAAGTGGAAGCGCGAGAAGGAGACCGAGCCGATGCGGCTCCGGCCGCATCCCTACGAGTTCTGTCTGTATTTCGACGCGTGACGCCTGCGCTACCAGCAGGTGCGGCCGCCGTTGACGGCGATCGTCTGGCCGGTCACAAAGGCGGACTCGTCGCTCGCGAGATAGACGGCCGCCCAGCCCACCTCGTCGGGCGTGCCCCAGCGGCCCACGGGGATCGTGGCGAGGTAGGCGTCCTTGTCGGCCTGCGGGTCGTTCTCGTGCCGCTCCACTGGGATCCAGCCCGGAGCGATCATGTTGACCGTGATCCCGAAGGGCGCGAGCTCATGGCACATGCTCCGTGACCAGCCCGTCTGTCCTCCCTTCGCCGCGACGTAGGCCGAGAAGGGGGCCACGCCGAGATGAAAGACCTCGCTCGTGATGTTGATGAACCGGCCGTGCCGCCGGGCTTTCATGCCGGGCAGCGTCCGCCGGGCCAGCAGATAGGGGCTCTTCACGAAAAAATCGAGCATCTGCTGGTGGAAGGACCAGTCGTACTCCTCGATGGGCTTGAGCGGCTGGGGGGGCGTGGCGTTGCAGACAACGACGTCCACCGGCCCGAGGCTCTGTTCGATCGCCGTCACCATGCGATCGATCTCGGCCTCGCTCGTCGCGTCGGCCCGAAACAGCTCGGCCGTGATCCCGTCTGCACGCAGTGCGGCGAGCGTCTCGTCGGCGCGGGCCTGTGAGTTGGCATAGTTGACCGCGACCTTCGCCCCGGCCAGGCCGAGACAGCGGGCCGTCGCCCGGCCGAGACCGGTCGTCGAGCCGGTGACCAGCGCCGTGCGGCCGGCGAGCGAGAAACAGCAGGATGCGGTCGTCATGGAAGCTCCGGAAGTGGCAAAGGTTCAACGGATCGACGGGGCCCACGAGTTCGTGAGGTGGTGAACGATGCCGGCGATGGCCCCCTGCCGCTTGCTCGACTTCGTGGCCACGATCGTGCAGTCTGCGAGCGACGCAGTGAGCGTCCGCTGCTTGACCCGCTCGAGCACACGGGCGAACCGCTCGGGGGAGCCTGCCAGCAGCCGGCCGTGCACGAAGAGCGTCGTCGGGTTGAAGATGTTGATGACCGCCGCGATTGCAATCGCCAGGTATTCGGTGACCATGCGGATCTCGTGCTGGAAATCACCGGCCCGGTCGTCGAGCAGCGCCGCCGCCTCGTCGATGGGCACCGGCCGGCCCAGCTTCTCCGCAAGCAGCCGCAGGAGGGCGGCATCGGTGGCGAGCGTTTCGAGGCAGCCCCGATTGCCGCAGCCGCACCGCACGCCATCGGGCACGACCGTGATGTGCCCCACCTCGCCCGCCATGCCGCTATGCCCCGCGAGGAGGCGGCCGCCGCTCATCACGCCCAGGCCGAGGCCCATCGCCGCGTCAAGCACCGCGAAATCGTCGAGATCCCGCGCATCACCGACCATCCGCTCGCCGAGCACCAGGGCGTCGCTCTCCTGCACCATCACGCACCGCAGGCCGAGCCGCTGCTCCAGGTCACGCGCGGGATTGTGCTTGTCGAGCAGATGTAAGTTGGGCGAGAAGACGATCTCCTGGAGCCGCTCGTTCACGAGCCCCGGCACGCTCACGCCGACCCCGTGGATGGCGGCGGCCTGCCCCTGGATCAAGGTCCGGCAGGCCGTCTCGACCGCGTCGAGCAACGCGGCATAACTGGCGGGCGTGGGAAACCGGACGGTTCGATCCTCGGTGACCGTGCCTTCAAGGCCGGTGGCCACCACGCAGCAGGTGTCCGCGTCGATCACCACACCGAACACGGCGGCCGAGTCCGCTGCCATCCGCACGAGCCGACCGGGGCGGCCGAGCGCCTGCTCGACCGGTTCGAGCTCCTCGACCAGGCCCCGTTTGAGCAGCGAATCGACCGCCTTCGAAACGGTCGGT
>Ga0315906_10001953_pt1 | contig 29735 bp, 30 predicted proteins | sample LakEriMetagenome_4_FD_203526 | JGI IMG/M metagenome (GOLD analysis project Ga0315906, IMG submission 203526) | Freshwater fungal communities from buoy surface, Lake Erie, Ohio, United States - Buoy 2 MA122 | ecosystem: Environmental > Aquatic > Freshwater > Lake > Lake biofilm | place: USA...
CGATCCGGATCGCCGACGGTAATTACGGTGGGCGCTATTTCTTCCGGACGCAGATCCAGATGATAGATAGCGCCTCGGTTATTAATGATCAACTCTGATTCAGCAATTCTTTGCATGGTATTTAGGACATTTTACCCGAATATACTACATTTGTGATTCTAAAGAAATGGTCCTGTGGCCGAGTGGCTAGGCAGAGCTCTGCAAAAGCTTGTACAGCGGTTCGAATCCGCTCGGGACCTCTGAAAGCGCATCACTTGATGCGTTTTTTTTATTCCTTTCACTTGAAAATAAGTCCTGTGTCCGCCCGATATCGGGCGGATAGGCAGAGCTCTGCAAAAGCTTGTACAGCGGTTCGAATCCGCTCGGGACCTCAAAAAGGGCGAATTTTATTCGCCCTTTTTAAGTAAAAGGCAAAAGTCAAAACTCGAAAAATACCAGACCCCAAGAAACCATGACACTATGCCGCATTAAGGGATCGACACCCCGATACACCGACTCTAATACCAAACTCATTTGGTAATGATAGCTGATTATTACAGCTACATTACAATATCTTTGCATATATATTTTACAAATGAAATACTCAGCTCATATCGGCATTTTTTTCTGTGGCATCCTGGTGTTAACAACATTTTTTCCGTGGATTTATATTGGAAGTCTTCAGGTGTTTGTAACGGGGGTAGGAGCAGATATTAAAACGGTATTTGGAAAACCCGCTCTCATGAATTTTTATCTTCTACCAATCATTGTTTTATTTTTTCTGATACCGAAACTTTGGGCAAAAAAATTAAATCCATTTGTTGGAGCCATCAATTTTGCCTGGGCCTTGAGAAATTTTCTGTTACTTTCTACCTGCAGAAACGGCGAGTGCCCTCAACAACAGGCAGCGCTGTATGTTTATTTTCTTTCTGCGGTAGTGATACTGGTGATGACGGTATTGCCATACAAGGCAGATAATGAATCATTAAGTCAAAAGTCAAAGGTCAAAACCAATTAATACTTTTGGGTTTTGAGTTTTAACTTTTGAGTTTCAATTAACTATTTCTTCGTCCAACCATCTTTGAGTGTAACCGTTCTGTTGAAGATGAGTTTCTCAGTGGTGCTGTCTTTATCCAAACAATAATAGCCTTTTCTTAAGAACTGAAAACGATCACCTGTTTTCAAGTTTAGTAACGATGGTTCTGCATAACCGGTTACGATGGTCAGACTATTGGGATTAATATAAGTTTTAAAGTCTCCTTCCTCACTCGAGGGATTTTCCACCTGAAAGAGCCGGTCATATTCTCTTACTTCCACCTGAACAGCATCCGCAGCATGTACCCAATGCAATGTTCCTTTTACATGAATACCGCTGGTATCCTGTCCGCTTTTGCTTTCAGGAATATAGGTGCAATGAATTTCTTTAATTGATCCATCATGATGTTTGATTACTTCATTGCATTGTATAATGTATGCACTTTTTAATCGAACCATTTGTCCGGGTGCCAGACGGAAATATTTTTTTGGAGGATTTTCCATGAAATCATCCTGTTCGATCAGAATCTCTCTTCCAAAAGGAATGGATCGAACACCTCCATTCGGATCTTCGGGATTATTTTCTGATGACAATAATTCTGTTTTGCCTTCTTCATAATTGGTGATGATGACCTTGATCGGATCAAATACCACCATTCTTCGTAATGCGATTTTATTAAGATGCTCACGTATACAAAATTCAAGTAAGCTGAATTCAATCAGATTTTCTCTTTTGGCAATACCTACACGCTCGGCAAAATCCCGTAAACTTTCGGGTGTGTAACCTCTTCTTCTCAATCCGCTGATGGTCGGCATGCGCGGATCATCCCATCCGGACACATGATTTTCATTGACGAGTTGTAATAATTTTCGTTTACTCATCACCGTGTAGTTCAGATTGAGACGAGCGAATTCATATTGTTTTGACGGGAAAATATCCAGCTTTTCAATGAACCATTCATACAATGGACGATGAGGTATAAACTCCAGCGTACAGATCGAATGGGTGATATGTTCAATGGAATCACTTTGACCATGTGCAAAATCATACATGGGATAGATACACCATTTATCTCCGGTTCGATGATGATGCGCATGCTTGATACGATAGATAATGGGGTCACGCATATGCATATTTGGGGAGGACATATCTATTTTCACCCGCAATACTTTTTCACCGTCTTTATACTTTCCTGCCCGCATCTCACGGAAAATGGTCATGTTTTCATCAGCAGAACGTTCAGCAAACTGATTGCGAATACCCGGTTGCGTAGGTGTACCTTTTTGTTTTGCTATCTCTTCTGAAGAACTGTCATCCACATAAGCCAGTCCTTTTGTAATGAGTGTTTCAGCAAAGGCATAGAGCTGATCAAAATAATCAGAGGCGTAGAATTCATTTGCCCAGTTAAATCCAAGCCATTTCACATCTTCTTTAATACTTTCTACATATTCGGTGTCTTCAGTAACCGGATTGGTATCATCGAAACGCAGGTTGGTCTTGCCGCCATATTTTGATGCCAGTCCAAAATTCAGACAAATGCTCTTGGCATGTCCGATATGCAGATAGCCATTAGGTTCTGGAGGAAAGCGTGTGAGAATCGAAGTATGCTTTCCCGAACGCAGATCTTCTTCAATAATTTCTTCAATAAAATTCAGACTTTTCTCTTCACTCATGTCGATTCGATTGTTTGGCAAATTTACGTGTTATGTTGCTGTTGTTGACTGCCCTTATTCAAACTCATTCAGTGTTTTATAAATGATGCTGATGCATTCATCCAACTGATCCTTTGTGATTACCAATGGAGGTGCCAGTCTGATCTTATCTCCGTGAGTAGGTTTGGCCAATAAGCCATTTTCTTTCAAACGCAGACAAATATCCCATGCGGCTTCCGGATCGGGATGCTTGATTACAATGGCATTGAGTAAGCCCTTTCCTCTGACTTTTCCAATAAGCGGACTATTTAATTGGACGATTTCACGTCTGAAATATTCACCCAGTTCTGCTGCTTTTATATCCAGTTTCTCTTCTTTTAATACCTCCAAGGCTGCCATACCTACAGCACATGCTAAAGGATTTCCTCCGTAGGTGGATCCATGTTCTCCCGGTTTTATGGTCAGCATGATCTCATCATCTGCCAATACCGCGCTGACGGGCATAGTACCACCACTTAACGCTTTTCCAAGAATCAATATATCGGGTCTGACATGTTCATGATCACAGGCTAGCATTTTCCCGGTTCGGCATAGACCTGTTTGTATTTCATCAGCGATCATAAGTACCTTGTGCTTCGTACATAACGTTCTCACACCACTTAAATATCCATCGTCCGGTACAATGACGCCGGCCTCACCCTGTATGGGTTCAAACATGAAAGCCGCTACATTCGGATTTTGTAAAGCCGTTTCAAGGGCCTGCAGATTGTTGTAAGGAATGATCTGATACCCCGGCATAAAGGGACCAAACTGATGATAACTGCTGGGGTCGGTAGAGGAGGAGATGGCAGCCAGCGTACGTCCCCAGAAATTTCCTTCCACAAATACAATGATGGCTTTATTCTCTTCAATACCTTTTACTTTATAACCCCATCTTCTGGCTAATTTAATGGCTGTCTCTCCGGCTTCAACGCCCGTATTCATGGGTAATACTTTATCGTAGCCGAAATACCCGGTGATATAGGCTTCATATTCTCCCAGTAAATTACTGTGAAAAGCCCTTGACGTAAGGGTGAGTTTTTGCGCCTGTTCAACGAGTGCATGAATTATTTTCGGATGACAATGACCTTGATTAACCGCTGAATATCCGCTTAAAAAATCATAATATTTTTTTCCTTCCACATCCCACAGAAAAACACCTTCTCCCTTTTCCAGTACAACGGGTAAGGGATGGTAATTATGGGCGCCGTATTGTAATTCTTTATCGATATAGGATTGCGTCAATGAAGACGAAACAGTAGTAGCATGCATGTTGAATAATTAAAATGAAAAAAGAAAAGGAAAGGAAAGGAAAGGGAAAACAATAGGACTGTGTGACCTTAATGGTTCAGTAAATCCAAATTGGCAGACAAGAAGTGAAAATTATAACAGGAATAAAACATGATTAACAAATATACAATTTCATTTTCATATGTTCTTTTTTATTGATTTTTAATGGTCATATAGAATAGCTTAAAAGATCATTCCTGTTGGTATCGAATTTTCGTTATGGCTATTTCATATAAGACAAAAGGCAAAACCAGAAAAATTGTTGTCATTGTTTTTCGTTTTTCGTTGATGTCCTCCCCCTGCACCCCCTCCAAAGGGGGATATATACTACGGCAACAATGACAACCACTACAACTTCTACATGCAGAAATAAGATGAAGGAAAATCTAAAATAGGCTTTACGTCTTTTTCGAAGATTCCATAAACCGCACTGCCGCTGCCGCTGAGGGATGCATACAAAGCGCCTTGTTCATATAGTTGCTTAATGATGAAGCTGATCTCAGGATGAAGCAGACATACCGTTTCCTGAAAGTCATTGATCAATCTGTTGCGCCATTGATCAATCGGTTGTTGTAAAATATCGGAAATATCTTTCCGCTGATCCTGATAATCTTTGGTGCGGTTCAGTTTTTTGAACGCTTCTGCTGTTGATACATGGATGCCTGGATGAACAATAATGATTTGATAATCCTCCAGTGAAAAGTCAATGGGGGTGAGCAATTCACCGCGTCCTTTACCGATGCAGGGCTGCTCATAAATGAAGAACGGACAATCGCTGCCTAATTGTAGGGCATATTTGATTAATTGATCATCGGTTAATTGGAGATTGAATTTCTGATTCAGTAAGCGAAGAGTAAATGCGCCATCGCTGCTGCCGCCACCCAGACCGGCACCCATGGGGATATGCTTATGCAGATGCATCCGTATGGCCGGCAAATCGGGAAAATGTTTCTTTAAGAGTCTGTATGCTTTGATACATAAATTCTGATCGTTTGATCCTTCTATAGTGAGTCCGCTTGTCGTAAAGATCAGATCAGTTTCTGGGTTGGGATCTGGGTTGATCACTACCTCAAGGATATCCCTGAGATGTTTGACCGGATAGAAAATAGTTTCCAGTTCATGATACCCGTCTTCTCTTTTTTGAAGAATATAAAGACCCAGATTTATTTTAGCGTGAGGGAAAAGCAGCATATAGATATCTGTATGACCGAAAGATGTTTATTTTCTTCTGTCAATTTCGTCCCGGATGGCAATAGCTTTGATATAATCTTCCTGTTCAAGTACATTATTCAGTAAATCCTGCAATTCTTCGAGGTTCATAGATTTTAAGTCATAATCCGTTTCGGCATATTCCTCTGATTCTTCCTTTGAAGTACTCGATTCCGATTCACTTCCTTCCAGCATCCGATCAATATTGCTCATGATGGATTCGTAGGTGAAAATGGGGCAACCCAGTCGTATGGCTAGAGCAATGGCATCTGAAGTGCGCGAATCGATTTCAATGGTATCCTGATCGTTGGAACAAATCAGTTTGGAATAGAAGACACCGTTTTTTACATTGTAAATGATGACTTCGACCAGTTTGATATCAAAAGCGATGATGAGATTTCGCATCAAGTCATGAGTCAGCGGGCGGGGAGGTTTGATTTTTTCCAAAGCAACGGCAATTGCCTGCGCTTCGGCTTGTCCGATTACGATGGGCAATTTACGGACACCTTCTACCTCTTCCAGTACAACCGCATAATTCTGCGTTTGCATGATACTGTGCGAGATAGCATAAACCTGTAATTCAATCTTTTTCATGAACGATATAACCGTAATGTACTCAAAATTACACCCAAAAGGGTGAATGAGCAGAAAATCAGAATGATAATTTTTAAAGGCAATCAGGCAACGCCTTTGAGCTTTTTGACTTCACTGATCAATTTAGGTACCACGTCAAAAGCATCTCCGACAATCCCGTAATCTGCTGCTTTGAAAAAAGGAGCTTCGGGATCTTTATTAATCACGACAATCACTTTACTTCTGTTTACGCCTGCCAAATGCTGAATGGCTCCACTGATTCCGATGGCCAAATAGAGATTTGGCGCTATGGAACCACCTGTTTGTCCAACGTGCTCATGATGCGGCCTCCAATGTGCATCAGCTACGGCCCGACTACAGGCAGTGGCTGCCCCGATCAGGGAAGCTAACTCTTCCACCATACCCCAGTTCTCCGGTCCTTTTAATCCTCTTCCGCCGCTTACCACCAGTTCAGCTTCACCTAACGGAACCTGTCCTGTCACTTTCTGTGTAGATGTTACTTTTACGGAAGGTGATGCATCTGGTCCGCTGACAGAAACTACTTCAGCCGTTCCTTCTCCCGCAATGGTAGAAAAGGAATTTGGACTTACAGCGATAATTTTGATGGCTGTTTTAATATTGATATTTGAAAAAGCCTTTCCGCTGAATACGGCCTTCTTAACAACAAATCCGTTGGAAGTATCAGGAAGTCCTGTAGCGCCGGCAACGAGTCCGGCCTTCAAAGCAACACTTAAACGAGGACCAATTGCTTTTCCAGTCAGATTATTGGATAAAACAATTACTTGTGCACCGGCCGTTTGCGCCACTGATTGTATTGCTTTTGTGTACAGGCGGGCATCGAGCTGATTATATTTTTCATCGGCAATATGGTAAACTTTTTTAACACCATATTTCCCTAATGCGGGCAGCTCATCAGTGATCTTTCCCAGTACAACCGCATCGGCTGACCAGCCATTTTTTTGGGCTAACTGCGCACCATAGGTTAAGGCTTCGTAGGATGATTTTTTGATAAGACCATCCGCGGCATCGACATATATAAGTACTGACATAATTGATTTTTTAATGGATTATATAACTTTTGCTTCTTCATGAAGTAATTTCACAAGTTCGGCAGGATTATCTGCATTCACCAGTTTGACACCTGATTTGGCAGGTGGAAGTTCAAAGGAAACAATCTCTGTGAGTGCATCAGCGGCCACCGGTTCAATAGCCTTTAAAGGTTTTGTACGGGCACCCATGATACCTTTCATATTGGGGATTCTTTGTTCAGCCATGCCTTTCTGACAACTTACGACCAGCGGAAGCGAAGTCGCACAGGTTTCTTCACCGCCTTCTATTTCACGATTCAGAGTGACTTCTGTTCCGCTCAGATCAAGTTTGGTAGCTAATGAAACATAGGTGACATCCAGTATTTCAGCGACCATTCCGCCGATGGATGAACCATTGTAGTCGATCGTTTCCTTACCTGTCAGGATCAGATGATATCCGTCTTTGGCGATGGCTGCGATCTGAGATGCGATATAGTAACTGTCGGTTGAGTCGGCATTGATTCGAATGGCTTCATCACCTCCCAGTGCCAGAGCTTTTCGAATGATGGGTTCCGTATCGGCCAGACCTACCGTGAGCAGATGAATTACAGTGGAAGGATCTTTCTCTTTCAACTCGATGGCTCTCACCAGGGCGTACCATTCGTCATAAGGATTGATGATCCACTGAACGCCATCCTGAGCAAATTTCGTGTTGTTATCGGTGAAAGCTATTTTTGCCGTGGTATCCGGCGTTTTACTGATGCAGACTAAAATTTTCATTCCTGAATAATTAATGTTTTGGAAAAGGCCGGCAATCGTTCTTTATGGCCGCCGCAAAGATAATTCAGTTTGGGTGAAGCCAATAAAAAAATGAGCGTTTTTGCTCACCTAATATGAACAGAATTGAACAAATACAAGGTTTTTTAAAAAATAGTCCGGGCGACCCCTTCCTTCGTCATGCATTGGCATTAGAATACATCAAGCTGAATGACGATTCGGCTGCCCGACAAGTATTTGAAAAATTACTTTCTGAGCAACCGGATTATGTCGGTTCTTATTATCATTTAGCCGGCTTACTCGTGAAGATGGGAGAGCAGGAGCTGGCCGTTGAGTGGTATCAAAAAGGAATCGATGCCGCCAGAAAGGCCGGAGATCAGCATGCATTCAGAGAACTGCAAAGTGCGCTGGAGGAGTTGATTTATTGAATATATCCCCCTCTCCGAGGGGGATATATAAACTCTCTTAAAGAAAAAAGATCTCGATACAAAAAAATATAGCATTCTCTTCATGGATTTAAATAACAGATTTGAAACTCACATTAATCAGAAAAATCTCTTTCGCAAAGAGGATCTGTTGATCATTGCCGTCAGCGGAGGAGTGGACAGCATGGTGTTGACGGAACTATGCAGACAAATCGGTTATAACATCGTGTTGGCGCATTGTAATTTTCAATTAAGAGGAGAGGAGAGTATGCGTGATCAGCAGTTTGTGAAGTCTTATGCAGAAAATAATCAAATACCATTTTATACTGTTTCGTTTGATACACAGGGTTATATCACAGACAATAAATTATCCGTACAGGAAGGGGCGCGCCAACTACGCTATCAATGGCTTCATGAACTTGCAGAAAGATTAGCCAATGAAAAATCCCTGTCGACTTATATAATGACGGCCCATCATGCCGATGATCAGGTGGAAACGGTGATGATGAATTTTTTCCGTGGTACGGGATTGAAAGGACTGACAGGTATTCCGGAAAAAAACGGACGAATCCTTCGTCCCTTATTGTCATTTCGTAAATCTGAGCTGATTGACTATGCTACGAATCAACAAATCGGACATATTGAAGACAGCTCAAATCTCACCAGTGATTATACCCGAAATCTTATTCGTAATGAGATTCTGCTGAAATTGGGAAAGGTATATCCGCAAGTAAAAGAGAATATTCTTGATAACGTAAATCGTTTTCAGTCTGTTTTTGCTCTTTACAATAAAGTGCTGAAACCACTTTTGAAAAGGATCATACACCCCCAAGGGAATGAATGGCATATTTCTATCCGGGAGCTTTTTCGTCATAACAACACCTCTCTCATATATGAAATTATCCATCCTTTTGGGTTTACGGAAGCTCAGATTGGGGAAGTGATCAAATTAAAAGATGCGGTTGTTGGCAGTTATATCATTGCGCCTGTTACGGGCTATCGTCTGATCAAGGATCGACACAAATTCATTTTAGCTGAGCCGAAGAGAGACAATGCTGCATTGATCGTATGGGATCATGATCAGCCTAATATTTCTTATCCGGATGGAGTTTTATTGGTAAGCTCTTCAAGTCCTGAAAAACTTCAAACTCAGGCTGTATCAGATATCATACAGGTTGATGCGGGATGTGTTGCGTATCCGCTCATACTACGTAAATGGAAGGAGGGTGATTATTTTTATCCGCTTGGCTTAGGGAAAAAGAAAAAAGTTGCCCGTTTTATGATCGATCAGAAGTTTTCCAAAACGGAGAAAGAAAAGCTATGGGTGCTGGAAAGTCAATCACGTATCATCTGGCTAATTGGCCATCGTCTGGATGATCGATTTAAAGTTTCAGAGCATACACGTTCTGTCTTAAAAATTGAACGTCGGATATCTTAATTGCTGTAAAAAATGAACCATAATCTTCGGGTCCAGTATGATGGTAAACACAATACCATATATACTTCCCCATAAATGTGCACTGTGATTGATGAAGTCGCCACCTTTTTTATTCATGTAGGCCGTATAGATGAAATACAGAATAGCAAAAACAATCGCAGGTAATGGGAAAAAGAAAACATAGAGCGTTTGCCAGGGTGCGAGGAGAATAAAAGAAAACAAAACAGCCGATACAGCACCGGATGCTCCCAGGCTTCGGTATTGGTAATTGTTGATGTGCTTTATGTAGGAAGGTACTTCTGACAGAATGATTCCTCCCAGATAGAATAACAGATATCCGGCCTTTCCGATTTTTGCAACAAAGAAAATCTCCATGACCTGACCAAAGGAATAAAATGTGATCATATTGAAAAGAAGATGCATCCAGTCGGCATGTATAAAACCCGAACTGATAAAGCGGTAGTATTGATGTCGTTGCTTGATCATGGGTGGCCAGAATACAAGGTCATTGATCATTTTTTGATTCGAAAAAGCTCCCAGGGAAAGCAGGATGGTAATGATGATGATGACCAAAGTCATTGAAAGTTGTTCCATAAATAATTCCATTTAACTTTTAGGCATGATGATATTTTTCATTGCGGATAATGGTGCAGGCACGATAGATTTGTTCGGCAAGTATTAATCGTACAAGCTGATGCGGAAAGACGAGTTTGGATAAGCTCCAGGTGAGATTAGCACGTTGCAGTATGTTTTCATTTAATCCATAGGCGCCCCCAATCAGAAAGATGAGTCTTTTTGCGCTTTGGTTTGTTCTGTTCACGATAAATGTTGCGAGTTCCTCGCTGGTCATTTGTTTTCCATTCTCGTCGAGCGCGACCAGATAATCATCCGGCTCCAGCCAATCCATAATCATTAAGCCCTCTTTTTGCTTCAGATCCGACTCGCTCAGCATCCCGGCATGTTTGGGAACAGGAATGATCTGCCAGTCAACCGGATAATAATGACGGATTCGTTTGGTAAATAGTTCTATACCTTCTTTCACATGGGTGTCATGTGCTTTGCCGACAGACCAAAATTGAATCTTCATTCTGCATGTGAAGGTAAGTTGAAAAATTAATTCTGTGTGCCTCTGTGTTAGAAGGCAGATGTACATTTGCAACTATGTTCTCACTCGGCGCACTAAAACCATTTTTCTGGAAATACAGACTTCGCTTTTTTTCAGGCATTATATTTATTTTAATCTCGAATTACTTTGCTGTATTGTCTCCTCAGCTGACGGGCTATGTGATCGACAGCGTCCAACAATATTTGCCCGGCAGTAATGCAAAATCAGTTCAAACCTATCAGGATCCTTTGGTAAGATGTGTAATTGCTCAGATCCATCATTACACCAGGAACTTCAATACCGTGGTCATCTTATGCGGGGTGGTATTGTTGTTGCTTGCCTTATTCAGGGGGTTCTTTATGTTCTTAATGCGGCAGACGATCGTCGTGATGAGTCGTCTGATAGAATACGATCAAAAAAACCAGGTGTTTCATCATTATCAGCAGCTGGATCTTCAGTTTTATAAAACCCATGAAACCGGTGATATGATGAACCGCATGGCAGAAGATGTGACACGGGTGCGGGCATTCACCGGACCGGCAATCATGTATCTGATCAATTTAACGGCCTTGATCTGTATGAGCGTTTTTTATATGGTCAAAAAAAATGATGTACTGGCCATGTATGTCCTGGCGCCATTGCCGATATTGGCTTTGATTATCTACCGGGTGAACAGAAGGATCGATCGTCAGAGTGAAATTGTTCAGTCTGAATTATCGGCGCTGACATCAGATGCGCAGCAATCTTATTCAGGCATTCGTGTGATCAAATCGTACGTGCAGGAAAATCCCATCGTCGAATTTTTTCGTAAAAAAAGTGAAAATTATCGTCAGGCCGCTACCGGTCTGAATAAAACAGAGGCGCTTTATTTCCCTTCTATGGCCTTACTGATTGGTATCAGTACGCTACTTGTTATTTATGCGGGCGGACAATTCTATATGAGGGGGCAAATGAATTTCGGAGATATGGTGGCTTTTATTATGTATCTCACGATGTTAACTTTTCCGGTAAGTGCCATTGGTTGGGTAGCCAGCACAATACAAAGGGCGGCGGCTTCTCAGAAAAGACTCAATGAATTTCTCGAGATTCAACCTGAAATCAAAACAGGAAACGTCATCATCAATCAATTTCGCCAGCAAATTGAACTTAATCATATTTCATTTACTTACCCGCATACCGGTGTAAAAGCCATCAGGGAAATCAACATGCAAATTAAAGCAGGGCAAAAGATTGCTATTGTAGGAAGAACGGGTTCAGGTAAAACAACCCTCGCCCAATTACTGCTTCGTTATTATGACCCAACATTTGGCGAAATAAAAGCAGATGGACATGTCTTATCATCTCTGAATACAGAAGCATACAGAAAAACAATGGCTTATATTCCGCAGGATTCTTTTTTATTCAGCGATTCCATTTACAATAACATAGCACTGGCCGATCAAACCGTAACACGCGAACAGGTTGAAAGAGCTGCACAACTGGCATGTGTGCATGAAGAGATCATGGGTTTTTCTTCCGCTTATCAGACGATGATAGGTGAGCGGGGTATTACATTAAGTGGCGGACAAAAACAGCGGGTATCGTTAGCCAGAGCATTGATTAAAAATGCATCCATCTATATTTTTGATGATTGCTACAGTGCTGTTGATACACAAACAGAAAAAAAAATATCAGCACAACTGAGTAAATTTTTGTCAGATAAAACTGCCATCATTATCACACATCGTATCAGTTCTTTACCTGCCGTTGATCAGATCTGGGTGATGGATCAGGGAGCCATTATTCAACATGGCACACATGATTCGCTCATGTCGCAACATGGGCTTTACGCCGAATTGTTTAATCTTCAGCAGCGAAAAGATCATACGAGTTAGACGTAAATGTCTGATTTTCATTTATTTGTAAAAATTTTGCTAAATAAAAAAGAAATCTATCTTTGTCAAGTACATAAAATGTTGAATTAAAACCTTTTAACAGTGGCGTACGAAAACAATGAAAAGCGTTCGGACAGTATTTACAGCAAGCGTGTCCGTGCAGGTAAACGTCGTACTTATTTTTTTGATGTACGTACAACCCGCGGTAATGATTATTATTTAACCATCACAGAAAGCAGAAAACGATTCAGTGGGGAAGGATATGATCGTCATAAGATCTTTTTATACAAAGAAGATTTTAATAAATTCATAAAAGGCCTGAATGAAACTGTGGATTATGTTAAAACAGATTTGATGCCAGATTTTGATTTTGATGCATTTAATCATGAAGATGCTCCTTCTTCCGGAGATGAAGATGGAGGAGCGAGTCAACCATTTTCACAAGAGGTGAAGTCTGAGCCACCGGCGGATACGAATACAAGCTCTTCAGGTAATGACACCGGCAATGAAGAAGTAGATAAATGGTAATAGTATGATAAGAATTTTACAGAAAAGGGATCCATCGGATCCCTTTCATTTTTCTATTCAATGAGATTATTAATACACTTTCAGCATATATACATAATCGCGAAATCTTTTTACCTGCTGGACTTTGTCAGTTCCCCGAACGCTGCTTGTAAGAGAAGTTTTGAGATTTGAAAACTCAGGTTGTGATTCTTTTAATTCCTGAATGGCCTGAAGGATATATTTAGTGCGGATGGCGTAAACAACACCCTCGGATTGTATTTCACGTGCACTCAGCATACCAATGACTTCGCCATTTTTATTGAATACCGGACCTCCGCTGTTACCTGGATTGGCTGCCACAGCCACCTGACAATTGATGGTGTCGCCATCATGACCAGTAAGCGAGCTCAGGTAACCTTCGCCGTAAACAAATTTATTGTCGGGATAGCCAATTGTAAAAATAGATTCCGCAATATCACTGGATTGTTTTCTGAAGCCGTAAGGAATCATTTTATGTTTGACCTGATCAAAGTCTTTATCATCAATCTTTAAAATAGCAATATCACGTACGTCATCGGTGAATACGATGTTTGCTTTGAATTCAGCGCCTTCATGATTGGTCACGATGGCTCCTTTTGCATTTCGCACCACATGGGCATTGGTTACCAGAAAGCCCTTTACATCAATGATAAAGGCAGAGCCGATACCGGTAATAGATTTATCAGATGGAAGCTTGGTGGCGTTGGCTATGTGGTTGATTTTTTTGTCCTGCTGATTTTGTTTGTTTCTGATGGCATCAACGGTTTTCACTAACTCCTGCACACGACGATCATTTGTTTTGGGGGCAATGACCCATGTCATAATATTTACGCATAGCGCCGTGATACCGGCAATTGAAGCAGCAATTGTGATGGTGCGTCTGTAACGTTTCCAAAAATTGACAACTTTTGCTGAAGATGTTAATTCCAGTGATTTGATACGGCCTTCATCAGACAGCTTTTGGTGGATATCATGCAGCTGATGCTTGAGTTCTCTGACTTCTCCGTAGTGCCCGAGACTTTGTAAGAAAAGGGCATGACTGACCACTAACTGATCCAGTTCAGGGTTGGTGGAGCGCAGCTGTTCGAAATGCATCGCTTCTTCAGCTGTCATCTCGCCTTTGAGATACTTTTCAGCTAATTCGAGAAATTGATTTTCATCCATATTGATCAGCTTTTAAATTCCTTAAAGAACAACTTTTTCAATCGCATCAGGCACTTGTATTTCTGATTTTTGGCATTGTCGGCATTTGTATAGCCAAACAAATCAGCAATCTCCAGCATGTGCTTTTTCTGTATATAAAACGCCTCAATCAGACTTTTACAGGGCTCACCCAGTTTGGAAAGCGCTTTATCCATTTGATTATAAGCATCCTCTTTCCGTTTCTGTTCCTCCAGATCTTCTTCTACAGCCAAATGCTCATCATTTTCTTCAATAAGATGGCCAAAACGCTGCATTCGCTGCAATTTTTTGAGCCAGATTCTTCTCGAGACAGAATAGATGTAGGTCAGAATTTTACTCTGTAACTCAAAATTTCCGGCAGACACTTTCTCAAATAAAACCACGATAGCTTCTTGAAAAACATCCCTGGCATCATCTGCTGAGCCGTTGTTATTTAATATAAATGATTGAATAACAGGGTAATTCAATTCATATAACCGCTCAATCGACTGTTTGTCATTCTTTCGGAGACCTTCCAGTAAAGCTAATTCATCCATTTCCGGATTCACAACAGGTAATTTTAATACCGTAAAGGTATATTAGTAACCCAAAAAGAAATTTTTTTAAAAAAAATGTGTGGACAGGGTTACTTTTTTTAAAAAGCAGTATACATTTGCGATAATTATCTTTAAAATTTAAATTTAAAAAAATGAAAAAGCTTTTATTAGCGTTCGCAATTCTTGGATTCGTTGCTTGTGGTGGTAGCGAAACTGAAACTCCTGCTGCTGACACAACTGCAGTTTCTGTTGACACAGCTGCTGTTGTAGCTCCAGTTGACACAGCTGCTGCTGTTGTAGATACAGCTGCTGCTGCTGCTGCTGATACAACTAAGAAGTAATTAGCATCGCAACCCCTCTGCTTGTCGGGGTTATAAACTTTTTTCTATATGGCAAGCAATCGTTAACGGCCGTTCCATTCCTGGAATGGCTTTTTCTTTTTCAGGTTTGCAGATTTCTCATATTTTTCTATATTTGCCATGTTATCTTATTTCTGATTATGTCATTGAAACAATACAATACCTGGTTTAACTTTTACTTCTTTTATTTTTTTAGAGGAGTACCGGGTACCTTTTGTTGAAACAAATCAAATTTCTAAAATCAACATAAAGTCCCGGTCAAAACCGGGACTTCTTTTTTTATGATGAACAAAGTAACCATTCAAGGCTATCCCGGAAGTTTCCACCAGGAGGCGGCGAGAAAATTTTTAGGTAAACATATCGAGATCATTCCCTGCGATAATTTCAGGGATGTGGTCAAGATTGGCTCTAATAAAAAGGAAAGTGACGGAGCTGTCATGGCCATAGAAAACTCGATTGCTGGCAGTATTTTGCCGAATTATAACCTGCTGAAAAAGAGTAATTTGCAGATTATTGGTGAAGTTTATTTACAGATCAAACAAAACCTATTGGTTAATCCCGGAGTAAAGCTTGAAGATATCAGAGAGGTGCATTCTCATACCATGGCTTTGCAACAATGTTACGCCTTTCTGGATCAGTATAAATGGAAACTGGTTGAGTCGGAAGATACAGCCCTTAGCGCTAAACATATCCACCAGCATAAAAGCAAGCATATCGCTGCCATTGCCAGTAAACTGGCCGCTGAGATCTATGAGCTCGACGTCATTGCTCCTTCCATTCAAACCATGAAAAATAATTATACCCGTTTTCTGATTCTGCAAAGGGAAGACATGGCGCAAGAAGTGGAAAATGCCAACAAGGCATCCGTCTATTTCGTGACCGACCACTCAAAAGGAAGTCTGGTGAAAGTACTCTCCAAAATTGCTGATGCCGGAATCAACCTGAGTAAACTTCAAAGTTTTCCGATTCCGGGCAGTAATTTCCAATATAGTTTCCATGCTGATATGGAATTTGATTCAACCAAACAGTTTGAAAAAGTAAGTGAGTCCATAAAAAAAGTAACACAGGAATATAAAATCTACGGAGTTTACAAAAACGGAAAATTAAAATAGATGCAGACGGCAAAACGATTAGAGGGTATCGGTGAATATTATTTCTCTCAGAAATTAAGGGAGATCGATCAGCTCAATAAGGAGGGCAGACAGATCATTAGCCTGGGTATCGGCAGTCCCGACCTGCCCCCGCATCCTGATGTTATCAAAGTATTGCAGGATGAAAGTGCTCACCCCAATGTTCATGCTTATCAATCCTATAAAGGCTCACCCATATTACGCAAAGCCATCAGTGAATGGTATAATGACTGGTATCGTGTTGATCTGAATCCGGATACAGAAATACTCCCATTGATTGGAAGCAAAGAAGGCATCATGCATATATGTATGACCTATCTCAATGAAGGAGATAAAGCTCTTATTCCAAATCCGGGTTACCCTACATACAATAGCGCTGTTAGGCTGGCAGGTGCAAATCCGCTGGTCTATCATCTGCGATCAGACAATGAATGGCATCCTGATATTAATGAGTTGAACTCCCTGGATCTTTCCGGAGTAAAACTCATGTTTATCAATTATCCGCACATGCCTACCGGACAATTACCCGTTCCCGAAAAATTACAGGCATTGGTGGACTGGTGTGCTTCAAAAGACATCTTGCTGGTGCATGATAATCCCTATAGTTTTATTTTAAATGAACATCCATTCAGTCTGCTCAGTCTAAAGAATGCCAAACCGCATGTCATCGAATTGAATTCGCTTAGCAAGAGTCTGAATATGGCCGGTTGGAGAGTGGGTCTGATTGCGGCAGACGAAACGCATATCAATCAGATTCTACGCTTTAAAAGCAATATGGACAGTGGCATGTTTTTGCCTGTGCAATTGGCTGCTGCCAAAGCATTGACTTTAGGTAAAGACTGGTACGCTCATTTGAATCATATCTACGCACAAAGAAGAACTAAAGTATTTGAATTACTTGACTTACTGAATTGTACTTACGAAACCGGACAGGCAGGCATGTTTGTTTGGGCGAAAGTGAATAATCAAATAGCCAATGATCATCCATTGGGTAAAGGCGGTACATTGTCTGATAACGTATTGTATGAAGCCAATGTATTCATTACGCCAGGAGGAATTTTTGGTGATGCCGGTAAAGATTATGTCCGCGTGAGTTTATGTGCAACCGAAGAAAAGATCAGTGATAGTATCATCCGAATAAAAAAAGCATTGACAGCAAAAGTTTAAATAAAGCATGTTTAAAACGGTTACGATAGTAGGAGTAGGTTTGATAAGCGGCTCATTTGCATTGGCATTAAAACAACGCGGTCTGGTTGAAAAAGTCATTGGAGTCAGTCGAACGGAAAGGAGTGCCCAAAAAGCTCTTGAGCTTGGTCTGATCGATGAAATCATGTCGCTGGAAGAAGGGGTGAAAAGGGCTGACCTCATTTATGTAGCCATTCCCGTCAATGCCAGCATTTCTGTGTTACAGCAAATACTGGATCTCATACAACCACATCAGATCGTTACCGATGCCGGATCTACCAAAGAGCAGATTTGTGCATCGCTTGAATACCATCCAAATCGTGCCCGTTTTGTAGCGGCTCATCCGATGTGGGGAACGGAATACAGCGGGCCGGAAGCTGCTGTTAAACATGCATTTACCGGCAAAGCCTGTGTGATATGCGATAAGGAGCAAAGTGCGCAGGATGCATTGAAGACCATAGAGGAAGTGTATACCTACATTGGAATGCATTTGATCTATATGAGTTCGGTAGCGCACGATATACATGCGGCTTATGTGAGTCATATATCCCATATCACCTCTTTTGCGCTTGCCAATACGGTTTTGGAAAAAGAAAAGGAAGAAGATGCCATCTTTGAACTGGCAGCAGGTGGATTTGAAAGCACGGTGCGTTTAGCTAAGAGTAATCCGGATATGTGGCTTCCCATCTTTATGCAAAACAGGGAGAATGTGCTGGATGTACTAAATGAACATATCAGTCAGCTCAGGAAATTCAAGGCAGCTCTTGAAAAGGAAAACCATGAATATTTACAGGAGCTGATGCAGCAGGCGAACAGGATAGGGAAGATTTTAAAAAGTCAAAACTAAAAACTCAAAATCCAAAACTTAATTGGTTGTGACCTTTGACTTTTGACTTAAAATATCTATAAATGACAAACAAGAGTTCGTCAGAATGATTTTATCTTCGCGGACTCTAATTATAAAAGAATTAATTGATTTAAATATGGAAACAGTAACATCATCTGCCGCAGCATCGATTCAGGAGGTTTGGAATAAAAGACCCCTGATCATTTCAGGACCCTGCAGTGCAGAAACGGAAGAGCAGGTCGTGGAGACCGCAGAAAGACTAGCGAAAACAGGAAAAGTCAATGTACTCAGAGCGGGTATCTGGAAACCGCGTACCAAACCCGGCATGTTTGAAGGTCATGGTGCCAAAGCTTTGCCCTGGTTGCAACGTGCTAAAAAGCTTACCGGATTGCCAACGACCGTTGAAATTGCTACCGGTAAGCAGGTGGAAGATGCATTGACATTTGATGTTGATATACTCTGGATTGGTGCCAGAACAACGGTCAATCCCTTCAGTGTACAGGAAGTGGCCGATGCATTGAGAGGAGTAGATGTGCCTGTATTAATCAAAAATCCCATCAATGCTGATCTCGAATTATGGGGTGGTGCTGTGGAGCGTGTGGCTCGTGCCGGTATTAAAAATATTGGCTTGATCCATCGCGGATTCAGTTCTTATGGCAATACAGAATTCCGTAATGCTCCGATGTGGCATCTTGCCATTGAAATGAAGCGCCGCAACCCACATTTGCCGTTGATTAATGATCCTTCACATATCTGTGGTCGAAGAGATATTCTGCTCGAAACGGCGCAGCGAGCCATTGATCTGGATTTCGACGGACTGATGATCGAAAGTCATATCGATCCGGATAATGCCTGGAGTGATGCCAAGCAGCAGATCACACCTGAAAAAGTCGGAGAGATGCTCTCCTCAATCATCTGGAGAAGAGAAGATGTGGCTTCCGATGAATATCATGCAGCGCTGGAAAAATTAAGACAACAGATCAATCATCTGGATGATGAATTGTTGCAAATTCTCAGTCAGCGAATGAAGATTGCTGAAAAGATTGGTCAGTATAAAAAAGATAATAATATCACCATTCTCCAGACCAATCGCTGGAATGAGATACTCGAAAGAGGCACGAAGGAGGGCGAAAAGAAAGGTCTGAGCAAAGAGTTTATTGAAAAATATCTGGATGCGGTGCATATGGAAAGTATCAATCATCAGAAGAAAGTACTCGACACCTGATCATATATGTCCGCCAAAAAATATACATTCGGTAAAGCAACGGTTGACTATTATTTCAATGGCAGTTTTTCGACATTGAAAAAAATAGTGATACCTCGTGCCACTGTTTTGATCACGGATGAACATGTTTACAAAGCACATACTGCCAAATTTAAAGGTTGGGATACAATCATACTAAAGCCCGGAGAGGCATTTAAAAATCAGCAGACAGTTGATGAGGTGATAGTTGAGCTGATCAAGCGAGGAGTAGATCGTTCATATACGCTGGTAGGTGTTGGGGGTGGAGTGATTACTGACCTTACTGGATACATCGCTTCCGTTTACATGCGAGGGATTCGATTTGGTTTTGTGCCTACCACTGTATTAGGACTCGTCGATGCCAGTATTGGCGGAAAGAATGGAGTGGATCTGGGCGTTTATAAAAATATGGTCGGCGTCATTCGTCAGCCTGCCTTTTTATTACATGATCTTTCCTTGCTCAGTTCCTTACCTGAAGAAGAATGGATCAATGGTTTTGCTGAGATCATCAAGCATGCGGCTATTAAAGATGCAATTCTTTTCAAAGAATTATCTAATCATCATTTGTCTTATTATCGTAACAACAAATCAGCACTTGCAAAATTGATCGAAAGGAATGCCCTGATAAAAACTAAGGTTGTACAGAAAGATGAACTGGAGAAAGGGGACCGGAAGCTGCTGAATTTCGGCCATACCCTTGGGCATGCGATTGAAAATATTTACGAGCTATCGCACGGACAAGCCATTTCTATTGGGATGACTTATGCCGCTGAGTTATCGGAAAAGTTAGTCGGTTATAAAGACAAAGAAAAGTTGGTTACTTTATTAGTACAATACGGATTACCGACCTATGCAAAGATGGATGTGGATAAAGCTTTTGAGGTGTTGATCAAAGACAAGAAGAAAGCTGCCGGCGATATTCATTATATCTTACTCCAAAAAACTGGTAAAGGGATTTTGTATAAGATCTCCTTAAAAAAATTAAAACCGCTTTTGAAAAGCGTGATTGAATAAAATATGAATGCCATTGTATTCCCTTCTCGTTTAAACGGCAGCATACTGTCGAATGCTTCCAAGAGTGCGATGCAGCGCGCATGTGCCGCTGCTTTGATCTGTGGAGGGAAATCCATCATACATAATCCCGGGATCAGCAATGATGATCGTGCCGCTATGGATATTATTCAAAAGCTTGGTGCAGTTATTTCATTTAATGATCAGGGAAATCTGATCATAGAAAGCAGGGGAGTAAATCCTGCCAATAATACGATTGATTGCGGAGAATCCGGATTAAGTATTCGCATGTTCACTCCATTGGCAGCCCTCAGTTCAGATGAAATTACGATTACCGGAAGCGGAAGTTTAAGCTCAAGGCCCATGGATTTCTTTGATGAGATCCTTCCACGATTAGGTGTGTCCGTCACATCCAGCAATGGCAAACTCCCCCTGAAAGTAAAAGGCCCAGTAAAACCTTCCGATATTGAGATCGACGGATCACTCAGTTCACAGTTTTTGACGGGATTGCTGATGTGTTATTCGGTAAGTGGAGCATCTGATGTACGTATTACGGTTAATAATCTGAAAAGTAAACCCTATATTGATCTTACCCTCGATGTAATGAAGAAGTTTGGCATGCAAGTGCCGGATAACAGAGAATACAAAGAGTTTTATTTCTCGCCAGATAACAAATCATCTTTATCTCATAATGAGGTTCGTTCATTTACTGTAGAAGGTGACTGGAGCGGAGCGGCATTCTTATTGGTGGCAGGAGCGATATCGGGCAGTGTACAGGTGCATGGGTTGGATCTGCACTCTACACAGGCCGATCGGGCCATTATGCTTGCCTTACAAGAGGCCGGTGCAAGGATTTCCTATTATGCAGATCATCTTGAAATATCCCAGTCAAAGCTGAAAGCTTTTTCGTTTGATGCCACCGAATGTCCTGATCTGTTTCCCCCGCTCGTTGCACTCGCGGCGTACTGCGAAGGCGAAACCATGCTCGTAGGTACAAATCGCTTGACCCATAAGGAAAGTAATCGGGCGATCACTTTACAGGAAACATTCGGAAGATTAGGCATAGAGATCGAATTAAAGGATAATGTCATGCTAATACAGGGCGGTAATCCACTCCGTGGCGGAAAGGTTCATTCCCATCATGATCATCGGATTGCGATGGCAGCAGCTGTGGCCGCATTGAGAGCTGAAGGGCCAATAGAAATCGAACATGCAGAAGCCATCAATAAATCTTATCCTGAATTTTATAATGATCTCGTGAAACTGGGCGGGAAGGTAGATGTTTTTAAAACCGTATCTTAGAATCAATTATCAGTCAAAGATTATATGAATTCATTCGGTCACCTTTTTAAAGTACAGATATTCGGCGAATCACACGGACCCTGTGTGGGTATTGTGATCGATGGTTGTCCGGCCGGACTTCCCATCAATGCAGATGATTTACTCCCCGATCTGGAAAGAAGAAAAGGGGGCAAACAGAAAGGTACTACACCTCGACAGGAAGCTGATGAACCGATCTTTAAAAGTGGCATATTTAATGGGAAGAGTACCGGTTTCCCAATTATGATCTTATTTGAAAACAATAATACTCGCAGCGAGGATTATGCGAAACAACGAAGTATTCCAAGGCCTGGTCATGCTGACTGGGTGGCAAATCAGAAGTTTGGCGGATATGAAGATTACAGAGGAGGCGGACATTTCAGTGCCCGTTTAACAACTGGTTTAGTAGCAGCCGGCGCCATTGCCAAAAAGTTAATGAGTGATGTGAAGATCCAAGCTACACTTACTGAGATTGGCGGTGAGAAAGATCTGGAAGCCGGACTGCAGAAAGGTATTGATGCGAAAGATTCGGTGGGTGGTATCGTTGAATGCAGCGTAACTGGTCTGCCGGTTGGCCTGGGAGAACCTTATTTTGATTCAGTGGAATCTGTTTTAGCTCATATGATGATGACCATTCCTGCCGTTAGAGGAATAGAATTCGGAATCGGTTTTGCGGCAGCAAAAATGTTTGGCAGTCAGCATAATGATGCCATTGAACACAGCAGTGGTAAAACACGTACTAATCATGCCGGCGGGGTAGTAGGCGGCATTACCAATGGCAATGAACTGGTTTTTCGTATAGCAATCAAACCCACGTCATCTACCCCAAAAGAACAAACCAGTCTGAACTGGGAAACCGGACAGCAGGAAAACTTTTCCGTAAAAGGCCGACATGATCTGTGCGTAGCACTCAGAGCTCCGGTCATAGTAGAGGCCGCTACAGCTATTGTGCTGGCAGATTTTATGCTGAGAGCTCAGCAGATCAAAACTGTATTGTAATGCCGATTATTTATCACATCACAACCAAACAAACTTGGCAGGAAGCGATTGAAAAAGGCGCTTACACAGCACCATCTCTAGCTGAAGAAGGCTTCATCCATTGCTCTCAGGAATCACAAATTGAAGGAGTGTTGCAGCGGTATTATGCTGGTCAATATGACTTGGTGAAACTGGTTGTTGATACAGATAAACTTAATGTCAAATTTATTTTTGAGTGGAGTCCTTCCACGTCAGATACTTTCCCACATGTATATGGGCCTATTAATTTGGATGCGGTGATAGAGGTGAAGGATATAAATTGAATTTTTCTAGGATAAATAATTTTAATTAGTTGTCAGTCTCGCCTTAGGCAAGACGGTTGTCGTGTTGTCATGGTTGTCGTGATTTATCCCCCTCTGGAGGGGGTGCAGGGGGAGGACGTTATATAGAAAAACTTCGAAAAACGACCAACGACGAACGAATAACGATTTCTGGTTTTGCCTTTTGCCTTTTGACTTTCTATCTCATCAAAACCTGTATCATATTCGGACTCTGCTGACGTATCTCGATTGTTTTGCCTTCCGTCATTTTATGTATAAGCTCATTCGTATAATGACGAATACTTAGTAAGGATAATCCTTTGTGAACCGTTACATCAAACTGTTCGGCGGCAGCAAGGGCCAATTTTTCAATCTTATCGGCACGGTCATCGAGGCATAACTGCAGACTTACTGCATGTGTTTGAATCAGATTGGGCTTTATTTTCAGCTTAGCCATCATTTCATAGAGATCACTCATAGGTTGCTCACCGATGAAAGAAAAGTCCTTGGTATGCAATTCGATCAAAGCCTGATTTTGTTTGACGACTATGATAGGAGGCAGATCTTTTACCGGCGCATTATGAATTACTGTGCCGGGCAGGGTAGCATCCGCAAAACATTTTACATAAAGCGGGATGCTTTTGTTTTGAAGCGGCTTGATGGTTTTGGGATGTATAACCTGTGCACCATAGTAGGCCATTTCAATCACTTCATCATAATTCAGTTCACTGATATATTGCGCCTCGGGAAAAAGTTTGGGGTCGGCATTCATCACCCCTTTCACATCTTTCCAAATGCTTACTTTCTCGGCATCCATCAGATGAGTAAAGACCGCAGCTGTATAATCACTGCCCTCTCTGCCCAGGGTGGTGCTTTCATTTTCATCTGTACATCCTATGAAGCCCTGGGTGATAATCATATCATAGTTTTTAAAATGAGGAATAACCTTGGAATGAATATTAATCCCTGTCTGTACGAAATCCACCGCTGCGTCCCGGAAATGATCATCCGTTCGCATGATATCACGTGCATCGAGCCATTGATTCTTCCTTCCGCTTTCATTGAGGTAAGCGGATACCAATGCCGTACTTAAAAGTTCACCCTGGCAAACGATCTGGTCGTAATAGTAGTCATATTCTCTCACCGGTTTTTCGTGAAGCAGCCATTCCGTTTCAGTAAAGAGAGATTTGAAATGATCCAGTAATCCCGAAAGTCCTGTGTGCAGCAGTTCAGTGGCAGCCTGAATATGATGTTGTTTGATCTCGGCAAATAATTGCAGCGCTTTATCCTGGTCGCGATTATTATAAAAGGCATTCACCACTGCTTCGAGCGCATTGGTGGTTTTGCCCATGGCTGAAATGACGATCAGTATTTTTTCATCTTTAAATTGATCCAGGATAGTGCCTACGTTAAGGATGTTAGGGACGGTACTGACACTTGCCCCTCCGAATTTGAATACCTGCATGCAATCGGGTTTATTTGTTTAAATAATTGGCTCAAAGATAAGTGCTGAAATAATACTCAATTAACCTATCTTAGTTATATAATTTTTCATTTTTATGAATATCAAACTAACTGCCGAAAATCCATTTGAATGGATCGCTTTGAAAGCTAATCTGGTTCCGCTTCCATTAATAGAAACGCAAATTTATTTTACCATGGCCAGAATGATCATGGCCGGTGCAGAACTGGGTATTTATGATGCCATTGGAAAAGATAGCCTCTCTGCTGAGCAGATCGCTCAAAAATGTAATACCCATGTACACGCAACCCGACAGCTGTTAAATGCCCTGACGGGTGCAGGATATATCAGATATAGCGGAAATACGTATGCTATTCCAAAGAAATTTCAAAAATGGCTATTGAAAGAAAGTGAAGCTAATCTGATTGGTAAATTGCGTTTTCAGATACTGGAATGGAATTATCTGAATCATCTGGAAGAATTTGTCCGCACAGGAAAATCCCTTGATCTGCATGATAGCAAATCCCTTGATTCGAAAGCATGGGAATTGTATCAGGAAGGTATGCGTGATCTGTCGGTCAATGCAGCGAAAGAATTAGCTGGAAAAATTCCGGTTCCGAAAGGAGCTAACCAAATGCTGGACATTGGAGGTTCACATGGATTGTATTCAATTGAGCTTTGTAAAAAACATACAGGACTAAAGTCGACCATTTTGGAACTTTCCGATGCCGTTGAGTCCGCTTCTGCCATCGCCAAGCGATATGATCAGGCGGGAATCATGGTCAGCTATAAAGCCGGGAACGTACTGACTGATGAACTGGGAGAGAATCTGTATGATGTGGTCATGATCAATAATGTGGTACATCACTTTACCGTTGAGCAAAATGAACAGTTGGCCAAAAAAATATACCATGCTCTTAAGCCGGGTGGTATTTATGTAGTGGGTGAACTTATTCGGACGGATACCCCCGGTAAAGGTGGCATTATGGCTGCAGCGACGGGCTTGTATTTTTCATTGACCAGCCAATCAGGGAATTGGTCTGAATCAGAGATATCCGGATGGCAAACCAAGGCAGGATTGAAGCATCTAAAGACAATGCCTGCTATGACTGTTCCTGGTTTTAAGATGGTAATAGGTAAAAAGTAGTTTGATTAAACTTTTTCCGTTTTTTCCTATCTAACCAGTAATTATGAAAAAAATATTTTTTTCCTTTATTCTCTGGAGAATCTTCACCATTGAATCCTTCGCACAACCCTTGTACTTCCCTCCTGTAAACGGTACTACATGGACAACCCTATCTCCCGAATCACTAAACTGGTGTCAGAACCGGATCGATAGTTTGTTCAAGTATCTGGATGATAATAATACCAAAGCGTTTATCATCCTTAAAGACGGCAAGATCGTACTGGAAAAATATTTCGGCACGCATACAGTCACTACACCCTGGCAATGGGCATCCGCAGGTAAGACGATCACTGCCTTTATGGTGGGCATCGCTCAGCAGGAAAATAAATTATCGATCAGCGATAAAACCTCAAAATACCTCGGACAAGGATGGACAAGTTGTACCCCGCAGCAGGAAGATAAAATTACTATTTGGAATCAACTTACCATGACATCCGGACTAGACGATAATGTTCCCGATCATTTCTGCACATTGAAATCCTGCCTGATCTACAAAGCAGATGCAGGCACACGCTGGGCATATCATAACGGCCCTTACACCTTACTGGACAGTGTCATGGAAAAGGCTACCGGCACATCACTGAATACGTATACAACATTGAAGCTGAAGAATCCTACCGGCATGACGGGGCAATTTGTAAAGATTGGATACAATAACGTATTTTTTAGTACTGCAAGAAGCATGGCAAGATTTGGATTGTTGATGCTCAATAAAGGAAACTGGAACGGCACACCAGTAATGACTGACATGACTTATTTTAATCAACAAATCAATACCTCACAGCAGATCAATAAATCATATGGATACTTGTGGTGGCTCAATGGCAAATCGAGTCATATGCTCCCCAGTTCACAATTCGTTTTCAATGGATCCATATGTCCGAATGCACCTGCCGATATGTATGCAGGTATGGGAAAAGACGGACAATTTGTGAATGTGGTTCCAAGCCAGAATCTGGTATGGGTCAGAATGGGAGAAGCACCGGATGGCCTGCCTGTGCCGTATTTGCTGAATGATAATATCTGGTCATATATCAATCAACTGAATTGTAATATTACTTCTGTAAATGAGCAAAGTAAAGAACAATGGCATCTGAAGTTATTCCCAAATCCTTCAAGTGATTTCTTTCAATATAGTTCTGAGGAAACGATTAGAAAGATGGAGGTATATAGCCAACAGGGACAATTACTAAAAACGCTGAATAATCCATCCAAGTCAGGGAAGTTTTCTGTTACAGCTCTCATCCCCGGACATTATATACTAAAAGTCGACTTTGCCAGCGGGGGAAGAAAAACAATCCGTTTTACCAAAGACTAAATCGTGCAAACGGCATTTGATTGGCCTCTGAATCTGCATAATTGTCAGCATTTCTGAGGTATTCTGGCAAAAATGGCAAACTGATTCGTTATCGTTTTTCGTCTGTAGTTTTTCGCTAATCGCAACGAACAACGAAAAACGAACAACCAACATCGGTTCCGTCTGCCAAAATTTCATTTTTTCTCCCATGGCACTATGATTGATATTTATATCTCAAATAAAACTCCGTAACATGGGAAAGATTATAGGAATCGACTTAGGAACTACCAACAGCTGCGTATCCGTCATGGAAGGCGCCGAACCGGTTGTTATTGCCAACGATGAAGGGCGTCGTACGACCCCCAGCATTATCGCATTTTTGAAAAATGGGGAAAGAAAAGTAGGGGACCCGGCCAAACGCCAGGCGATCACCAACCCTATCAATACCATCAGCTCTGTAAAGCGTTTCATGGGACGTCGCTTTGATGAAGTGGGCCAGGAAATCAAACACTGGAGCTATAAGGTGGTGCAGGGTGAAAACAATACCATTCGTATTGATATTGATGGCAGATTATATACCCCTCAAGAGATATCCGCTATGGTTCTTCAAAAAATGAAGAAAACGGCCGAAGATTATCTGGGTCATGAGGTAACGGAAGCGGTTATCACCGTTCCGGCTTACTTCAATGATGCGCAACGTCAGGCTACCAAAGAAGCCGGTGAAATTGCCGGTTTGACTGTGAAGCGTATTGTGAACGAACCTACTGCTGCAGCTCTTGCATATGGTTTAGACAAGAAGAATGTTGATCAGAAAATAGCTGTATTCGATTTGGGCGGTGGTACATTTGATATCTCTGTGCTGGAGTTGGGTGATGGTGTATTTGAGGTAAAATCAACCAATGGTGATACCCATTTAGGAGGAGATGATTTTGATAAAGTTATTATCGACTGGCTGGCTGACGAGTTCAAATCCCAGGAAAATATGGATCTCCGCAAGGATCCGATGGCTTTACAGCGTCTGAAAGAAGCTGCTGAAAAAGCAAAAATTGAGTTGAGTTCTTCGTCTGAAACAGAGATCAATCTCCCTTATATCACTGCCGTGGATGGCGTGCCCAAGCACCTGGTTTTAAAATTATCCCGCGCCAAATTCGAACAACTGGCTGATGATCTGTTTGTCCGTTGTTTACGTCCTTGTGAACAGGCACTGAAAGACGCTGGCATGAGTGCTTCTGAAATTGATGAAGTGATTCTGGTAGGAGGTAGTACCCGTATTCCAAAAGTTCAGGAGATCGTTGAAAAATTCTTTGGGAAAAAACCCAATAAAGGCGTCAATCCGGATGAAGTGGTTGCTATCGGTGCGGGCATTCAGGGTGCCGTATTAACCGGTGAAGTGAAAGATGTATTGTTGCTTGACGTTACTCCGTTAAGTCTGGGTATCGAAACCATGGGTGGTGTAATGACTACACTGATCGCTAGCAATACGACGATCCCTTCTAAAAAATCAGAAGTGTTCAGTACGGCTGCTGATAATCAGCCGGGGGTACAGATACATGTATTGCAGGGCGAAAGACCCATGGCAAAAGATAACAAGAGCTTAGGTGTATTTAACCTCGACGGTATTCCGCCGGCTCCGCGAGGAGTGCCTCAAATTGAAGTGACTTTTGATATCGATGCCAATGGTATCCTGCACGTAAGTGCAAAAGATAAAGGCACCGGTAAAGAACAGAAAATCCGCATTGAAGCTGGCAGTGGTCTGAGTAAAGAAGAGATTGAGAAAATGAAGAATGAAGCCAAGGCCAATGAAGCGGCAGATAAAGCAGAGAAAGAAAAAGTAGAAAAAATCAATACGGCGGATAGTCTGATTTTCCAAACCGAAAAGCAGTTGAAAGAATTTGGTGATAAAGTCAGTGCGGATAAGAAGGCGCCTATCGAAACGGCTTTGAATAAGCTGAAAGAGGCGCATAAAGCGCAGGATCTCACTGCTATTGATGCAGCTATGAATGAACTGAATACGGCATGGACCGCTGCCAGCGAAGAGATCTACAAAGCTTCGCAGGAGGCCGGTGGTGCACAGCCCGGTGCCGATGCAGGCGCACAGGGAGGTAGTCAGTCTGCTTCTGACAACGTGGAAGATGCGCAGTTTGAAGAAGTCAAATAAGCAATACGTTCACAAAAGAAAAGGTGCTGTATGAACAGCACCTTTTTTATTTGAGGTTGGTAATATAAACTTAGATCAGGTCCATTGCTTTTACAAAATAGTAACAGATAAAGGGAAGGGTAGCCGTGATATAATTTGCATAAGGAGAAAAATACATCAGCACACATGCTGCAACGGAAATGAAAAATAAAAGCCAGTAAACAGCAGAGGATTTTTTCTTTACTTGTTCCATGGGATAATTTTTTGCGAAGTTAAGGTTCGGACATAAAGCATCAAAATAAAATCATTATTTCGTTTTTCGTTGATCATTGATCGTCATATTTTTGCACCATGATGCAGCAAACAAAAGATCAAATTTTTGAACGTATTCAATCAGAGCTCAACGCAGAAGGGTTTAACATTATAAAATCAGATTTTACCCGCCCCTGGGGGGGATTTTTTGTGATTGATGAAGGGCAGGCCGATAAATTCATTGCCCATTATTTCCCCACTTATAAAAAAGAACAGCTGATGCTGGGCAATAAATTAA
>Ga0315906_10001954_pt1 | contig 29735 bp, 21 predicted proteins | sample LakEriMetagenome_4_FD_203526 | JGI IMG/M metagenome (GOLD analysis project Ga0315906, IMG submission 203526) | Freshwater fungal communities from buoy surface, Lake Erie, Ohio, United States - Buoy 2 MA122 | ecosystem: Environmental > Aquatic > Freshwater > Lake > Lake biofilm | place: USA...
AGCCAATGTATCGAAGAAACGGATGTGATGAAGAAACTTGGAACAGGAGCAGTACTTCGATTAACCTGATCGCATCAACAGCGAGAAATTCGTTCGCTTACTTGACATGGGCCAGCTAATGGGTGACCCCTTTGATTGGCGAGCTCAATCGGTTTTCAACTCGACGTAACGCTCGCCTCATCGCTCTCGGGCAAAAGTCCTTTCGAAAAACCGCTTCGACTCTTCTAATAGAGAGATTGGCCATCTTGCTTCAACAAGTATCCGTATGTTTCAGAAACACCGTTAACAACCTTAATTCCCGATGAGTAATTCGGATTGTATGAACGTGGCTGCGTGTAATAAACGGGCACTTCCTTGCCATCGGGCTCGGAAGTAGCGTAGAGGCACATTGCAAGCGAAAGGGTTTTGGGACCGAATGGAGCGAGTGCTACCGCAGTTTTGCCGTTGTCAGTGACTTTGTTTATCGCGTCGAAGATAGCAGATACATCCTTATTGTCTACGCGCGAAATATTCAAATTGTTGGCCTGCCGCCTCCGCGCGATATCCAGCACAAATCGCCAGTTGCGCTCGTACCCTCGCCCGGGTGAGGGAAATGGAAAAAGGATTCTAAGCTCGTCCTGCCTAAACTCTGACGACTCAAGTATTTGCGGTAGGCCCAACGGCTCATAACCGATTCCAACGACCAAGGTCGTTGCTGTCGTATCGTCCCTTGGTAAGAAGCCTGGCAAACAGGTCCATGGCTCTGGATCCTCAGCTAGCGGCTTTTCTGGATCGTACTGCTGCGGCACAGTGTATGTTACGAGCAGATCTTTGTTTCGCGGGTTCTTCAACAATAGCTTAATCAAGAGGAAAAAATATCTTTTTGGCAGGCACGATATATCAACTACGACACTTTCGCTGTCGCAGACCCGACGAAACACCTCTTCGATCTCGCCGCTACGACAAAACAGAGGCATTTTCCGCACGTCAACCATTGAACCACCTAGCTGCGAAAACTCGTTCAAACGATGCGTGATTTGCACAGCACATTCACTTGCATATGTAGATTGCGGATTTCGAATGTCCAGCATGACGGTCTGCCTAAGCAGTCCCTTTAGCTTGAGGACGCGCCAGGCTTCCGTCGAGCGAGTCTCCATTGAAAGCGAACCAACTGTGTCCCAAGAACGTTGCCTGAGTCGGTCGAGCATCCAACTAAGATTGCCCCAAGGTCGATACCGCATATCTACCTAGTCCACACCGTTTTTCTTTTCGCGCTTCGCAAGCTGCACCTGCGCATCGCTGATCAAGCGCAAAACCACGTCTATCCGCACGTACTTTGGTTCTTTTGTGTGTGACACCGGAAGCTGAAAATTGGGGCTAAGCACCGGATTTAGATACCACTTGGTACTTTCTCCTCGGGACCTAGACTTCGGCGTGTGTCGGCGGTCATAGAGCGCCCCAAACGCCGAGGCTGAGAAGAGAAACTCCTGTACAGGCAAGTTTTCCGCGAGATCGTTTTTGGTAAGCGTAATTCCATTTGCGCCAGGATAGGACATGTCCTTGTCCCTCAGCATTCCATCTCTTAGATAGCGAGCTAACTGCGCAATGAACCGCTGTCTGCTGTCACCTGTCGGATCTTCTCTTAGCTTCCGAAACCAGTAACTACTCGCCTGCTGAATACCCTCGTCTTGGATGTACGGGTCGCTTATTTTGGGGAGGCCTTTCCCCATTTCAACACCATCCGTTTTCTCCAAAGAACGCAGCCAAGCGGACCAAACAAACTGACAGAGAGTTACGAACACCAGAATATTGCCACCCGAGAGATTCATTAGGTCAGCCTTGCCAGCCCACACCATTCTCTGCTGATTCTCAGCAGCAAGCTGCATTGTTGCTTGAGCAATACGTTCCTTTTTCCACCACTTAGACGCTGCTTGCTCCCACGGCAGGGCGCGTATCGCCGTAAGCTCCAGCGCGGACGCTGATCGCTTCATTCGCTGCCTAATCCAAGCATAACCAAGCGACGCGCTTAGCGGGTCAGCAGTCGAGAGCTCTACTAAGAAGCCAGCCAAGTCGCTAGGTAGCTCCGAGAACTTCATGTGGTGGTCGGTCTTTATTCGACAATAAATCCTCGCCAACTCAGCCGGTTTAATGGCGCCACCAAATACGGCGGTTAGCGAGCCTCGCCTTTTATGGCTCGCTAGAAGACCGGCATCGAAGAGCCTTCGATTGAATACGTCTTCTGCAAAAGTGGGGAAAACAGAAGGACGGTGTTCTCGCCGCCGGAGAATGTCGTCAATATCAATCAGGCGATAGTTTCGAAGCTCTTCTATGACGTTAGTTGTGCCAAACATGCGTGGAGCCGCGTCCCATGCGTGTCTCCGAGTACCAATACGGTATGAAACCCTCGGGTCTCTTGCTCCTATCATTTTATGGATGACTGCGCGGTAGTTTTCCAATAACCCTTCGCTCCCACTCCAATCCTCTAGTCGCGAAAGTTCTTCGTATTGGTCGATTCGAACAAAGAACGAAAAGTCGTTGGGAACTAACTCGAGCTCGGACATTAGCGCCGCGAGGACAGAAATCGGATCTCCGATGCCCGTTTTTGTCGTTCGAACTTCCTCCGGGATATCGTCCGTGTTGAAATTTAGGAAATCACGGTAGGCACCTATTCGCCGATCCATCAGTTGCAGAAGACTTTCGATGTCCGTCGCGCTTGCGAGGTAACCTCGCCAACAATCATGGGAACCAAAAGCTAGCGCAAACCGATCAAGGGCCGCGGGTTCGGCATTAAGTTGGGCACCGATATGTCGCTCATGTTGCTGGAAGCGAGATATTTGGCGAAAACTGCCAATTAAATCCCGCACAATCCAGTAATTCAAAAAATCGGCAAAATAGGATGGAATGCGTTCGAGGTTTTTGGATGTGTCAGACGGGATAGCTCTCTGGCCGAAATCGATTGCGCCGCTCCGAATCAGGTTGATACCGCCGCTAATGAACCTTCTACAGTCCATTGGCACCGGGAAAGGATTCGCGCCATCTTCCGTCTGAAAGTAAGCGATCTGCACCTCAGGCTTCAGCAAATTGAGAAGCGCTGTCTTTCCAGTTCCTTGAATGCCCATTAGGACGACATTTCCGGGCCTGAATAAAGCTTCAGTATCCGCAACCAAAAGCGGACTAAAGATTCGCACGAACCGCTCCGGCTGGATGCCCTCAGTTACGTCGACCTGCAAAAACGGGTTCACTGCCGATCTCATAGCCGCGATGACCTCGGGAAAAGGGCTTTCCACGGCCCGTCTGAATTGTGGTGAATCATTGGTAGACAGTTATCGGGACAATTTGTATGCATCACGACTAGACCTCCCTCCTGCCCAAAGCCGAAGGGGCCGTAGTTCTGAGTCCACCCGCTACCCACCACTTTGGCATGTACATGTTCTGCCAAATCGCGGATGTTCTTTTGGAATAGTGTGTCGGTGGGACTGACTTGTTGCGGTATGAAGCAGTCGCCGTCGATCTCAACTAGTGGGGTGAACTTAATATTAGCGTGATTCGACTGTAACGCGGCCCCTACATTCACGGCGCCACGACACGCGAAGAATGGCGCAACTAGGATGGGAATCGATTTGCCAAGCTGGCAGAACAGATCCGCGGCCTCCCTAATTTGGGTGCCGGAACCAGCGAAATCTTCCAACACGACAACTCGAGTCAAGCCATGTTTCGCCATGTACTCTTCCAATCTACCGATGCTCACGTTTCCCTTAATCGCACCGTGCCAGTCCAATCTCCAGTCAACCCCCTCTATGTTGTTCACGTGATAAAAAGTTGCAAGGCGCATACTTTCCGTAACCCCCGTAAACCATGTAGTTCGAATCCCGTTTTGCAACTGAGCGTCCAGGTTCGGGCTGTCTAGCATTAATCCGAGCTCATTGACAAGCCATGGATAAACCGACCGCGGCAAGGTCGCTCTATAGAGGGCTTCAAACTCTTTGGCGCCGAAAAATAGAATTCGCGACGCCAACTGAACCATCTTCTGCTTGTAGTGTTCGTCCTGCTCGCAACTTAGCCAATCTCTTAGACGAGAACCAAATTCCGGGTGCTGCGCTCCTGCGGCCGGCTCAAAAGAGTCAAATAGCTGAGTCGCCAAAAAATCAATAAACTCGCCCTCGCCGACATAGGACGTAGGTCCATTGAGAACGTCACGATCCCATTCGCGCAAAAGTTGTGCGATGTCCGGCGTCATCGCTGCGTCAGCAAGCCGCGAAGAAAGATGGCGATGGATTCAGCCATTGGCGGAGGCACCGCATTCCCAATTTGCCGAAACTGAGACGCTACACTCCCCACGAAAGAGTAGTGGTCGGGGAAGCCTTGGATTCTCGCCGCTTCGCGAACAGACAGCCCGCGGTTTTCAGTCGGGTGAAGAAAATACTTGGGTTGGCCAAAGCGCGTATCAACTGTAGGGGAAAGGCCAGCAAGCGCTAGGCGTCGATATTTGCCATTGAACGTACCAGTGAGGTCAAATTTTGTTCCTACTTTGCGCACATACCCCGCGTCCAACAGGAGGTTTAGCAGGCTGCGGCAATCCGCGCCGTACTCTGCACTCAACGTAGCAGCTATTAGGGGATCACCCTCACCATTTTCACGCGAGCGATACTTTCGGCGTAAGCGCATCATCAGCTCCAGAAGCCTTTTCTGCTCCTCACCAACCGCGCCAAATACCTCAGGAATCTGCCAAGTATGGACTGAGTTTGGGCCGCCGCGCACATTACTCAGTTTCTGACCTTGGGAGATTCTTCTAGCGATCAGGTCATCGCGACTCCCGGGGACCAAGACGACTGGAGAATGATTGGAAGCGCCATCTCTGATCGAAAGAGCTTCAGGGAGACTCATCAAAAAGTTAGACTGGAATTCGAAGGCACCTTCAAATTTTGTAGACCACGCGATCAGAAGCGCCCGCTTCCTTGCCTGAGGTAGCCCGAATTTTTCTGCTCCAAGCAACAGATTTGCGGTCTTGTATCCAGCGGTACGAAGTCGGCTCTCAAGTTCACTCCAGTGCTTTATATGGTTACCCGAGAGTGCGCCAGCAACATTCTCAACCACAACCGCTCGCGGCTTCGCTAGGCTGGCGATTTTCGCAACTAGTGGCAGCAAAAAATTTCGCGGATCGTCCTCATCTCTCTTGCCTATGGTTGAGAAACCTTGGCATGGCGGGCCCGCGACCAGCACGTCACAAGTGCTCACTGCACTAACGACCCCCTGCAGAGACTCCCTAACATCCGCCTCAGTTACCGATGACTCCAAGTTGGCTCGGATTGTGGCGCAAGCGTCTTTGTCGATGTCTAGGCCGCCCCCAGACACATAGCCCGCGGCTATGAAACCGAGATCAAACCCTCCGCACCCCGAGAATAAACTGTAAAAACGCATAACGTCCGTCGCATCGGTGGTGGATTGGCCGCATTGGATTGGTTGGCAAATAACAGTCCTGCTGTGTGGCGTCTGGACTTGCCCCGCTGAACGCGCCCGCTCGGGCCAGTTCCGCACATATCAACTGTCCTAGCGAATCAATCCCAGCTCAGCGCCCCACCCGTCTGATACTCAATAACGCGCGTCTCGAAGAAGTTTTTCTCTTTCTTCAAGTCGATGAGTTCTGACATCCATGGGAATGGGTTGGTCGCGCCCGGATACAACACTTCCAAGCCGATCTGTTGTGCACGGCGGTTGGCCACAAAGCGCAGATACTCTTTAAACATCGGTGCGTTCAAACCAAGCACGCCGCGTGGCATGGTGTCTTCTGCATAGGCGTATTCGAGCTCAACACCTTTACGGAACAGGCCTTCGATTTCTTTCTTGAATTCGTTGGTCCACAGTTGTGGGTTCTCAAGCTTCACGGTGTTGACGAGGTCGATACCAAAGCTACAATGCATGGATTCATCACGCAGGATGTACTGATACTGCTCTGCCGCGCCGGTCATTTTGTTCTGACGGCCCAGCGAGAGGATCTGCACAAAGCCAACGTAGAAGAACAGGCCTTCCATGATGCAGCTAAATACGATCAACGACTTCAAAAGCTTCTGATCGTTTTCGAATGTACCGGTCTTGAAGTTCGGGTCGGACAAGATGTCGATGAACGGAATCAGGAAACGATCTTTATCGCGGATACATTTGATTTCGTTGTACGCGTTGAAAATCTCGGCTTCATCGAGACCAAGTGATTCGGTGATGTACTGATAGGCGTGGGTGTGGATCGCTTCTTCAAACGCCTGGCGCAGCAAATACTGGCGGCACTCGGGCGCGGTGATGTGGCGATAGGTACCGAGCACGATGTTGTTTGCAGCGAGGGAATCGGCCGTCACAAAAAAACCCAGGTTACGCTTGACGATCAAACGCTCGTCTTCGGTCAGGCCGTTGGGGTCTTTCCATGTCGCGATGTCGCGATTCATGTTCACTTCTTGCGGCATCCAATGGTTTGCGCAACCGGAGAGGTATTTTTCCCAAGCCCACTTGTACTTGAAGGGCACTAACTGATTGACGTCGCTCTTGCCATTGATGACACGCTTCTCATCAGCGCGTACACGAGCAAAACGTGCGTCCACTGCCGGGCTGACATCGTCACTTGGGGGTGCATTCGGCTTGTCGTCCAACATGGGTCGTGCCGTTGCATCGAAACGGTCGTTAGCGGCAGTGATGGTCTGCAAGCGCGGCTCCAAACCTGCGCGTGGCATGGATGGCACTGGTGCGGCAGGAATGGCGGATGGTGTGTCGTCCCAAGTTAGTGACATTTGTGGCTCCGTTACTTTTATGTGGCCGCGAATGAAAATCGACGACCATTTGTTTTTGTTGTTACCCGCAAGTCATCGGGCTTTGCCCGTGAATTGCACTCATTGCACTGATAAATGCGGGGAAAAGTAGGTTTCTACTTTTCCCCGACCTCTGTTAATGCTTGTGAAACAGTCCCGGCATTTGCAGCATTTCGGTATCCATCAAGCTCGTAATGTTTTCCAGTACCAAGGCCTCTTCGCACGCCTGCACTTGTGCGATCGATTCCAAGCAATCATCCTTTTCGCGATAGCCCTCGCCTGAATCGGCGACCTTGCGGCCCTCGCTGTTAGAAAGCTGCCAGCGCCATTCGAGTCTTGCATCTTGAAAGATGTGAAATTGCATCTTTGATCCTCTCTCGTTGGTGGGTACTACATTGATGAAAACAGTTACGACTTAAATCTGACTATCAGCACTCCGGGTTGTGGCTACCGCCGCCCCGTTGGGCTTAACATGCTGCGCTATGCTGGCAAGTTAGCCTTCGCCGCAATCCAGATTTGAAGCGTGTCACTAACAATTACTGACACGCTTCACATTCTGGATTGTCGATCGAGCAGAACTTGGCGCCTTCAGCCGCACCATCGCCTGCGCCATCGCTGGCACCGACCAACGGGCCGGCCGCTGCTGCAACCGGGTTGGGCACACCACCTGAAGAAACCGAGGTGAGTTCGCCGCCGCGACCGGTGGATTTCTCCGCCGATGTTGCTGCCATGGTGCGCAGGTAGTAGGTGGTTTTGAGGCCACGCAGCCACGCTAGCTTGTAGGTGTCGTCGAGCTTCTTGCCCGATGCACCCGCCATGTAAATATTCAGCGACTGCGCCTGGTCAATCCACTTCTGGCGACGTGACGCAGCTTCGATCACCCAAGAGGTATCCACTTCAAATGCGGTGGCGTACAGCTGACGAAGCTCCGGCGGAATGCGATCAATCTTGCCGAGCGCGCCGTCAAAGTGTTTGATGTCCGACACCATCACTTCGTCCCACAATCCACGCGTTTTCAGATCACGCACGAGATAGTCGTTGACCACCGTGAATTCGCCGGAGAGGTTCGATTTCACGAACAGGTTCTGGTAGGTTGGCTCGATACATGCCGACACCCCAATGATGTTCGAGATGGTTGCTGTCGGGGCGATGGCAACACAGTTGGAGTTACGCATGCCGACCTCTTTGATGCGCGAACGCAGCGCGTCCCAATCCATCGTTGCCGACATATCGACTTCAACGTAACCACCACGCTCTTCGCGCAGCAAGTTCAACGAATCCTGCGGGAGGATGCCGCGATCCCACAACGAGCCGCGATAGCTGGAGTACGTACCGCGTTCTGCCGCCAACTCGGTCGATGCCCAGTACGCGTAGTAACACACCGCTTCCATCGAACGATCAGCGAATTCAACCGCTTCTCGCGACGCGTAAGGCACACGCAGCTCATGCAGACAGTCTTGGAAGGCCATGATGCCGAGGCCGACCGGACGATGACGCAGGTTCGAGTCACGCGCCTTCTTCACTGCGTAATAGTTGATATCGATAACGTTATCAAGCATGCGCATGGCGGTGGTGATGGTGCGCTTCAGTTTCTCGTGGTCGAGAACCTTGTTGCCAGCCGCGTCGGTCTTCATGTGCGCGACCAAGTTCACCGAGCCCAAGTTACAAACGGCGATCTCGGATTCGTTGGTGTTCAGCGTGATTTCGGTACACAGGTTTGAGGAGTGCACCACACCGACGTGATTCTGCGGTGAACGGACGTTGCATGGGTCTTTGAAAGTGATCCATGGGTGGCCGGTTTCAAACAACATCGACAACATCTTGCGCCAGAGTGACAGCGCCGGGATGGTCTTGAATGGCTTTAATTCACCACGTGCAGCCTTCTCTTCGTAGCGCACGTAGGCTTCTTCAAATGCCTTGCCGAATTTTTCGTGCAGGTCTGGCGTGGTCGAAGGTGAAAACAAGGTCCAGTCTTTACCTTCCATTACGCGCTTCATGAACAAATCTGGAATCCAGTTTGCGGTGTTCATGTCGTGTGTACGGCGGCGATCGTCACCGGTGTTTTTGCGCAACTCGAGGAACTCTTCGATATCGAGGTGCCATGTTTCGAGGTACGCACACACCGCACCTTTACGCTTGCCACCTTGATTGACAGCGACTGCCGTGTCGTTCACCACCTTCAAGAACGGCACAACGCCTTGTGATTTACCGTTGGTGCCCTTGATGTACGAACCGAGCGCGCGGACCGGTGTCCAGTCGTTACCCAAGCCGCCGGCAAACTTCGACAAGAGTGCGTTTTCTTTCAACGCCTCATAGATGCCGTCGAGATCATCTGCCACGGTCGTGAGATAACACGAAGACAGCTGTGAACGACGGGTGCCGGAATTAAACAGGGTCGGCGTCGACGACATGAAGTCAAACGTCGACAAGATGTTGTAGAACTCGATCGCGCGTAATTCGCGATCAACTTCGTTCAACGCCAGGCCCATTGCAACACGCATGTAAAACGCCTGGGGCAATTCGATGCGATGCTCGTCGATGTGCAAGAAGTAGCGGTCATACAACGTCTGCAGACCAAGGTAGGTGAACTGCGCGTCGCGCTCGGCGTGCAGCGCTTCCCCCAGCTTCTTCAAGTCGTACTGCATCATGCGCTCGTCGAGCAACTCAGCGGCAACACCTTTCTTGATGAAGCCCGGAAAATACTCGGCGTAACGCGTACCCATTTGTGCTTGCGTCACTTCCTCACCAAGGATTTCGCGGCGAATGGTGTGCATCAACAAACGCGAGGTGACTTTGTTGTAAGCCGGGTCGCGCTCGATCATCGCGCGTGCGGTCATGGTGGCCGCCTTAAACACTTCTTCCTGCGGCACACCGTCGTAGAGGTCACGCAAGGTGCCGTCGAGAATACCTTTGGCGTTGACGGCGTCGCCCAGGTCTTCGCAGGCGGACTCGATCAGCGACGCCAGGGCAACAACATCCAGCAGACGCCTAGTGCCGTTAATGGTGACGTTGATCGATGGCGCGCCCATTGGCAGCTCGGGTTGCTTCGCCGCTGCGCGCTCCTGCGCGCGCTTCTCGCGATAGAGCACATAAGAACGTGCAACTTCATGCACGCCACCACGCATCAGTGCCAACTCGACCTGGTCCTGCACCTCTTCGATGTGAAACGTACCACCCGAGGGCTTATGCCGCAGCAGTGCGTTCACAACCGCCGTGGTAACAAGATGCACTTGATCACGCATACGTGCAGACGCGGCTTCGTGGCTGCCGTTGACGGCGATAAACGCCTTGGTCACGGCAACCGCAATTTTTTGCGGTTCGAACGACGCAACGGCTCCGTTACGACGAATGATCTTGTAATCCGTATATCGCGACTCGTTAATACCGGTGGAATTCGGGTTACCGCTGGACGTCATCAAGGGATTGGCGAGGGGGTTCACCGGGTCGATGTCGGAACCAAGTCTCATGGCTGTCTCCATTTCAGTTTCTATTTTTTGTTTGCTAACAACGACTTAGCCCTTTAAACACCAAGAGACATGGGTATATCTGGCTCAAGCCGCTGTTGCAGTCAGCGCGGAGAGGGCGCCGGGACAACGACTAAACCGCTGCGGACTTGCTGTGGTTTATCCACAAGAAATCCACCGCACGTCCCAACCTTATGAGATAGGTTAGGAACAGATATATCCACAAGATGTGGTGTTTACTCGGGTTGCAGGCACAATATATCGCGACTTCGCAACATGCAAGCGAAATATTTTCATCTGGAAAAAGACTTAATAATCAGGTCGTTAAAGAGCCAAAAACGGCCTTTTGCGCGGACGCAACTTCATGTGATACATGAAGTAAAGAACCGCTTTATTCGGCGAGCGTTTCCAGCTGAAAATGCTTGGAAAATGGCGTCCTGCTTAGTGTTCACCCGCAACGAGATTATTCTGATGCCGATGAGAAACCCTGCTGCCGGAGCCTAAAAGGCAAATGTGAAATGTGACAAAGCCCCTACAGCATGCAACGCGTATGTCAATAGCGCGTTCGGCTGCGCAGCTAACACGCCTCACCTGATACCGAGACGATCAAGTCGATAACGCAGTGAACGGAACGTAATTCCCAGCAACTTCGCCGCCTGTGTTTTGTTGTAACGCGTTTGCTCGAGCGCCTTCATGATTTGTCCACGCTCGATCTCATCCAAGTACTCGTGTAGCGGCAGGTCACGCTCGCCAAGGGTGATGGGTTCCGCCGAGCCATCGTCATCGTTTTCGGTAAGATGCAAGTCCTGCTCACGAATGGTGTTGCCGTCACACAAGGCCAGTGCGCGTTCGAGAATGTTTTCCAGTTCGCGCACATTGCCCGGATAGTCGTAATCGGCGAGCGCCCGCTGCGCGTCTTCTGCCAACATCGGCAAGGCAACCCCCGCTTGCTGTGAGAGCCGAGCCATCAACGCCGAAACCATCAATGGGATATCTTCGGGAATCTCACGCAAGCTTGGCATTCTGAGTTCGATGACGTTCAGGCGATAGAACAAATCCTGGCGAAATTCTCCCGCCCGCACCTTTTCCCCGAGATTCTTGTTCGTCGCGCTAATGATACGAAAATCGATTGCCTTCTCGATGGTCTCACCCACCCGGCGCACTTTCTTTTCCTGGATGACACGCAACAACTTCACTTGCATCAGCAGGGGAAGGTCGCCGACTTCATCGAGGAACAGTGTGCCGCCGTCGGCGGCCTGCAAAAAACCGTCTCGGTCGGTTTCGGCACCGGTGAAAGCGCCGCGCCGGTAGCCGAAGAACTCACTCTCCATCAACGTCTCGGGGATCGCGCCGCAGTTCACGGCGACAAACTGCGCCTGACGTCGCGCGCTATCCTGATGTATCAACCTCGCGGCCACTTCTTTGCCCGTGCCCGATTCGCCGGTGATGTGAACCGGTGCCTGGCTGCGCGCGAGTTTAGTGATCATCTCGCGGGCGCGGCTAAGCGGTGCCGAATCCCCCAGCAAGCGAGTGTACACAAGGTCGGGCAAGCTCGCGGTTGTGACCGCCGAATTGGCACGATCAGCGATGCCCGCCTTCTTCTGTTGCCGATCAGTCGGTCTTGGCAAATTGAGCGCTGAGATCACGACTTCACGTAGTTGTTTAAGTTGAATCGGTTTGGCGAGATAGTCGAATGCTCCCGCCTTGAGCGCGGCGACGGCGTTCTCCGTGGAACCAAACGCCGTGATGACCGCCACCGGCGTATTGCCGTACTTCTCCGCGATGTGCGACAGCACTTTCAAACCATCGCCGTCGGGCAATCGCATGTCAGTCAGACACAAGTCATAACTATGCTCCGCTAGTCGCGACATAGCCTGCGCACACGTATCGGCGCTCTCGGCTTCAATACCCATACGCATCAACGTCAAGACGACGAGTTCGCGGATATCCGCCTCGTCATCAACCACCAGCACACGTTTCTTGTTTGCACTTGTCATCAGGCTTTTGCCCTAGTCATGGATAGTCTGAATTTTGCCCCGCGATTGTCGGCCCCGGCCTCGACGACATAATCGAGGGTCGCACCATTAACGTTGGCCAGCTCACGCGCGATGTAGAGCCCAAGCCCGGTTCCCTTTGAGTCAGTCGTGAAGAATGGCTCGAACAAGTGCTGTAAGGCCTCGCTGGCCACACCGGGGCCATCGTCGGCGATTTCGAGTTCCACCCTCTCGCCCTTCGTCTTCACGATGAGTCGCACCGACCCCGGCTGCATGGTGGCAAACCGTGTTGCGTTACGCATCAAATTCCACAATACCTGATCCAGGTGCGCTCGATCAAACACCGACAAAACACCCCATTGGCTATTGACCGAAAAGGCGTCTTCTGACCACTTCTCATTGGCACAGTAGTCGCGCACAAATCGCGGCAGGAAAGCCGATATATCAATGCTCTCGGCGTGTGCCCGGTCGCGTCGATTCAGATAGAGCACTTCTTCGACGAGCCTATTCAGGCGGTTTGCATTCTCCTGAATAATGGTCAGCAGTCGTGTGTCCTCCAGCGTTCGATTGCTGTCTTCTTCGAGCAGCTCAGCGGCATGATTAATCGACGACAGTGGATTACGAATCTCATGCGCGATCGAGGCGGTGAGACGGCCCAGTGCGACCAGCTTCATCCGCTGCGCCTCGGCACGAATTCGCGATGCGTCCTCGAGGAAAACCACGGTCGGAGCCACTGCCGCGTCTCCCACCGCAACAAAACGCAAACGATAGTCTCGCTGCGAAGACGCATCGCGCACAATCGAGAATGATCGCTCACGGTCGGCTCGCCACTCTGCAAGCAAGCGGCCAAGCTCCGGTGCCACATCTGCAAGCGCGCGTCCGCTCGATCCGCGCAGCCCGCTAATGATCTCCGCAGACTGCGGATTAAGCTGACGAATCACCCCACGCTCATCAACGACCACAAATCCGTCTTGCATGTCACGAATGACCAACTCATTAATCTGCGCAAGATTCGCCAGATCCACACCACGCTTTTCGGCGACGCGTGCCGCGCCGCGCGCGTATGCAGCGAGCGTATAACCGAGTCCGGCGACCACAAAATAGCCCGACGCCAGCATGCCGCTTGGAACGAATTCCGCCGCACTCGCGTCACCATACAAGAACTGCCAAAGTTGTTCAAACAAAACGGCAAGTGACGCCACTGCGGCATGAAAAAATGCGAGCCTGCCGTGTGAAACTAGCGCCGCTGCAGCAAGGGATACGAGCAACAACATGCCGATGCCGCTACGGGTGCCGCCCGAGGCATGCATGATGAGTGTCAGCATGGACACATCAACCAATACCTGCGCGGAGAGCTGAATTGTGGCTGACGGCGTCCGAAGCTGCGTGGCCAGAATGAGCGCGATTGACATGACCATGTAGGCACTGAGACCCGCAGCAGCGAGCATCGGAGAAACACCGCCAATAACAGGAATACTCTTAAGGCCCCAGAAAAACACCGCAAGTCCCAGCACCACGACAAAGCGGTACACCGCGAACAAGGCCAGCATACGCCACGCACTCTCCGGCGACTCAAAAGCAGCGTAGGCATCATCGCCGACAGCTCGCGATTGGTTGTCGATCATCGCCGAGGCAGCCATCTCAGCGTGGGCGATTGGCGCAGTTGGCAGGGTCTGCACAACTGTATTTGCCGCGTTGCCCGGCCAGTTCACATGCCTCGGATATCGGCAGATGAACGCCGCACCGGGAACACTGACGCATCTGTTCGGGCGCGCCGGATCGCGACGCGGGAGCATCATTTTCTCGTATCCCCTTGCCCAGCCGTTTCGCAAAAAACAGCAACCAGACAATTACACCGATCAACAAAAAAAACAGCACTTTTCCCATGAGCGTCTCGTCGATACCTTCCCAGACCAAGCTAAAGCCGCATTGTGCGCGCATTAGGCCGAGTTTGCCGCTTGGCAGCTCACACTGGCAGATCAGTCAATCGCGGTCGACGACAAGACTCACCTATCGGCGGACAGCTTCGGGCATTTTTGCCGCAAAACGACCGTCGATGCTAGGCTTATCGATCTTGTCGAGCCGTTCGATCAAATGCCGGTCACCGCCGGCCCTGAACCCACCCCAAGCACGAGCCGATTACTTTTCGACAAAAGCGCGTTCAATAACAAAATGTCCGGGCGTACTCATACTGCCCTCGTCCCAACCGCGCGCCTCGAACATGATCCTCAGGTCGCGTAACATTTCCGGGCTACCGCAAATCATCACCCGGTCGGTTTCCTTGTTGATCGGTGGCAGCCCGATATCCGCCTGCATCTTGCCATTCTCGATGAGATCGGTCACTCGCCCTTGATTGCGGTAGGGCTCACGCGTAACGGTCGGGTAATAAATCAGTTGGTTTCGAACCTGCTCACCAAAAAACTCGTTGGCCGGCAGTTCATTTTGCAAAAAGTCGTCATAGGCCAGTTCGGCCACGTTCCTCACGCCGTGGACCAGAATCACTCGCTCAAACTGCTCGTATGTTTCCGGATCTTTGATGACACTCATAAACGGTGCCATGCCAGTGCCAGTCGAAAGCAAATAGAGATTCTTGCCCGGCAGCATGTTTTGCAGGATCAGCGTACCAACTGCCTTAGAATTCACCAGCAGGGTGTCTCCAACCTTGATATCCTTGAGTCGCGACGTCAGCGGGCCGTCTGGCACTTTGATAGAGAGAAATTCGAGCGTCTCCTCATAATTTGCAGACACCATCGAGTACGCTCGCATGATCGGCTTTCCCTCGACCTCGATGCCGATCATGGTGAATTGGCCGTTTAGGAAACGAAACGAGGGATCGCGCGTCGTCGTGATACTGAACAGGGTGTCAGTCCAGTGATGGACGGTCAGGACACGCTCTTGGAAAACATTGGCCATATTCCGCATTCAAAAAAACGCTAAAAACAAAGAGCCTTCCGGCGCGGTCAACAAAACCGCTGAGAAGGCTCTCGTGACTTGGTCGGGATATCCAACCCGCCCCATCTAACACAAACGCGGGCCGGGTAGTTTGCACGGGATGCCGACTTCTGCATTTCCGCCCGAGTCGCGGTATGAGCAGGTTAACTGTGGGCTCATCCAGCATTCGATCACCCGACGGCACAAGCCTCGCTTGGGTCCGTGCCTCCGACCCGGCTCGGCCCGCATTCCTCGCCCTTCGCCCCCCAACAAGTACGCAGGTACCTGCCGGTCGCCAAAACTACAAGAACTGGTCGGGGTGAGAGGATTCGAACCTCCGGCCTCTACGTCCCGAACGTAGCGCTCTACCAGGCTAAGCTACACCCCGCAAATGAAATTCAACCTGCGCGCGACTCATATCGTTATTTGAACAGAAGTCGCACTGACTACGACACCGCCCAATCCAGACGCCACCACACGACTCGGCGAAATCGCCACAAATACGATTGCGCTTCATGCAAGCTGAACAAACATTACCCAGCGTAATTGCGAACAAAACCACTTAAAAGCGCCTTTCCACCGCGAATAACGCCAATTCTAGCAGAGCCTGCTTATGCGGTGAATCCGCCAGAGCGCTAATCGAAGCCCTTGCAGTGTCCGCCTCGCGATGAGCTGCAGCCCGGGCGTAGTCTATTGCACCAGTGGCTCGGATAGCGGCGATCACGGCATCCATGTTGCTCCGGTCGCCGTTGGCAATGGCGCCGCGAACAACTTGTCGTTCGGCGTCGTCACCGTTACGAATTGCGTAAATCAGCGGCAGGGTCGGCTTACCTTCGGCCAAGTCGTCGCCTAAATTCTTTCCCGTTTCGCCGGCGTCGCCGGAGTAGTCGAGTACGTCATCTATTAGTTGGAACGCCGTGCCCAAGTGCATGCCGTAATCGGCCAATGCGCGTTCCTCGGTACTTGTTGCGCCGCCTAATATTGCGCCGACCCGGCTTGCCGCCTCAAACAACTTTGCCGTCTTGTAACGCACCACACGAAGATATTTTTCCTCATCGGTGTCGGGATCGCCGACATTGAGCAGTTGTAACACTTCCCCCTCGGCCACGATATTGGTCGCTTCCGACATCACTTCCATGACGCGCATCGAGCCAACCTCGACCATCATCTGGAAGGCTCTGGAGTACAGAAAATCCCCAACCAAAACCGAGGCGGCATTGCCAAATAGCGCATTCGCGGTCTCAAGCCCCCGACGCAATGAGGATTCATCGACAACGTCGTCATGCAGTAGTGTGGCGGTGTGAATGAACTCAATGACCGCCGCCATTGCCCTTGCATGTGCTGGCTTGGCTGAGAAGTGGCCGCCCGCTAACAAGACTAGGACGGGACGCAGCCGCTTGCCGCCGGAGCCAATAATGTAATTCGAAATTTGGTTGATGAGCACGACGTCAGACGCCAGTCGGCGGCGAATAACACTGTCTACAGCAGTCATATCCGCGTCGATAACGCGCCGGATATTCTCTAGCTTGATCGGGTTTTGGGGCTGATTCATCCGTATTGGTGCATTTTGGCGGGCGCAAGCTGCTGACAAGCAACGCTAAGCCCCTGTTTTGACGTCAAATGTTGGTTTGACGACGTATTGTAAGACCCGTATAATAGCGAGTTCTGTCGGGCACTTGTGTTCAGTAACGTCTCAGCCGCTTCACAAGTCACGCTCAGGCAGGAACACACAACCTTTTTGGAGTTTAACCATGTACGCGGTCATAAAAACCGGAGGCAAGCAATATCGTGTTGCCGCTGGTGAAAAAATTAAAGTAGAACAGATACCGGCAGACGTGGGCGCGCAGATAGTTTTGGATCAGGTGATGATGGTGGGTAGCGGCGAAGCCGTAACCATAGGCACACCCACGATCGCAGGCGCTGCCGTCACGGCCACCGTTATTTCACAGGGTCGTGCCGACAAGGTACGTATTTTCAAGATGCGCCGCCGCAAACACTATCAGAAGCGGCAGGGGCATCGTCAAAACTACACCGAGATTCAAATCGGTGAGATCAAGTCCTAAGGAGCTAACTCATGGCACATAAAAAAGCGGGTGGCTCATCCCGAAATGGCCGCGATTCCGAATCAAAACGCCTGGGCGTGAAATCCTACGGCGGTGAATTGATTAATGCTGGCACAATTATTGTACGTCAGCGCGGTACCGAGTTCCACGCAGGTGATAACGTCGGCATGGGCAAAGACCACACCCTGTTTGCATTAAAAACCGGCAAAGTGGTTTTTGCAATCAAGGGTGCCAAGCGCAACCGTACGATCTCCATCGATCCGGTAACCCAGGCAGCGGCACAGCCTGCTTAACGCGTCAGGCGATTCTGTAAAGAAAAGCCCCGGAGAGCAGTCTCTGGGGCTTTTTCTTTTTTCGCATCTTGTAGAAAAATATCATCATGAAATTCATCGACGAAGCCCGTATTGAGGTGCATGCCGGTAAAGGTGGCAATGGCTCTGCCTCGATGCGCCGAGAGAAGTATATTGCCTTCGGCGGGCCCGACGGAGGGGATGGCGGAATCGGCGGGTCGATTTACGTCGTCGCCGACTGCAACATCAACACGCTGGTCGACTACCGTTTTGCTCGCATTTTTCGCGCAAAAGATGGTGCCTCCGGGCGCGGCGCGGATTGTAATGGTGCCGGTGCAGACGACGTCCTTCTGCGCGTCCCAGTTGGAACCGTCATCAAAGACCTCGCAACGGACGAAATCATCGCGGATCTGACCTACGACAAGCAGCGCGTCTTGGTGGCTAAAGGGGGCCGCGGTGGGCTCGGCAATATCAACTTCAAAAGTTCAACCAACCGTGCACCCCGCCAATTCACCAAGGGTACCGAGGGTGAAACCAAGGAAATTCACTTCGAACTTAAGGTGTTGGCCGACGTAGGATTGCTCGGCATGCCAAATGCGGGTAAATCAACTTTCATTCGCGCAGTATCCGCGGCACGGCCTAAAGTGGCGGAGTATCCGTTCACCACCCTGCACCCGAACCTGGGCGTTGTGCGAGTCGATGACCATCGAAGTTTTGTGATTGCGGATGTGCCGGGACTCATTGAGGGAGCCGCCGAAGGTGCCGGTCTTGGGCATCAATTCTTAAAGCACCTGCAGCGAACCCATTTGCTGCTACATCTTGTTGATATCGCCCCATACGACGACATGATCGACCCCGTCAAGCAAGCGAAGGCACTCATCAATGAGTTGAAGAAATACGATCAGGCACTGTTTGAAAAACCCCGCTGGCTAGTTCTGAACAAAATGGACTTGGTGGATCAACATGAAGCGGACAAGCGTGTGCAAGCGATCATCAAGGGCCTGAAGTGGAAGGCACCCGTGTTCACCATCTCGGCGATGAAAGCTGATGGCTGCAAACAGCTGACGTTTGCCATCCTGGATCACGTCGAAAAACAACGCGCGGCAGCCAGCGCGCTGGCTGCCAGTGCCGTGACAGACTTGGAAACACCGTAGCGCGCATGCGTGTCATCGTCAAAATTGGCTCGACGCTGATTACCAATCACGGCGAAGGCGTAGACCATACCCTCATCACCGAGTGGGTACGTCAAATCGCCGCGCTCCGCGAACAAGGGAACCAAGTCGTACTGGTATCCTCCGGGGCAATCGCCGAGGGCATGAAGCGCCTGGGCTGGAAAATTCGTCCGCAAGAAATCCACAAGCTGCAGGCAGCGGCTGCGGTGGGACAAATGGGCTTGATTCAAGTCTATGAGTCGGCATTTCGTGCACACGGGCTCGGCACCGCGCAGGTACTACTGACCCACGACGACCTCGCGGACCGGACGAGGTACCTAAATGCGCGCACCACCCTTTCCACACTGCTCGAGCTTGGTATGCTTCCCATCATCAATGAAAACGACACAGTCGTCACCGACGAGATCAAGTTCGGCGATAACGATACGCTGGCAGCAATGGTGGCCAACCTCATTGAAGCAGATTTGCTGGTGATTCTTACCGACCAACAGGGCCTCTATACGGCTGATCCTCGCCATGATGCGGCCGCCACACTTGTACGCAATGCCCTCGCCGGTGATCCCGCTTTGGAGCGAATGGCGGGGGCGAGTGGCTCGGCGATTGGCAGAGGCGGTATGCTCACCAAGATTCTTGCCGCAAAGAAAGCTGCCCTCTCAGGTGCCACCACCGTGATCGCCTATGGCAGAGTGGAGAATGTGCTACCGACCATCCTAAGCGGCGCAGAAGTCGGGACCCGACTCACCGCGAGCAAGACGGCGATGCAGGCACGCAAGACGTGGTTGGCGGGCCATCTCAAAACCATGGGAACTCTCACCCTGGATGAAGGTGCGGCAGCGGCGTTAGTCTCTGGCGGAAAGTCGCTGCTGCCGATAGGCGTAGTTGCCGTCGACGGCGAATTCGCCCGTGGCGATGTCGTCAGCGCCGTTGATTCACAAGGTCGGGAGATTGCGCGGGGATTATGCAATTACAGTACGGGCGAAGTCCGCCGGATTGCACGCAAGCAGACCCGGGAGATTGAGGCAATCCTTGGTTACGTGGCTGAGGCAGAACTCATCCACCGCGACAACCTCGTGCTCGTCTAACTGTCCGGCCTAACGGACACTAGACGACGTCCCTGATCGAACGGATGAATTCGGTGCCACCGCGACACCGGAAATTATTGGTTGAGATATAAAGCGATTTAGCTCCGGGCTGCGGTAGAACGCCATCACTTTTGGCACGTAGGCTTGTGTTTCAGCAAATGGCGGAATACGGTTCCCGTGACGGATGACGGCATTTTCACCGGCGTTGTATCCGGCCAATGCGAGTTCCAAATCGCCATTAAACATCTTGATCAGCTGGCTCAGGTAACGCGTACCGCCGAAGATGTTATCGACTGGATCAAATGGGTTCTTAACCCCCATTCTCTCTGCCGTGGCTGGAATCAGCTGCATTAGTCCGAGAGCACCCTTGGTTGATTGGGCACGATCGTTGTAACCGGATTCAGCCCGGATCACCGCGTGTACGAGTCTCGGATCAACTCCGTGCGTCCGCGCCGCATTATCGATCACAGGGACGAGTTTTCCAATATCGATAGATTTCGGAAAATTCGGTGTCCACGCATTGGGGCGTGCCGTCCACGCTTGCGGAATTTTGTAGACTAGTTTGTAACGCTTATCGAGGTGCGGAAGATTGGAAAAATGGGTGATACCGTTCTCATCCTTGAACGAATAGATGTTGGCAGCAGAAGCGAACGGCAAAACCAGCGCTGCGCTGGTCAATAAAAATCCACCGATGATTCTGCAGCGAGGAAGGGTTATCTTTGTGATCATCAACGCGTCACTCTACACGAGTTTACATTTTGCTGATTGCCGGTGAAGCATTTTGACCCGCTTACTTCAGACGAATTACGCGACGCCCGCTTTGGATTTCTCTTTCTGGATAAGTTAAGCTTACGCGATGTCAATCTCCGAAAAGACCAACGCTGCGGCAGCCGCGTCGAGACTCTCAGAACCCACCATTCCTCGAGTTGAGGCCCCCTGGCTGGTACTCGGGGCGCTCCTGCTTTCCACTATCGTCGCCTCGGTGCAAAGCTACCGGCAGGTCAGCCAAGAGTCACAAGACCGGTTTGGCGCGCTGGCGGCGCGCGCCAAAAGCGAGATCGCCACACAGTTTCGGCAGACAGACGACGCCCTCGCGACCGCCGGTGCCATTATCGCCGCGTCGCCGCAAATCGATAATGCGCGCTGGAACAAGTATCTAGACGCCCACGAAAAACGTTCGTCCACGATACCCGGTTTGGCGCGCATGGAGTATCGCGCCGCACAAGACACAGGCAACGGCACCCAATTTCCATCGCCAGCCTCAGCATTGGTTCGTGTGATACCGGAAGTCACGATCGTCGGTGATGAGCTTGCCCGGTCAGAATTGATTGATCAAGCGATGCTGGCGGCGAAGCGATCACAACGCATGGCCGCCACGGGTATCCTGCCGCCTGTCAACCTTCAGGATGCCGCCGAATTTGTCGCCCTAGTGAAACCACTGTTTCCCGCTTTCACGGACACCGACCAGCCAATTGGCTATCTGGTCGCATTTGTGCGCCCCGCCGACCTGCTGGCGTTAGTTGCTCGTAGTAACGATCAGCGACTCACACTTGAACTGACTGAAGCCACGGCGAAATCAGGCAACGCAGCGGCACCCGCCTTAAGAAGTGACCTTCGTGCTTCCAACCGCAGCGCTAACTTCGTCGCGCCGCTCGAACTCGTCATCGGTCAGCGTAGCTGGAACCTGCGCGTCGAGAGTTCGTCGGCGCTCGACGCGGAGCTCACTAATCGAGCACCGCAGACAATACTGTTGATCGGAGTCATCGGCACGGGCCTGCTAGCTGCTTTGGTATGGTTGCTAACAAGGCTGCGTGAACAAGCAGTTGCACTGGCTGAAAGCATGACACTGAAGTTACGCGATCAAGTCAAGTTTACCGATGACCTCATCGAACTCAACCCAAATCCGATCTATCGAAAGGACGCCAGAGGGCGGTTCGTGGTGGTAAACCGTGCGTGGGAGCAGCTAAACCGACGGCGACGTAACGAAGTGATTGGCAAAACCAATGCCGAGTTAACTGGCCCTGCGGGTGCATCATGGTTGCCCGCCTTAGACGACGGCGTTCTCGATTCCCCATCCGGTTTTGAGGTGCGTGAGGCGTTTGTAACCACGTCGACAGGTGAACAAGTCCCAACCATCCTTGCCCGACAAGTGGTGCGGCGCGCAGACGGCACCATCGACGGCATCATCGGCACGGTGACCGATGTCACACAAATCAAACTCCTCGAGCGTGAGTTGGCGCTGCAACGCGAGCAGCTCGACTTGGTGATCCGCTCCTCGCAGCAGGGGATTCTCGACGTCGAGTTACGCGAAGGCGGAAAGGCGTACTACTCCGAACGCTTCCGGGAAATCCTCGGGTTTGAACCCGGCAAGTTTCCCAACAATTTTGCCTGGGACAAATGGGTACACCCAGAAGATATTCCGGAGTTTCGTCAAACGCTCGCGCACCACTTAAAGCGCCAGTCTCCATTTTTCGACGTCGAGTGCCGCGCGCTTCGCGCGCTGGGCGGACACATGTGGTTACGTATCCGTGGTATTGCGCAACATGATGAGAGTGACCGCGCAACACGATTCATCGGATCAATTGTTGATGTCACCGAGCGTCGGGAAGCCGAGGAGCAACTCATTGAGGCCAATGTGCGTGTCACCGAGGCGGCACGTGCGAAGGAATCTTTCCTTGCGACAATGAGTCACGAGATCCGCACGCCAATGAACGGTGTGCTCGGCATGGCTGGGCTGCTGGCTGACACTCAGCTCAACGACGAGCAGAGAGACTACATCAGGCTGATTCGGGCCTCTGGTGATACGTTGCTACGCCTGATCGACGACGTATTGGATTTTTCCAAAATTGAATCCGGAAGAATGACGCTCGAAACCGTGAGTGTTGAGCTTGCAGGCGTTGTTGAGGAGGCCTTCGAGTTGGTCGCTGAGAAGGCGCGGGAAAAGAAGATCGCACTGATCTACGATCTGCGTGATGACGTCCCCTTCTACATCATGGGGGACGCAACAAGACTGCGGCAAATTTTTCTCAACCTGTTATCCAACGCCATCAAGTTCACGGATACGGGTGAGATCTCATTACACATGCGATGTGAATCGCTTGCCGATGAAGGTATCAAGTTGTTTGCGAGTGTGCGCGACACTGGGATTGGCATTCCCGCAGACCGCGTCAACAAACTGTTTGAGGCATTTACCCAAGTCGATGCATCGACCACTAGGAAGTACGGCGGCACTGGCCTGGGTCTAGCCATCGTAAAACGATTAGTCACGATGATGGGGGGCGAGGTTGCGATCGACAGTGTCGAAGGTGAGGGGTCGACGTTTCGCTTCACCATCGTCACACAACGTGCGCGTGGTCCTGTACGCCCCCATATGCAGCGCGAGCTGCCAGAATTTTTGGGCAAACGAATATTACTACTCGATGATGTCACCTCAAGGCGTAACTCGGTCGCATATCGGTATCAACGTTGGGGGTTCCAAGTCGTCGAAGCCAATCTACAAGATGCACCATCATATCTGCAGAAATCTGCCGCGGAGGCGATTGACATCTTAATCTCCGATAGCCTGCCCGAAGCGAACGGTGCCGCTGCGGTTGGTGAGGCTGTCGCTGCCCAAAACAAATCTCGGGTAGGCGAAGGCAAGCCGCCCATCGTTGTTATTCTTATGTCGAGCATTTCGCGCGCTGAACTTTCATTGAACCGATCATTGCGACTGATGCCACACCAGATGTTCGTCATGCGGCCTACAGGCACGGCGCGTATGTTTGACGTACTGACACAGGCGGCTACCGGCGTGGTGAAAAATGACGTTGCCACACGACCATTTTTGCCCGAACCGGTCTATGACACCGAGTTTGCAAACTCGAACAAACACAAATCCAAACAGGTATCGACGAGACCACCGGGATACGCCGCACCCACCGCGTTGAACGCATCTTCCAACGCACAGAGCCTTAACATTTTGGTGGCAGAAGACAACGAAGTTAACCAGCGAGTCATCGAAGGTATGCTTCGCCGCTTGGGCCACCACGTCACGATTGTCGCCGACGGCGAAAGTGCAGTCACCACGGCCGCCAAGGCCTTGGCGGCCGACCAAGTTCCACTTGACATCATCTTGATGGATATTCACATGCCAGTCCTCGATGGCGTCGGCGCAACACGAGAACTGAATCGCCGCTTCACCAGCCAGAGTCCGAGCGAAATGCTGCCGAGGGTGCCTATTGTTGCGATGACGGCGCATGCCCTTGCAGGTGACCGCGAATATTATTTGAACGAAGGGCTCGATGACTATATTTCCAAACCTATTCGGCGCAATGATCTATTGGCACTCCTCAAGCGCTGTGTTCCGCATAAGTTCATCGACGCTAACATTGGAGTCCAACCACCTAGTCAAGTCAACACCGCTGCCGCCTTGCCCACCGCCCCAACAAACAATGATGCAGGACCCGTCGCCCGGCTTGCCCCCAATCTTAGTGGGCTCGCAATTCTAGATTTTGAACAACTGGACGATCTGCGGGGGCTGCCGGCCGACAGTAACGGCAGCGCTGCGGAGCAAACACTCATTGCGCTGTTCCAGGAAAAATCCCAAGAGCGGCTGCGCAAGATGGCATCGTGCCTCGTCGATTCGAACTGGCTGCTGCTCGGCGACCTTTCACACAGCCTCAGAGGAGCCTCAGCAAGCATAGGCTTCCCGAGAGTATCGGCGGCATGTAAAACGCTTGAATTAGCGGCGCGACGACTTTCACCCAAGCCCGGCGTCCCGCCTACTATCTCCTCCGACCCCTTGCCGACGCAGGGACAAATGGACGAGCTCTACGAAGATATCAAACGCTATTTCTACGAAGCCGATATGGCCCTAACTAAGTGGCTCGCGGAATCGACAGCTGGCTGAGCTCCAGCAGTGTACTGCGCAGCGGCGATCGCCATACTATTTTGTTGCTGGCACCGCTGGCGCAGCGGATGAACTGGTGACCCGTTGCTTAGCGTACGCCGTCCAAAGGCGGGCAACCTCATTGCCACCTTCGGTACTCTTCACCATGGCCAGCGCCTCGACGGCCTTTGCCCGCTCACCCGCGATGGCATAAGCAATTCCCAAACGAAGACGCGCATCTTCAGGACGCCGGACTCCGGGACGCGAAATGCCTTGTTCCATCATTGGTAGTCCCTTATCGCTCTCGCCGTTGTAGACGTAGTTAAGGCCTGAATTGAACAGGCCTGGACCTTCTTTAACTTTGGCAGCTTCTGCCGAGCTACGCGCCATGTTCTTGATATCATCGGCGGCGTCCCGCTCAACGAGATCCCGAAACTGCTTGTGTTCAGCCGTACCCAAGACAGCGGACTTAAATCCTGCTTCCATGACTTTTGCAGCCTCGATCGGGAATCCCGCTTGTTTGGCAGACTGCGCGACAAACATGTATTGGCTCGCGGTAAGTGGTTGCCCCAGCGTCATTTTCAGACGAAAAATATCCGTCATGTAACGATCATTGATCGCCGGATTACGCGCAACCCGGGAGACGTAGTCGAGCCAGTAGTCATTAGTTGGATAACCAATCACCAACCGCTCCAATATGCCAACATATGCGGCGTCATCATTGGCCCGTAAGGCAATTGTCCCGGCCAGCCGTAGCAACTCTTGGGTGGGCGCTTTACCAGCCTTCTCATCATCCGCGATAGCAGTGTTGGCCTCTTTCGTCGCTGCTGGTAAATCCTCGCCCAGCACCAATGCCTGAATCATCAGCATGCGTGTTTGCGGCGCGGCACCACCGCTTTCGATTGCACGTTTTGCCCAAGCGGCAGAAGTCTTGTAGTCCTTGAGCAAGTAGTACGCAGAGGTTGTCGCTTCAGAGAACTGGGTTCGCTCGGCAGGGGTCAGCCGGCCGCTATCGACGGCAATCTGAAACGATTTGGCCGCTGTTATGTGGTCAGAGATTGCCGCCGCTGCGGGGCCGCGCAGCCGCTCGAGAATGTAGATTTCATAGGGCGTCTTGGCCGCGATCTTGTCCGCTTCTGCAAGTTTCGCTAACGCCTCTTTGAATTGTTTGGCGTTGATCAAATCCTGAGCCGCTTTTAATTCCTTTGCGACCTCCGGGCGAAGTGTCTCGGCCGGTTTGGCGGACTCTGCCGGTGCCTGTGCGTAGCCTAATCCGCCGAACGGTGCGTAAGAAGAAAACGTTGCGATGGCAAATGCAGCCGTCAGCGTTGGGATTATTAATCTTTTCAGTACATTGAGACGGCGATTCTTTGCGTTCATAGGTATTCAGACTGGATTTATTGAAGGCGAGCCAATATTATCTTTCGGTTTTGCCTGAACTTAGCGGTGATGCGATAAATGTTGCGACAGATCAGCTGCGCCCTCTCAGGTAGGCGTAACATTTGTCGCTACCCGCTTCTGGCAACGCTTTTGCACAGACCAAGATGGATCCCACCCAAATTGTAGAAGACACAGAAGACCCGAAACATACACCAGCCGATCGGCACGCGGCGGCGGCACGGAGTACGTGGGTAAGTGTCGGGGTAAATATCCTACTCACCATGGCACAGATCTGGGTGGGCATCGCGGCTAAATCCCAAGCGTTAATCGCCGATGGTATTCACTCGTTATCCGACCTCGTGTCCGATTTTGTTGTGCTGTTGGCGAGCCGCCAAAGCCAAAAAGGCGCAGACGAAGACCACCCGTACGGGCACCAACGCTTCGAGACTGCCGCATCACTGGTGCTCGGACTGCTGTTGCTCGGGGTAGGCGCAGGGATGCTGTGGTCAGCCTTTCGAAAACTAGAAGACCCTGACAGCGTACAACAAGTGCACGTCATCGCTCTATGGGTGGCGATCGGCGCGCTTATTGCGAAAGAAACACTGTTTCGCTACATGCTCCGCGTCGCCAAGCGTGTGAAATCTAGCATGCTGGTAGCAAATGCATGGCACGCACGATCGGATGCAGCCTCCTCATTAGTGGTGAGCATCGGCATCATCGGTAACCTCTCAGGATTTCCCATCCTGGATCCCATCGCTGCACTGATCGTCGGTTTTATGGTGGTAAAAATGGGTTGGACATTTGGGTGGGACGCATTACACGACCTGATGGATCGCTCTATAGACGAGCAAGAAGTCGCAGCCATACGTCAGACCCTTGTCGAGACTCCCGGGGTAATCAACGTACACGATGTTCGAACGCGGAAAATGGGGGATATGATCATCGTCGATGCACATCTCGAGGTGGACGCTACTATTACTGTAGAAGCCGGACATGACATCGCCGTCCTCGCGCGCGACCGGGTCCTTATGCGGCACCGCGTGTTGAACTTGATGACACACATTGACCCTTGGCGGCGCCCGGATCGTGACCACGACGCACCACCCCCGCAGCAGGGGTCATGATGCAAATGTTGCTACGACGTCAAGAGTTTGTCCGCGCCGATTAGCGTTAATACACCCATTGCGGCAAAAATGGCAGCAGCGATTCCATGTACTAATTTCATCGGAATCTTCGCCGCGAACTTGTTACCGATAAAAACCGCCGGCACGTCGGCGATCAACATCCCCAGAGTGGTACCGGCAATTACCATTATCGGTGCGGCGTAGTGGGCCGCGAGGGCCACTGTGGCTAACTGCGTCTTGTCGCCCATCTCCGCGAGAAAAAACGTGACAAACGTCGCACCAAAGATACCTAGACGTTGGGCAACCTGGGTTTCTTCATCTTCGATTTTGTCGGGAATCAGTGTCCAAGCGGCCATTGCGAGAAAAGACAAGCCGAGCGCCCAACGCATGATGTGTGGACTGACCTCGGAAGTGATCCACGCGCCGAGAGCACCAGCGAGGCCGTGATTTATAAGGGTCGCCGCCAAGATGCCGAGAACAATAGGCACCGGCTTCTTGAAGCGCGCGGCGAGGATGAAGGCGAGCAACTGCGTTTTGTCGCCGATTTCGGCGAGTGCGACGACGCCGGTGGAAACGAGGAGTGATTCCATCAATTCGTGTTTGTTTGTTCGTGGCCGATAATCAAATTTTTGTGCTGCAAACACTTCTTGTCTCGCTGGACTGTGTAAAACAACAACGCCCACACGAGTGGCACATTATCCTCGGGGATTGTGCCAGTCTCGCTTTGTGCGATCCCGGCATCGCTTCGCGACCGCGCGGAAACGGCGCCGCGCGTCCAAGCACATGCCCCCGGCATGTGCTTAGTCGAACCCGACGGGGTTCTTTCCTACAAAGGGAGATCAAAAAACAAAAACGCCCACGCAAGGTGGGCGTTTTTGTTTTTTGGCGTCCCCACGGGGATTCGAACCCCGGTTACCGCCGTGAAAGCTTAACACGGTAGCCAGCTGCGACTGCGCGAGAAAAAAAGATTCATCAATGGCAATGGCTCCACGCGCGCGCCGCGCCGCCTCATCGAATTGCCCCTGCCAATGGGCGAGCATCGAATAATTGCAACGGAGAATTATCCAGTGCGGATTCAGTGCAATCGCGCGTGCGTAATGCGCCTCGGACTCCGCAAATACGCCTTCTTGATGACCGTTCGTCGGTACTAGTGATCTGGTGGCAGGGGCATTTTGGTATCCCAGCTGATCCGGGAGTACTCGCCGCTTTGAGCCGGTTAGATTGGGATCGCCATGCCGAGGATTACAGTCTGTAGAGCCGTGTTTGGTGTCGACGCCAAATTGCCCCTCTCTGTCAAACATCGTTCAAGATTTTGAGGTTCGCGCTGGTAGCAACCACCCCAGCGTCATCAGTCTCCAATGAAGTGCGGCGACCCCACACATGCTTCCTGTAAGGCACGCGCCAACGCGCCGACATGGGGTGCCACCATCATGCTGATATGGTCTCCCGCAACAAATTGCGCCTGCACTGCCTGAGTGGAATAGCGGCTCCAGCCCAAGTCCTCGCCTATTCCCTTTGTCTGTGCCGAATTTTCTGATCCCTTACTGGCCCGAAAAAGGGCTATCGGCAAGGCACGGGTGGCTTGCGGGAAATACTGCCCAGACATCGTCAAGTGGGTCTTGTACACATTGACCAGACTACGCAGGTACTCGGTTCCCGTGCCCTTGGGTACAGCATCGGCTGCTTCAAATTCCCGGGCGAAATAAGCCAGCATCTCGTTCAGGCCAATGCCCGTCAATTGTCTTGGTGGCAACGTCAGTTCCATATTCAAGGTTTGAGCCAGTAGCTGTCCAACATCGGCCACCAGTACCGCATCGTCAGGGATTGGGGTGTTTGGCTGTTCTAGGCGTATGCCGGGTGCGGAAGTATCCACAATCGCCAAAAGCCCAATCTCGTGACCACGCGCCAACAGAAGTTGGGCCATGGCGAAGGCGACATGTCCGCCGCACGAATGCCCGCCCAGGAAATAGGGACCTTGGGGCTGTACATCGAGCAGTTCCCTGACATAGTCCTCGGCCATCGCCTCGACAGTCTTATGCGGCGCCGACGTTCCGTCCAGTCCCTGCGCTTGGAAGGCATAAAAGGGAATTTCAGGATCAAGTTGCCGGGCCAGCGCATAGAGATAACCAACAATACCACCCGCTCCCGGCAGGAAGAAGATCGGTGAGCGCGAACCCTTCGCACGGATCCTGACCAGGCTTGATGCTTTGGGTAACGCCCCTTGCGTGCGCAGCAGATGCGCAAGGCCTGTGATTGTCGGAAACTCGAAGACGCGGATGACCGGCAAGCGCTTGCCAAAAAGCTGGTGAATTTCAGTCACCAGGCGCACGGCAAGCAGCGAGTGACCGCCAAGTTCGAAGAAGTTGTCTCCAATGCCGATCGGGCGTACCTCAAATAGTTTCTCCCAAATTTGCAGTAGCTGCTGTTCAAGGGCATCACGCGGGACCTTGTAGCCATTCGCATCCAGGTTCGCTTGCGGCTCTGGCAGCGCCCGACGATCAATCTTGCCGTTGGGAGTCAGCGGGAAGGCCTCGAGTACCACCCAGGCACCCGGGACCATGTACTCCGGCAGTGTGCGCTTGAGGTGCGCTCGCAGCT
>Ga0315906_10001956_pt1 | contig 29701 bp, 25 predicted proteins | sample LakEriMetagenome_4_FD_203526 | JGI IMG/M metagenome (GOLD analysis project Ga0315906, IMG submission 203526) | Freshwater fungal communities from buoy surface, Lake Erie, Ohio, United States - Buoy 2 MA122 | ecosystem: Environmental > Aquatic > Freshwater > Lake > Lake biofilm | place: USA...
AGAACCGCCGCCTCACCACCGCCACGCGTCTGCCCGATTTGGGTTGGTACCCTAGTACCTCCCGACCCTCGCGGAGGGCACCACGGGGCTATACGCAAGCCGTCACTTCTTGCGGTTGCCTAAAATTTGAGCAGACCGGGGGGTGAAGGCCATGGGCGCCACCATGAGCGCCACCACGAGCACCGGCACCGGCAACACCATGGGCAACACCATGGTCACCATCGTGAGCATCGTCGTGAGCATCGGCACGAGCACTCCCATGAGCACCGGCACGGGCACCGTCCATGACGGCGGGGTCGGGGGGGTATGCCGGGAAGAAGGGGGGTGGCCCCCTCACCGCCTGTCAGAATGCAACGCTAGGTCAAACGCGCCGCTGGGGGTGCCCATGCTATGCCTGCACGGCGCAACGGCGGATAATTGCGGGTACCGGCAAATGGCCAGGAAAACCATCTGCCACAGCCGCCGATCCACGGCCTACCTGCCGGCATCGACGCCAACCTGTCTCCGATGAGGTGCAAAGTGCCCCGAACCGCCCGCCCGAAAGCATCGTCTGCGCCCGCCCAGATTGCAGCGTTCCAGCATGCAGGCATGACTACGGCCATCCCATGGCCTGCCGATGTTGCGCGGCACGACAATCCCACCACCCAGGGTGAGATTGAAAAGACCTTCCGGGCGGTGCTGGCCAGCCGTTCATTGCCCGATTGGGAGCGCCATTCCGACGTGACCGCCGCCGCCCGCTATGCCCGGGTCATGAGTGAGATCGCCGCACTGACCAAAGTGCTGGAGGCGGACGGCCCGATCATGACCACCGCGAAGGGCGCCCAGGTTGCGCACCCGGGGATTTCGGCCAGGTCGACCCTGGAGGCCACCGCCACAAACTGCCTTCGACAGTTGTCGCTGTTCGGAGCCAACATCGACCCCCGAGCAATGCGCCAGTCCAGCCAATTGCAGGCCCGTACGGCCGGCGTCCTGAACCGCGCCGCCCACCCGCTCCTGGCGCACGACCCCGACGGCCTACTGGCCTAGACCCGAACACGCCCAGCCAAGGCGGCCGGGCACCCCTGGAACGCATCCACAGACCGGAGTTGTCCATGAGCACCAGCAAGCCTGCACCACGCCCCACACCGAACCCTGCCGCACCGCTGCACCGAGATTTGGCCGACAGCCTGCGCCGGCAGCGTGAGGCCGTCGAATATCTGCGCAAAGCGAACCGCTGAACACCTGCCCGAATCAACTCATGGGGGCATCCTTGGGGGCATCCTGAGAATCGGCCCGACGGAACCCAAAGAAAACCACTTGTTTTTGGCTGTTTGCTGATCCAGTTCGATCCTCCTTCGGTCCACCAATTTTGAAAGGCTCGGATAATCTCCGGGCCTTTTTTTTGCATGCCGCACGACGCCGCCCATGCACAACACTTCCATCACCCTCCCGGTAACCGCACGAGCGAGACTAGACGGACATCACCACTTTTGACGTGAGTGCTCAAAGGTCAAGGTGAACCATGACGCGCTCAGATGACGTGCTCAGGCGAGATTGCGCTTGCGGCGCGCGTGCTCCGCTGAAATCACCTGGGCGATCGCCTCAAAGGCTGCCATATGGGCAGAGGTCGGACGCGTCACCAGTGCAATCGTTCTTTGTGGAGCAGGCGCTGCCAGAGGGCGCGCCTGCAACGGCAGATGTTTGATCAGACCATGTCTGAGCGCCATCTCGGGCAACAGTGCCACGCCCATGCCTGAGGCCACCATCTGGATCAAGGTCAGCAGGCTGGTGGCTTCGATCCCCTCTGCGTGGCCCACCTCTGCGGCTTGACAGGCTTGCAGGGCGTGATCCCGCAGGCAGTGGCCTTCTTCGAGCAGGAGCAGCCGTTCGGTCCATTCATGGTTCAAGCGGATGGCGCGGCCGGACACAGCCGAGTCGTCTTTGCGTCCAACGAGCCAGAATTTGTCTGCATAGAGCGGGCGCACATGGAGTTCACCGGTCTCGACGGGCAGCGCAATCAGAATGAAATCGAGTTGGCGGCTGTGCAAACGCGTCATCAGTTGCGCGGTCAGGTCTTCGCGCAAGGCCAGCTGCAGCCCGGGGAATTTTTTGCGCAAGATCGGCATGACCTCAGGCAAGACGAATGGGGCGATCGTCGAAAGGCTGACTTCGACATGGTGGAGGTGGGCTGAGGCGGGGGTTGGGCTGAAAGCACCTGACTGGCGCGCAGGTGCTTTCGGTTGGGCTCTGCAGGGGGAGGCTCAGACGTGAAACCTGAAACCGCGCCCGGTGGACTCGCGCGCACAATGCAGGCCTGACCCTTTGCCGGTCTGTCCTTCCACTCATCCTTAGGAGATCGTCCATGCTCAATCGAGTCGACCGTATGCAACTGGCCGTGCAGAACCGTTCTCGCGCCGCCGAAACGTTTGCCAAGGTACTGGGCGCGCAGACCGATCGTGAATCGACCATCGAGCATTTGAATGCCACGTGCACCGTCATGCGCGTGGGCGAGAGCGAGGTCGAGCTGTTACAGCCGCGCGGTCCTGGCCCTGTGCAGGCCCATCTGGACCGTTGGGGTGAGGGTCTTTTTGCGGCGGGGTATGCCACGGAGCAACTCGATGCACTTGAGGAGCGTTTGCGCAGCCGTGGCGTGGCGTTTACCCGCGAGGCCGATCAGCTTCATCTACCGGGCACGAGCACCTTTGGGTTTCCAATGGTCATCTCGCGCTTCGTGCAACGTCCCAGGCTGGGCCGGGTATCGTTCTTCTACGAGGCGACCAATGCGCTGAACACGGACTGGAAAGTGGTGAGCGCCCGTTACACCGATCTGTTCGGTCTGGATGCTTCGCGTTTTTGTCCGATCAACAGTGCGCGCTTCGGTTACGAGGGCACGCTCACGCTCTTCGATCCGCCTGCACGCCTTGATCGCATCGAGCTATCGCAGACATTTGCCGGAAAGCCGAGTGCGATGCGGCGGTTCGTCGAGCGGCGCGGCGGTGATGCGCTCTACATGTGCTACCTCGAGACGCACGATTTCGAAGGCCTCAAGCAGCACATGCTGGCCGCCGGCGCCTCATTGACCCCGCGCGGCGACGACATCGCATCCGAGCGCGACAACATGTGGGTGCATCCGAAAAGCCTGCACGGCATGTTATTGGGTGTGTCGCGCACAGGCTTCGCGTGGGACTGGTCGGGCCGGAAAGATCTGATCCCGGCCCTGACCTGATTCTCAGCGCGCTGAGTCGCTCATCCGGATCTGCAGCGCCAGGTAGCGCGAGTAGATCCGGCACTGCGCCAGACTGCCTGCGGTAAACCACAAGCCAGGTTGTCCGGTGGGTCGCCACATGTTGCGCACTTCGCCGTCGTGATCGACCCCCCAGACTTCGCCGACCCGTTCGGCCACCGCGTCGCCGAGGGCGCGACGCACCACTTCCTGCGGGTTGTGATACCCAGTGGCGGCCACCACCAGATCGGCCGGTAAAACACTGCCGTCTTTCATGCGCACACCCTCTGCAACGAAATGGTCGATCTGCGCATGGTCGATGAGACCGATCTCGCCGTTTGCAATCAGGTCGGAGCAACCGACGTTGAAGTAGTAGCCGCCACCTCGACGCAGATACATCATTTGAAAGCCGGTGTTGTCCTCTCCAGCCGTCAGGCGAAATCCGCGCGCCGCCAGGCGGTCCAGCAGCGGTTGATCCACTTGCCGCGACAGCTCGGTGAAGATCTTGTACGCATCGATCAGCACCGGGTAAGGCAGTGCGGTGGCGAGCAGATCGCTGTCATCGATCGGCATGCCCTCGGTATAGAGCGCATACACACGCTGTGCCTGGCGCAGACTCACCACATGCGTGGGACTGCGCTGGATCATCGAGACCTGAACGCCGTGTGCGCGCAAATCCTGAGCCACGTCATGTGCACTGTTCCCTGTGCCGAGCACTAAGGCCTGCTTGCCGCGCCAATCCCGACCGTCGGTGTAGTCGCCCGAATGCAGTACGGTGCCTTGGAAGGCGTCCAGGCCGGGCGCTTCAGGTGCTTTGGGAATGGCGCTCACACCACAGGCGAAGACCAGGTGGCGGGGTCGCATGGTGCGCACACTGCCATCTTCGCGTGTCAGTTCAACCGTCCAGCGCTGCGAGGCTTCGTCCCAGCGTCCGGAGGTCAGTTCAGTGCGAGTCCAGCAGTTCAGCTCAAGGCTCTCTGCATAGGACTCGAACCAGTTGGCCAGTTTGTCTTTTGGGATGAAGGTCGGCCAGGTCGGCGGAAAAGGCATGAAGGGCAGGTGGTTCACATGCACTTCGTTATGCAGGGTGAGCGAGTGATAGCGGTTGCGCCAGTTGTCACCAACGCGCGTTTCCCGGTCGATGACCAGCGTGTCCACCCCGTCTGCGCTCAGGCGTGCTGCGATGGAAAGCCCCGCTTGTCCCGCGCCAATCACCAGCACCTGGGGATCGTGGTCGAGGTATTGCCGTGCCCGCACCCGCCGATCTAGCCAGTTCTCGACACCGAATTCACGGCTGCTGTCCAGCGCCTGGTCGCGGCTTAGTCCACGTCGGTCATCGCCATGCAGCGCCTGCAATGCGGTGACCACGATCCAGGCACGCACACCGCCCGGGCCTGTGGGGTCGGCCACGCCGCGCAGCACACCGGACGCCACGCCTGCTGAGGTTTGAAATTCGAACAAGGCTTCCAGGACATCCTGACCGGCGCGCGCGACCCAGCGCGGTGGCGTCCGTCCTGCCGCCAGCCGCACCCCGGTGGGGCGGCTGCGTGCCAGACAGGCGCTCAGGGCCTGTGCAATGGGCTCACGACCACTGACCGTGGAAATGGTGCCGCTCAATGCGACCAGATCACGCCAATGTCCGGATGCCGTGAACAGCGCCGCAGTGCCCGCTGCATCGGTGCGCGTGAGTGCCTCATCCAGGGCGGCGAGCCAGCGTGTGGCCGCCACTGCAGCTTCAGGCGTACCCACGGGCGGCGTTGAGGACGGCGCGGTGACCGAGCCTTCCGTGCGACTGAAAGCGGCGGCAACGCCCGGGCCGCTGGCTTCGGAGGTCTGAGTGGCAGCGAAAGAGGATGGCGCGATGGCAGACATGCGTTTGAAGACTCCGTTCAACGATCAGAGGGGTGTGTTGATCACCATCAGGACGGGACGATCACGCCCTTGCCATCAGACTGACGGTCAAACAGCGTATAGGCTTCCACGGCCTGATCCAGCGTCCAGCGATGCGTGAACAGCCGGTCCAGATCAATACCTCGGTCAGCACAATATTCCGCACAGGCGCCCTGACCGACGGTGGAAAACGTCCAGGAACCGATGAGCGTCACCTGCCGGCGCAGCAGGTCAGGGCTCACGTCCAGGGTCACGGAATCGCCTTCACCCACAAAGCAGGCTTTGCCCCAGGTGCGCACGCACCGTACCGCCTGCGCACGTGCATTAGGCGATGAGGAGGCGTCGAGTGAGGCGTGGGCACCGCGCCCATGGGTGAGGTCCCGAATGGCCTGCACTACATCGGGTGTCTTCGTGGGATTGATCAGCGCCTGAGCCCCGAATTCACGCGCCCGCTCGAGCCGGGCATCGTTCACATCCAGCGCAATGACGCGCGCGCCCATCTGCGCGGCCAGCAAGGTGGCCGACAGACCGACTGGCCCCTGACCGAATACCGCAATCGTCTGATCGGCTGTGAGTGCCAAGCGCTGAAGTGCGCCCCACGCCGTACCGGTTCCACAGGAAATCGCAGCGCCGGCGGCAAAGCTCAGTTCATCAGGCAAGGGCACGAGCGTGCGCGCGGGGCATTTCATGTAGCGCGCATGCGCGCCGTGTCCGGTGGCGCCATAGACTTCTGCGACGCCTTCAACGCACAGCTGCATCCAGCCTGTGGAGCAGTGATCGCACGCGCCGCAGCCGCGGTAGTGATGCTGCATGACGCGTTGTCCGACGCGGGCCTGCTTGGGCGACACGCCCGGCCCGACCGCTGCCACCACACCGCAAGGCTCATGACCTGCGATCAGTGGGCCACTGATGGCGCCCAGCCCGAGTGCGGCTGTGGCGTCGGCGGCCCGATAAAACTTGAGGTCGCTGCCGCACATGCCCGAAGCCTTGATCTCAAGGACGACCTCGCCAGGCCCGGGCGTGGGGTCCGGAAACTCCATCAGTTCAATCTGCCGATTGCCTTTGAAAACCATGCCTTTCATGGCGTGTCTCCTTTCGTTTCTTGTGTGTGAATGACCGCAGCGCCGGCGTGCATTCAGCGCCCGCTCAGCGCCCGCGGATGAAGCGGTACATCGCAGTGTGATCGGCCCCGGGGTCAAGACCGTCTTCGGCCTGCTTCCAGGCGCTCAGGCAGGCCTGCGCAAATCTGTCCTCGGTGCCCATCCGGTCGATGAACGCCTGGGCGGTCTGCAGATCCTTGCGCATCAGGGCCAATGCAAAGCCTGAATTGAACGCACCAGACAGCATGAAGGTTTCGACTTTCACATCGGTCGTATTGTTGCGGCCAGTCGATGCATTGAAAACCTGATTGACTTTGTGCGGGTCGATCCCGAAGGCTTCGGCAGCGGTCAGGGCCTCGCAGACGGCCAGAAGGCCACTGGCCGACACATAGTTGTTCAGGGCCTTGACCGCATGGCCTGCACCCGCCGCACCCACATGGACGAGAGTCTTGCCCATGGCCTGCAACAGGGGGCGTACACGCTCGACGGCCTCGGCCTCACCGCCCATCATGATCGCGAGACTGCCATCGACCGCACGCTTGACGCCACCCGAAACCGGGGCATCCACAAAGGCAATGCCTGATTGAACCAGGCGCGCAGCATTGTCGCGAGAACGCACAGGGTCGGACGAACCCATGTCCAGCACCAGTTGCCCAGGTTGCAGGGACGCAGCCAAACCGGCGTCCCACAACAGGGTGTCGACCGCAGGGCTGTCGGGCAGCATCAGGATGATGACCTGAGCCCCTTTCGCAGCATCGATGGCGCTGGCTGTGCTCTGAAAGCCTGGCTCCTCCTTCAATGCTGCGACAGCCGCGGCGCTCAGGTCCTGGCCCGTGACACGATGACCAGCGCCCAGCAATCGACGGACCATCGGCTGGCCCATCTTGCCCAGACCGATGAAGGCGACTGACCCGCTCACGGCTTGGTGCCCGTTTCCTTGAAGACTTCCTTCGCATTGCGAAAGCTGTCGATGGCGGCAGGCACGCCACAATAGATCGCTGTTTGCAGGAACACTTCGCGGATTTCCGCGGGAGTGACCCCGTTGTTGAGCGCGCCGCGGACATGCAGCTTGAGCTCGTGCGGGCGGTTGAGTGCGGTCAGCATCGCCAGGTTCAGCAGGCTGCGGGTCTTTCGATCCAGGCCTGGCCGATTCCAGATTTCGTTCCAGCAGTACTCCGTCACCAGTTCCTGCATGGGCATGTTGAAGTCGTCAGCGCTCGCAATCGAGGCGTCGACATACTCGGCACCCAGGACGGCGCGGCGGGTTTTCAGTCCATTTTCAAAGGCATCACGGTTCATGAGGGATCCAGGAGGGTGAGGAACGGAATGCGTGCCGCAGGGTTGCAGCCCGTCTCAGGGTATTTTCTGCCGATCCGTTTGTCGATCCCCCCAGGCCCCACGGAGTTGAACAGTGAAACTCATCAGTGCCACACCCAGCCCCTATGCACGCAAAGTGCGGATTCAGTTGCTCGAGAAAGGCGTGCCGTTCGAGCTCGTCACGGAAGTGCCCTGGAATGATGACACCACGGTCCCTGCCTACAACCCGCTGGAAAAGCTGCCGGTGCTAATCCTGGACGATGGCCGTGCTCTTTATGAATCGGCCTACATCCTGGAGTGGATTGAGCGGATGCATCCGCAACCCGCGCTCATGCCGTCCGACCGTGACGCTTACCTCGAAGCGCGGCAATACATGGTGCTCGCCGACGGCATTTGCGATGCCGCATTGCTGCTGTTCTTTGAGCGCCTGCGTGAGCCTGCACACCGCAGCGAGCCCTGGATGGCAAGGCAACTGCGCAAAGTCGATCGAGGCCTGGAAGCGCTGGCGCGCGACATCGGCACGCGTATGTTCGCGGTGGGCGACCGTTTCACGCTGGCCGATATTTCGGTGGCAGCACCCCTGGGCTGGCTGAAGGTGCGAGCCCCCGACATCGACTGGTCGACCAGGCATCCTGACCTGGCGCGCTACTATGAGCGCCACTCGCAACGCGAGTCATTCATCAAGACAGTGCCCACCGCACAGGTGTTGCGCGACAAGGTCGTGTGATCCGCGCGCAGGCTGCTGTCAAACCACACGCTGGAGACCATTCATGTTCTTGTTTTCGTCGACTGTTTGCTTGTCCGCCCTGGTGTCGTCGCGCTCGCGCGCGCGCCGTGCACTCCTTGGTGCCGGGGCACTCGTGGCCGCATCAGCTGCAGTGCTGCCTACTACCACTCTGGCGCAGGGGCAGCCTTTCCCGTCCAAGCCCGTCACGCTGCTGGTGCCTTTCCCCCCGGGTGCAGCCACCGACGCGGTGGCGCGTGCACTGGCTGTGCCTCTGGCCAAACAACTGGGTCAGCAGGTGGTGGTCGAGAACCGCGCAGGCGCAGCCGGCACGCTGGCGACCGCAGCCATGGCGCAATCGTCGGCCACTGACGGTCACACCGTAGCGATTGCGCCTGCAACGATCTTTCGGATACCGCATCTGCAGAAAGTGCCCTACGACACGATGAAGGATCTGACCTTCATCATGAATTTTTCGGGTTATACATTTTCGCTAGTGCTGGCCGAGAGCCTGGGTATCAAGACCGTGCCGGAATTCATCAGTTGGGCCAAGGCCAATCCTGGCAAGGTCAGCATTGGTGCCAGCGGTTCAGGCAGTACGGGGCACATTGCCACTCACATGCTCGGTCAGAAGTCCGGGACCGACCTCACCTTTGTGCCCTTCAAGGGTGGCGCCGAGGTGCTGAGTGCCTTCGTCGGCGGGCATATCAATGCGGTCATCGACGGGGGCTGGGCGCAGATCGAGAAGCAAGGTAAGGGTCGCGTGGTCATGACCTTCCAGGACAAACGCATCCCTCGTTTGCCCAATGTGCCTACGGCGCGTGAGTCGGGCTATGACATCGTGTCGATCAGCCCGATCGGTCTGGTCGGCCCGAAGGGCATGGATCCGAAAGCGGTGCGTGCCTGGCACGACGCCATGAAAGCCGCCCTGGCCGATCCGGCCTACAAGAAGCTTCTGGAACTTCATGACCTGGAAGACGCCTACATGAGCGGCGAGGACTATCAGAAACTTGCCGCGCGGCTGTGGGTCGACGAGAAAAAGAACTTTGAAGCGATCGGCATGAAGACCAACTGACGGTCGAACGGACGCGATGCGGGCTTAGGCCCGCATCATGCGTCGGTTGCCTGCGAACCGGGTGACTCCGGCACGGTCCAGGAATTCCAGGACCTCGATCGTCAGATTTCGGCCAATGCCCGAGGCGTCGCGGTAGGCCGCGGCATCGAAGCTGCCATCTGTTGAATCGCCTGCCAGCCTTTGCGCGATCGCAGCGAGTTCATCCAGGGTGCCCGGCAGGTAAAACCGATTCGGGGCAACCGGCAGCAGGTGCCCGAGCGTCGCCATCTCGCGCAAAAAATTCAGCAGGGTGGCGCGTTCCATGCCCAGTGCGGTTGCGAGCTCTCCCACAATCGGAGCGCGCAGGCCCGCTTGAGCCAGCGCCGCCTGCACGCGTTCAAGCAGCGCCTGATGCTCGGGCAACAATACTGGGCGATGCTCCGGGCGTCGTACATGGATACCGTCCCGCACGATCTGCCCCTTCGCCATCACGGCCCGCAGGGCTGCTTGAGCGATGGCATCCGCACGGCGCACGCCTGCATCCCGCTCTGTTTCGAATCGGGCGAGATAGGTCTGCCCGCTTGATCGGGCCAGTTCCGACGGTTTGAGTCCAATGTGCTCGGGATGGTCCAGGTGCGACTGGCTCAGCACATCGATCAGGGTGGCCTGCCATTGCGTCCAATGCGCGGGTGACAGTCCAATGCCCGGCACTGGCCGACCGATGTCCTCGCGATCGGCGCTGCCGCTCGGTACGGCCAGGTGTGCTTGCGAGGCTGCACGAAGCTGTGCTGCAGCGATGGCCGTCAGGTTTCGGTTGCGTTCAAAGGCATCGAGCTCAATGCCCAATGGCGACGCATCGAGCAAAGCGCACAGCGCCTGCTCGGGATCCTGGAGGCGCAGTTGTGCCAATCGCGTTTGGCGCAACGCACTGCTGCGACCGCGCGCAGGGGCCTGCGGGTCGATCACGATTGCACCGCCCAGCGTCGCCCTGGCTGCCGGATCCCTGATGACCAGTCGATCTCCCCACAGCAGTGGCAAGGCTTGCTCCAGGACCAGTTGCCCGAATGCGCTGGCGCCGGCGGTGAGTTCGCGCTGCTGCATCAGATGCAGTTGTGCTGACACATGGGCTGCACCCGCATGAATCTGGACGTGGATGCCAGTACGGATCGGCTGGTCGATATCGGCCAGCGCATTCACAGTGACATCGATGCGTTGAGTCGGCGCATGCGCAAAGGGTGTGACCAGCCATTGACCGCGGCCGATCAGCGAGCGATCCAGGTCGGGGCCGGCCAAGTTGATGGCGCACCGCTGTCCCGCCCGGGCGTGCTCGGCGGGCAAGCCCTGGGCATGAATCTGGCGCACGCGCGCGGCACGGCCGAGGGGCGACACGATCAGTTGATCGCCAGTGTTCGCCACCCCGCTGAGCACCGCGCCGGTGACGACCAGGCCTGCACCCGGCACCGTGAATGCGCGGTCGATCGCCATGCGAAACCCACCCGTGGCCTCGCGTGCCACCCATTTTTCTGACCGCTCGGCGAGGTGCGTGCGCAGGGCCTGCAGTCCGATCCCCGCGGGGGTATCGACTTCAAACACCGGCGCATCGGCAAACCGCGTGGGCGCCAGCAGGGATGAGATCGCCGCACGCGACAGGTCGCGCTGCTGTGTAGAGGCGCGGTCGATTTTGGTCAGTACGACGCACAGCGATGTCGCACCCAGCACATCCAGGATGGCCAGATGCTCACGCGTCTGCGGCATCGGCCCGTCGTCCGCTGCAATGACCAGCAGGGCGAGGTCAATGGCATTGATACCAGCCAGCATGTTGCGCACGAAGCGCTCATGTCCTGGCACATCAACGAAACCTGTGGGGACAGGGCCGCCAAGGTCGGCATAGGCGAAGCCGATGTCGATGGTCAGGCCGCGACGTTTCTCCTCATCCAGCCGATCGGTATCGACGCCCGTGAGTGCGCGCACCAGGCTGGTCTTGCCGTGGTCGACATGTCCTGCAGTGGCGATGATCATCGTTGAAAGGAATGAATGCTGCGACGGTTGCGCACCATGGCGCAGCTCACGCTATGCCGGGCTGAGTGCATGCCGCGCGGCCGAAAAACGCGGGACCGTTTTGAGTCTAACCGGATCGTGCACGTCAATGGCCGCCCTTCCGGGCAGTCGTGGCACCATGGCGCTCATTCCCCGCAGGCAGAAAGGTGAGTCCATGAACAAAAAATCGCACTTTGATCGTGCTGGCGTTGAACAAACGATGCAGACCTATTTCGACGGTTTGTACGAGGGTGATGCCGACAAGCTGGCTCACGTGTTTCATCCCACGAGCGCGCTGACCTGGGAGCAGGATGGCGCGCTGCAGGTGCTGCCTCGCGACGCGTGGCTGAAGGTTGTTCGCGAGCGCCCGTCACCGAAGTCGCAACAATTGGCGCGCGACGACGGCATCCTGTTGCTGGATCACTCGAGTCCCACGACGGCCTTCGTCAAGGTCAAGTGCCAGATCCCGCCGCGTCACTTCACCGATTACCTCAGCCTGATTCATATCGATGGACGCTGGCAGATTGTTCAGAAGGTCTACGCGGTCGCCATGACACTATGAAATAGTGATCCGACCCCAATTAACCAATTAACTCAGGCGGCGGCGGATGGCGGCGTGATGATCACCGCGCCCGCCGCGGCCCACCAGGACCAGGGTGGGTGGGCTGGCCAGCAGCGTGCGGGCCGCAGCGCTCAGATCGTCTGCACTGATGGCAAGCGTTGTGGCAATGCGTTCATCGGGCGTAAGCACGCGCCCATGCAAGAGCAGGTCGCGGGCCACGGACTCGGCCAGGTCCATCGGTCGCTCGAGGCTGCGCGCCAGGTGCGTCGCCTGCTGATTGCGGGTGCGCTCCAGATCGTCGGCCTGCACGCCGCGGCTGAGGGCCAGCAGTTCGTCACAGACGACCTCGAAGAACACCTTGAGGTTCTTGGGCGCTACGCCGGCATTGACCTGGAGGATCCCGCAATCATCATGCCCCTCGGTCCATGCGTCCACCTGATAAGCCAGCCCACGGGCTTCTCGCACAGCCTGAAAGAGCGGCGAGGACATGCCGCCGCCCAGCAACTCGCCCAGCAGTTCAAACACCGGCCATGACGGGTCAGCCCGGCCTGGCACCGGCCAGCCCAGGGCGACCGAGGTCTGCTCATAATCGTCGTCGATATGCCTGAACCCACCCACATAGCGGGCGGGTTCGCGCACCAGTCCGACACCACGAGGCAGATCACCAAATTGGCGAGCGACCTGTTCCGCGAAGGCCTCGTGCTCCAGATGTCCGACACCAACGACAACGATCCGGTCGGCGGTGTAATGCGCGCGCAAATGCTCGAGCAGATCGTCCCGGCCCACGCTGCGAACAAAGCGTGCCGTACCCAGGATCGGTCGGCCAAACGCCTGCTTGGGGAAGGCCTTCAAATCGAATTCGTCTTGCGTGACCGCGTCCGGATCATCGACTGAATCGCCTAACTCCTGCAGGATCACCTGCCGTTCGCGCTCGATCTCGTCGACCGGAAAGGTGGAGTGTCGAATCACATCGGCCAGGACATCCAGTGCCACGGGCATGTGCTCGGGCAGCAGCACGGTGTGATATGCGGTGTGGTCCTTGGCGGTATAGGCGTTCATGGAGGCGCCCACCCGCTCGATGTCGAGCGAGAGTCTGCGCGCGTCACGGCGGTGTGTGCCCTTGAACGCCATGTGCTCAAAGAAGTGCGAGATCCCGTTGAGCGACGGCGGTTCATCGCGAGAACCCACTCGTACAAACGCGCCGACCGCCGCGGTTCGAAATCCGCTCAGCCGCACGCTTGCCACCGTCAAGCCATTGGCTAGCTCGACGGTGCGCAAATCTGGCGCGGAAGTGGCAGAGCTTGAGGCGGGCACAGAATGAGGGCGGGCAAACGCCACGGAACAGGCCGTGACACCGAGTGGAGCAGGTCCATTGACCGGCGAGGAGTCTACACGTGGCCCGGGCGATCCCATCGCGTGCACCCCGGACTGCTCAGGCTTGTGTCAATCAGCACGGCGGCGCGTGCGGCTGTCGAGCGAAAGAGGCTCAGTCCTTTCACGCCCGCGCTCCAGGCCTGAGTGAGCAGCGCACCGGTGTCGCTCACTGAAGCCTGTTCCGGCAGGTGAATCGTCTTGGAAATGCTCGCATCCACCCAGGGGGCGACGGCCTGCACCATTGCCAGCTGCGCCTGGGGTGACACCGCTGCCGCACCCATGAAGGCCGGTGGATTCTCAGACGTCCGCATCCCGGCAGGCAGGGTGCGCCACAGGCGCACGGCACGGTTCGTCAGGCGGATCGACTCCGGCGCGCGTTCGAGTTGAGTATGCATTCGTATGAAGTCCGCGGCAAAGGCAGGCTCGATGCCGCTGGAGGCATTGTCGGCAAAGGCCAGGGCGATGGATGCGGTCGGTGCAATGGACATCAGATGCGAGTTGCGCAGGCCCGTCTTTGCAATCCGTGCTTTCAAGGCTTCGGGTAAGGTCGAGGCAAAGCGCGGTGGCGCAAGAAAACGCGTCGCATCAAAAGCAGGAAAGGTCCCCAGCGTCCGAGCAAGTTCCATGGAGCGCTCATACGCTGTGTGACACATGAATCGGGCGATGCTGCTGGCGGTGGCGCGCGCCGCCGCGCTGTCATAGCGTTGGCCCAGCATCGTGAGTGCATCGGCCAGCCCGAGGAACCCCAAGCCGATGCGTCGGGTCTGCCGTGCAGACGCTGCCTGTTCGGTCAGCGGCCAACGGGTCACATCGATGACCCGATCAAGCATCTCCACGCCAGCACGGGTCAGCCTGCGCAATGCAGTCCAGTTGATCGCTGCGTGCGGGGTGAAGGGGTGGTCTACCAGGCGGCCCAGGTCGACCGAGCCCAGCGCACACGCGCCCCATGGGGGTAAGGGCTGTTCACCGCACGGATTGGCGGCGGCAATCGTTTCCCGGTACGACAGGTTGTCGAGGCGATTGATGGTGTCGATGAAGAGCACGCCCGGCTCACCGACGGCGTGTGCGGCCCGTGCGATGCTCTCCCATAGGGTGCGTGCTCGCATCGTTCGCCAGATCCAGAGCCCGTCTGAGCGCTGCGGCGCTGCGGGCAGTCCGCCACCCGGGGCTGCCTGATGGATCAGATCAAAACTGGTGTCGTTCGCGACGGCCCGCATCAGTTCATCGGTCACTGCAACGCTCAGCGTGAACCGCGAGAGCACGCCAGGCACCCGCTTGGCCTGTATGAACGATTCAATATCGGGATGGTCGCAGCGCAGCACGCCCATCTGCGCGCCCCGTCTTCCACCGGGTGAAGCGATCGATCCGCACAGGGTGTCGAAGACGCGCAGGAATGCGACCGGCCCTGCGGCATGATCTTCACTGCCCGCAATGCGAGCGCCCTGCGGTCGGATCGCGGAGAAATCGTAGCCCACGCCCCCGCCGTGTCGCAGGCTCGTCGCGGCCTGCTCCAAGGCGAGCATGATTCCCGGAACACCTTCATGCGAGCCGCTCAATGCATCGCCAACCGGCTGCACGAAACAATTCACGAGGGTTGCATGAAGAGGCGTCCCCGCTGCGGCGGCAATGCGTCCGGCGGGTAGCAGACCCGACTGCATGGCATCCAGGAAAATCCTGGCCTGCACGGTGTTTTGAGCGAGGCCGTTGGCGACCCGCTCAAACACCTGATGCGGGGTGCATTCTCCGGGCCGCAGGTATTTCTCGGTCAGCACGGCGCGGCTGCCAGACTGCGGGGACAGCGTCTCCCATGGCAAGCCGCTTGCCAGCCGGTCATCGATGGGTTCCCGCTTCATGCTGAATCCTGAACGGCTTCTGCCCAGCGACATTGATCCGGCTCAATCGGCCGACTGACCATGCAAGAAGGCCGAGCTCGCCTGGTCACCGCTATGATCTGCGCCATGACCATGCAGTATTCCCCGTCCATTCAGGTGGCGCAGCAAGCCCATTGGGCAGGCCGCATGCTGATGCTGACCGGCCTCGGCAGCCTGCTTGCGCTCGCGGTTGCCCTGATTGCCCAGCATGCGTTTGGTGTGGAGCCCTGCGCCTGGTGCGTGATCCAGCGCATGGCGGTCATTCTCGTGGCCGTGGTGTCGATCGTTGCGATCCTGATGGCGCGCGTGTTGCCGCGCGCCGCGCCGGCGGTGGGCGCTGCGCTCGTGGCTGGATTGTCAGCCGGTGGCGCCGTGGCCGCCTGGCACCAGCACACTGTCGCCGCCAAACAGCTTTCCTGTGCATTTACCTGGGCCGACCGGACCCTGCTGGACTTGCAGTTCGATGCGATCTGGCCGTCGCTCTTTCGTGTCGGAGCAACGTGTGCAGATGCCGCACAGTCCACCCTGCTGGGCTTGCCATTCGAGGTCTGGAGTGGCCTGTGGTTCGTGTTGTGCGCGCTCGCGGCAGGGGCCGCCTTGCACCGGCTGACGCTACGGCAGCGCCATTTGTTCCGCTGACGGACACGCTGTCGTCCCAAAGTCGACAAGGACCGTTGATGGGCTGGGCATCATCCGATCGGGCGGGTAATATCGTCCCGCTTGACTGCTGTGTTGCACCGTGAACGCGGGCCCTTCACCCCGTTCGCTCCCATTCAAAATGACCCTGACCAGGAGTGTTCCGATGAAAAATGTGTTGATCGCAGCTGCGCTGGCGCTGTTTGCCGCTTCGGCTCATGCTGACCATGGCAGCTGTGCAGAGCACGCCAAGGACAAGAAGCTTTCTGGCGCAGCCAAGAACAGTTTCATGAAGAAGTGCGAGCGAGACGCTTCATCGGCCTGCAAGCTGTCCGCAGACGAGAAGAAATTGAACGGCGCTGCACGCAACAGCCACGTCAAGAAGTGCACCCGCGAAGCGGTGAATGGCTGACGTCTTGAATCCGGATGCGGCCGAGCTGGCCGCATCCCTGAACGCGGCGAGCGACATGTTCGCCTCGATGGGGTTCAGCCGACTGCTCGACGCCGATCGCAAGGCCGGCATCGTCCGACTGGAATTCGATGCGCTGCCCAGGTTCTGCCACTCGAATGGGCAGATTGTTCAGGGCGGTTTCGTGACCGCCTGGCTGGATTCAAGCATGGCGCAGGCAGCCCGCTTGCATGCAGGTCGCCCGGTGGGGGTCGCCAGCCTGGAGGTGAAGGTCAGCTTTCTTCGCCGAGTGGGTCCGGGCAAGGTGGTGGCCGAAGGCCGAGTGACCCGCATGGGTCGCCGCGTGGCCTTTCTCGATGCCAGCTTGTTCGATGCGGTGTCGGGCGTGCTCCTGGCCACGGCGTCTTCAAGCGCTCTGATCGAAGACGTCTGATCGCGCACGCACCCGGTCCATGCCGGGTGCTTCGTCAGACGCTCGAATCGACTCGCCGACCTGCCCCACGTGGGCTCCGTTCAATCGGGCAGGTACACACCGGCACGATCTCGCCCTCCTCGGTCAGCGTTTGCAAGGTCACGGTAAAGCCCCACAGCTGGGCCAGGTGTCGAACGACAGTTTCGCTATCGCCTGACAGCGGCCGGCGCTTGTGTTGAAAGTGCTGCAGGGTCAGTGAACGATCACCCTCCAGATCCACGCTTACAACCTGAATGTTGGGTTCGCGCTCGGCCAGCGAATACTGCCTGGACAGCGTCTCGCGCACCGCGCGATAGCCGGCGTCATCATGAATCGCTCCGATGCGCCGGCTCATGTCGGTGTCATCGTCGATCAGGCAAAACAAACGAAAGTCCCGGATCAGCTTCGGTGAGAGATATTGGGCAATGAAGCTCTCATCCTTGAAGTGGCGCATCGCAAAATCCAGAGCGCTGCGCCAGTCTGCCCCCGCAATGTCCGGAAACCAGCGCCGGTCCTCGTCGGTGGGCGACTCGCAGATACGCCGGATATCGCGGAACATGGCGAACCCCAGTGCATAGGGGTTGATGCCGGCAAAGCGCTCGCTGTTGAAGGCAGGTTGCGTCAGGACATTGGCATGCGAGGACAAGACCTCCAGCATCAGGGCCTCGCCAACCAGGCCTTCGTCATACATCGTTTGCAGAATGGTGTAGTGCCAGAAGGTGGCCCAGCCCTCATTCATCACCTGCGTCTGGCGCTGCGGATAAAAGTACTGGGCGGTCTTTCTCACGATGCGCACCAGCTCGCGCTGCCAGGGCTCCAGCAGCGGTGCGTGCTTCTCGATGAAGTACAGGATGTTTTCCTGCGGCTCGCGCGGAAAGCTGCGGGCAGGCTCCTCGTCTGCTGCGCGCATCGAACGCGGCAGCGTGCGCCACAGATCGTTGACCTGCTGCTGCTGATAGACCTCGCGCTCTTTCAGCCGTGCCTGTTCCTGTGCCAATGATCGGCGACTCGGCCGCTTGTAGCGGTCGACCCCCAGATTGGCCAGCGCATGGCAGGCATCGAGGATCCGCTCGACCGCGTCTTCGCCGTGGCGCTGTTCGCACTCGGCCACATACCGCTTGGCGAAGACCAGATAGTCGATGATCGAATCGGCATGGGTCCAGGTGCGAAAAAGATAGTTCCCCTTGAAAAACGAGTTGTGACCGTAGCAGGCATGGGCGATCACCAGCGCTTGCATCGGCAGCGTGTTTTCCTCCATGAGATACGCGATGCACGGATTCGAGTTGATGACGATTTCGTAGGCCAATCCCATGTGGCCGCGTTTGTAGGTCTGCTCGGTCGCGAGATAGTGCTTGCCATAGGACCAGTGCGTATAACCCACTGGCATGCCATGGGAGGCATAGGCATCCATCATCTGTTCGGCGCTGATCACCTCGATCTGATTGGGGTAGGTGTCCAGGCCGAAATCGGCTGCAATGCGCGCGATCTCACGGTCATAGCGGGCCAGCAGCTCGAAGTCCCACTCCGATCCGCCGGGCAGTGCCTGCTGCGCGGTACGCGTCGGTGCATCGGTCTTCGCGTCCGGTAAGCGTGTAGGCGACAGGGCATTCATGCGGACTTCAGCTCCTTGCGCAAGAACAATTCGCGCAGTACGGGATAGACGTCGGCCTGATTCAGAATCCGCCCCATGGCCAGATTACGGGACACGGCGCGTGCCGATTCGAAGTGTTCCCACAAGACCTGCGGCTGTTCGGCATCCACTTCCACATAGCAGTAGTACTGCACCCTTGGCAGCAGTTCCTGCATCAGCAAGGCCTGGCAGCGTGGCGAGTCGCTGTCCCAGTTGTCGCCATCCGAGGCCTGCGCCACGTAGCTGTTCCACAGCTCGGTCGGATAGCGTTCCTTCATGATGGCCAGCGTGAGTTCCAGCGCACTGGACACCACGGTGCCGCCTGATTCACGCGAATGGAAAAACCCCTCCTCATCCACTTCGGCTGCCACGCTGTGGTGACGAATGAAGACCAGCTCAATTCGTTCGTAGTGGCGCGTGAGGAACAGGTGCAACAGGATGAAAAATCGCTTGGCCAGGTCCTTGCGATGCGCATCCATGGAGCCCGAAACGTCCATCAGGCAAAACATCACGGCCTGTGAGACCGGTTGGGGCTGAGGCACCCGATTGTTGTAGCGCAGATCGAATTCATCAATGAAGGGCACGCGTGCCATGCGCCCCAGGATCCGTGTGCGCTCGGCCTGCAGACCTGCAAGGTCCAGTAGGTTGTCCTGCGCAGGGTCAGCCAGATCAGCGTCGGCGACGCCCTCCGGAGGGGCTCCAAGAGGCATGCGCGTCTGGTGACTTAAGCGCGCGATCTGCTCCTCGACCTGCGCCAACTGCTGACGGTGTGGCACGCCCAGCGCAATGCGGCGAGCCAGTGATTCACGCATGGTGCGCGTCATCGACAGGTTGGCGGGGGTGCCGTCGCTGCGATAGCCACCGCGGCGCAGGCGAGTCTGCGGAATCTGGGTAAGCTGGGTCTTGACCAGATCAGGCAGGGCCATCTCCTCGAAGAAGAACTCCAGGAAGGCCTCTCTGCTGAGCGAAAACGTGAACGCGTCTTCGCTGTCGCCCGAGTCACCCGCACCACCACCGCCGCCACCGGCTGATCCGGAGCGCTGCCGCGGGATCCGATCACCGGTGCCGAACTGCTCATTGCCCGGCAACACGCGTTCCTGCAGACCGCCAGAGCCCAGGGTGAAATTCGGCTCTTTCAGATCGCGGGCGGGGATCGTGATGTTTCCGCCCTGATCGGTATCGGCAATATTGCGTTGGGCGACTGCGCGGGCCACGGCTTCACGGACCTGAGCCTTGTAGCGCTTCAGAAAGCGCTGCTGATTGCCCGCGCTTTTCCTTCGCCCGTTGATGCGGCGGTCGATAATCTCGGACATCGCATGGTCCTCTGGATGGGCCTGATCCGCTGCTCAGGACGACTTGCGCACGCGCAGGTACCACTCGACCAGCAGGCGCACCTGCTTGGGTGTGTAGCCCTTTTCGACCATGCGATCGACGAAGTTCTGGTGCTTGCGCTGCTCGTCGGCCGAAGCCTTGGCATTGAAGGACACCACCGGCAACAGATCTTCGGTCGTCGAGAACATTTTTTTCTCGATGACACTGCGCAACTTTTCGTAGCTGGTCCAGGACGGATTGTTGCCCGCATGGTTGGCCCGTGCACGCAAGACGAAGTTGACGATCTCGTGACGGAAGTCCTTAGGGTTCGCGATGCCTGCAGGTTTTTCGATTTTCTCGAGCTCATCGTTGAGCTGGGTTCGATCAAAAATTTCGCCGGTGTTGGGGTCTCTGAATTCCTGATCCTGAATCCACAGATCGGCGAAGCTGACGTAGCGATCGAAGATGTTCTGCCCGTACTCGGAGTACGACTCCAGATAGGCCGTCTGGATTTCCTTGCCGATGAACTCGGCATACGGATGGGCAAGATGCTCCTTGATGAAGGCGAGGTATTTCTTTTCGGTCTCGGGTGCAAATTGCTCGCGTTCGATCTGCTGCTCCAGCATGTAGAGCAGATGCACCGGGTTGGCGGCGACTTCCCCGTGGTCGAAGTTGAAGACCTTGGAGAGCACCTTGTAGGCGAACCGTGTCGACAGGCCGCTCATGCCTTCATCCACCCCGGCGAAATCCCGGTATTCCTGCAAAGACTTAGCCTTGGGGTCGACGTCCTTGAGGTTCTCTCCGTCGTAGATGCGCATCTTGGAGAGCAGGCTGGAGTTTTCGGGCTCTTTGAGCCGCGTCAGGATGGCAAATTGCGCCATCATTTTCAGCGTGCCAGGAGCGCAGGGCGCTTGCGATAAAGAGCTTGATTCCAGCAGCTTGCCGTAGATGCGCACCTCTTCCGAGACGCGCAGGCAATAGGGCACCTTCACGATATAGATACGATCGAGGAAGGCTTCGTTGTGCTTGTTGTTGCGAAAGGCCTGCCATTCGCTCTCATTGGAGTGCGCCAGGATGACGCCATCGAAGGGAATCGCGCCGAATCCCTCGGTGCCCTTGTAGTTGCCTTCCTGCGTGGCAGTGAGCAGCGGGTGCAGGACCTTGATCGGCGCCTTGAACATCTCCACGAACTCGAGCAAGCCCTGGTTGGCCAGACACAAGCCGCCGGAATAGCTGTAGGCGTCCGTGTCGTTCTGTGAAAACCGTTCAAGCTGTCGAATGTCGAGCTTGCCCACCAGCGACGAAATGTCCTGATTGTTTTCGTCGCCCGGCTCGGTCTTGGCGATGGCGATCTGCTGCAGGATGGACGGCTTGAGCTTCACCACGCGAAAGCGGCTGATGTCGCCGCCGTATTCGGCCAGGCGCTTCACCGCCCATGGGGACATGATCGGGCTCAGGTATCGGCGCGCAATGCCGTACTTGGCTTCAATCGCGGCGCCGTCTTCGGTTGGCGAGAACAGACCAAGCGGCGACTCGTTCACCGGTGAGCCCTTGAGCGCATACAAGGGCGCCTGCTCCATCAGGTGCTTGAGTTTTTCCGCCAGAGACGATTTGCCACCCCCAGGCGGCCCCAGCAAGTACAGAATCTGCTTGCGCTCTTCCAATGCCTGCGCTGAATGCTTGAAGAACGAGACGATCTGCTCAATGGTCTCTTCCATCCCGTAGAAGTCCCTGAAGGCGGGATACACCTTCATCACCTTGTTGGAAAAGATGCGCGACAGCCTGGGGTCGGCGCGTGTGTCCAGCAATTGCGGCTCGCCGATCGCGCTGAGCATGCGCTCGGCTGCGCTGGCATAAACGCTGCGATCGCGCCGGCACAGATCGAGGTACTCCTGCAGCGAGTATTCCTCTTCCTGCTGCGCTTCGTATCGGGCTTTGAATCGGCCCAGGATGTCTCCTTCGAATGCAGCTTCAAGCGTTGCATTCGGATGGGGAACATTGGTGGAGCGGCCTGCGCCGAACGCTGAAAAACTGTGGCTGAATCCGGATTCCATCGGTGACCTCCGATCACGCAATCTGTGAACCGATTCTGTTAGCGTGAGCGGAGAACGACCTCGCGGATCCGGGTTGCGCGTGACCCTGGATCAGACGGACGGTCTGAAGCGCGGCCGTTTTCCGGCCTTTTTTTAAGAGGGATGGACTGCAGTACCCCAGTGAGGGGCCAGCGGGCTGTCAGGCGGCAGGCTTGGATTGCACGGGCTGTGCAGCGACCGAACCTGAAGTGCTGGAGGCTTGACTGGGCGACGTGGGCTGGGGTGCCCAGCGTGACAGCAACAAGGCGTTGGTCATGACGCTCACCGAGCTCATGGCCATCGCGGCGCCTGCAATCATTGGGGATAGCAGCCCGAGGGCAGCCAGCGGAATCCCGACGATGTTGTAGGCAAAGGCCCAGAACAGGTTTTGATGGATCTTGCGCACCGTGCGCCGGGAAATCTCCAGCGCAGCTGGCACAAGACCAGGGTCGCCGCGCATGAGCGTGATGCCAGCGGTGTGCATGGCGACATCGGTCCCTGTGGCCATGGCGATGCTCACATCGGCCGCAGCCAGTGCCGGTGCGTCATTGATGCCATCGCCCACCATGGCCACGCGACCTGTGGTGTTGGTTTTCAGTGTGGTCAAGGCATGGGCCTTGTCGTCGGGCAGCAGGTTGGCGATGACCTCGGTGATCCCGAACTGCTCGGCCATCACCAGGGCCGCCTGCCTGTTATCACCAGTCAGCATCACGCTGCGCACACCCATCTCGGATAGCCGTTGCACCGCTTCACGCGCGCCTGGCTTGGGTGCATCCCCAAAGCCGAGCACCCCGATTGCGCGCACCGATCCGTCGGGGCGTGATGCCATCACCCACGAGACGGTGCGCCCCAGAGCCTGGAGCGCTTCGGCCTGTCGTGTCAGTTCGGGATCTGCGCCGGTGCCCGGATCAGCACCCGCGACACCGCGTTCAGCTGCCAGGCGCGGGCTACCGATGGTGATGGTTCGGTGGTCTACCTGACCTTCGATGCCGCGACCGGGCAGCGCACGCACCTCGAAGGCCTGTCGGATCGGGGCGTTGCTGGCGCGCGCCTCCGAGAGCGTGGCATGCGCCAGCGGATGCTCGCTGCCCTGCTGCAAGGCTGCGGCGTCGGCCAGCATGTCAGTACGCGTTTCGCCCTCAGCCACCAGGGCATCGGTGAGCACCGGATGCCCGATGGTGAGCGTGCCGGTTTTATCGAATGCCACGACCTTGACCTGATGCGCCAGTTCAAGCGCTTGTGCATCCTTGATCAGCACGCCATGCCGGGCGGCCACGCCGGTGCCGGCCATGACCGCCGCGGGCGTCGCCAGACCCAGCGCACAGGGGCAGGCGATCACCAGCACCGCCACGGCGGCGATGATGGCGGGTTCCACCCCATGACCGCTGAGCAGCCAGCCCGCAAAGGTGAGGGCTGCAATGCCGATGACCACTGGCACAAAGACTGCCGAGACGCGATCGACAATGCGTTGGATCGGGGCCTTGGCTGCCTGCGCGTCCTCGACCATGCGCACGATGCGCGCGAGGACGGTTTCGGTTCCGACGGCCGACACATTGAGTTCAATGCGGGCGGCGCCATTGATGGAGCCGCCCACGACGCGATCACCCGGCCCGCGCTCGACCGGCAAGGGTTCGCCCGTGAGCATCGATTCGTCGACCTGCGTGTGACCGGCATGCAGGATGCCATCGGCAGGAATGCGCTCGCCGGGGAGCACGACCAGTCGATCGCCGACCGCCACGGCGCTCAGGGACACATCGGCCTCGATCCCTCCCACCAGCCTGCGTGCAGTGTCCGGGCGCAGCGACTGGAGTGCCCGAATGGCTTCGGTCGTCTGACGCTTGGCGCGCGATTCAAGGTATTTGCCCAGCAGCACCAGCGCAATGACCACAGCTGACGATTCGAAGTAAAGGTGTGGCGCATGGCCATCATGAGCCCGGGACCACAACCACACGGACAGTCCCCAGCCTGCACTGGTGCCAATGGCGACCAGGAGGTCCATGTTGCCGGTACCGGCCCTCAAGGCCTTCCAGCCCGCCCGATAAAAGCGCGCGCCGAGAATGAACTGCACCGGCGTAGCCAGGGCGAACTGCGCCCACGCGGGCAGCATGGCATGGATGCCAAAGGGCGCGAGCAACATCGGGAGCACCAGCGGTGCGGCCAGCGCGATCGCGGCAATGAGCATCAGGCGTTCGCGCGCCAGACGGGTTGAAATGCGGTCGGGTGGTGGGGTTGCCGGGGCTGCGCTGTCCTGTGGCTGTGCAGGGGTCTGAGTCGGCTCGGGTGCAGCCGGCACTTCGTAGCCGGCATCGGTGATCGCCTTGACCAGCGCGTCGCGAGCCAGGCCAGTGCCGTTGACCGTGGCTGCTTCAGTGGCCAGGTTCACCGAGACGTCACTCACCCCGGGCACTTTGCGCAGGGCGCGCTCGACCCGCGTGACGCATGACGCGCAGGTCATGCCTTCCACGGGCAGGCTCAGCATGGTGCCGGCCTGAGCGTAGTCAGAGACCGCAGCAGACGTACGGACAGCGGAATCGCTCATGATGCGGTCGAGTGTACCCTTGCGGTGAACGCCCGATTGGACTTGGATCAAAGGAAGCGACCATGCAGCAGCAGTTCCATGTGGAAGGGATGTCCTGTGAACATTGCGTGCGCGCGGTCACGCGCGCCGTGCAGCAACTCGATGCGCAGGCTGCCGTGCAGGTCGATCTGAAGGCCGCCACCGTGACGGTTAACTCCACGCAGCCGCGTCCGCGCATCGCTGAGGCCATCCGCGAGGAAGGCTACAGCGTGGCGCCCTGAGCCGGAGCGCCGCGGGTGGGTACGACACGACGTATCGTTCTGGGCAGCCTGGCTGCCGTCAGCGGGCTCGCGGTGGGCTGGTCGCTGCTGCCGGTGCGACAACGACTGACCGGTCACACGCCGCCGCCCGTGCCTTCCGGCCTGGTGCCCTTCAACGGGTGGGTGGCCATCGATGGTCAGGGCATCGTGACAGTGCTCATGCCCAAGTCCGAAATGGGGCAGGGCACACACACGGGGCTGGCGATGCTGCTGGCGGAAGAACTCGATGCCGACTGGGCGAACGTGCGCATGGGTGAAGCGCCGATCGATCCGATCTACAACAATGTGGCCACCGTCGTTGATGGTCTGCCCTTTCATCCGGATGACACCGGTCTGCTCAAGCAGTTTGCAGGATGGATGACCGCGAAGGTCATGCGCGAAGTGGGTGTGATGATGACCGGGGGCTCTTCCAGCCTGAAGGATCTCTGGTTGCCCATGCGGCGTGCCGGCGCCAGTGCTCGCGCCATGCTGGTGGCCGCAGCGGCGCAGCAATGGGGTGTATCACCGGAACAGGTGACGGTGGCTTCCGGCCGGGTGAGCCACGCGCCCAGCGGGCGCAGTCTCGGATTCGGCGAACTGGCACAGGCCGCAGGTCGCCTCCCGGTCGTACAGGATCCGCCTCTCAAGCCGGCTTCGGCGTTCAAGCTGATCGGCACACCGCAATCGCGTCTGGACAGTGTTGCGAAGTCCAACGGTCTGGCCGGGTTCGGGATCGACACGCAGCTGCCGGGTATGCGCGTGGCCGCCGTGCGCATGGCGCCAGACCTGGGTGGGCAGGTCGGGTCGATGGACGCCGCCGCTGCCGAGAAACTGCCAGGCATTCGGGCTGTGCTGAGCGTGCCTGCGTCGCATGGCGGCAGCGGAGCGGTCGCGGTCATTGCAGACACCTGGTGGCAGGCGCGCCGTGCCCTGGATCAGGTACAGATTCGTTGGCAGCCTGGTCCCGCCGCCGGCCTGAGCAGTGCGTCGGTCATGACGCAACTGCAGGCTGCACTCAAGTCGGGCAGCGCCCATGCGTTTCGTACGGTGGGCGATGCTGAGGCTGCGATGCAGCAGGCCGCCCGCCGCGTGCAGGCCGAGTACCGCGCGCCTTACCTTGCCCATGCGCCGATGGAGCCGATGAACTGCACGGTGCAGGTGGAGAGTGATCAGGCGACGGTCTGGGCGCCCACCCAGGTGCCCGATCTGGCCCGTGCAACGGTGGCGCAGGTCACCGGTCTGGAACCCAGGCGGGTCACCGTCCATGTGCCGTTCCTGGGCGGCGGCTTCGGCCGCAGGCTTGATGTCGACTTCATTGCCCAGGCGAGCTTTATTGCGAAGGCGATGCGTGGTGTGCCGGTCAAGACGATCTGGTCGCGCGAAGACGACATGGCCAATGATTTCTATCGCCCGGCGTGTGTCGCGCGATTCGAGGCCGGGCTGGATGCGCAGGGCCGACCCATCGCCTGGCAGTTGCGCACGGCAGGCCAGGCGATTATCCCCGCCTATGCCAAGCGTGTACTGGGCTTGAGCGTGCCTGGTCCCGACAAGACCACGAGCGAAGGGGCCTTTGATCAGCCTTATGAATTTGCAGCCTGTCGTATCGAGCATGCTGCAGTCGAGCTGCCGGTGCCCATCGGTTTCTGGCGCTCGGTAGGGCATTCGCATCAGGCGTTTTTCAAGGAATGTTTTGTCGACGAGGTGGCCAGTGCAGCCGGACAGGACCCGGTCGCGTTTCGTGCGGCCATGCTCGCCAACCATCCCCGGCATCTGAAGGTGCTGCAGCGCGCAGCGGCCCTGGGCCGATGGGGCACTCCGCTTGAGCCGCGCGATGGCATGCGACGCGGCCGTGGCGTGGCGTTGCATCAGTCATTCGGGTCGATCGTGGCGCAGGTGGTGGAGGTGTCCATCGATGCTGCGAATGCACTGCACGTGGATCGCATCGTCTGCGTCATCGATTGTGGTCAGGCAGTCAATCCGAATCTGATTACCCAGCAGGTCGACAGTGCGATCGTTTATGGCCTGAGTGCGGCACTGCATGGCGACATCACGATTGCTGACGGGCGCGTGCAGCAAGGCAACTTTCACGACTACCGTGTGCTGAAGATGGCGGAATGTCCGCCTGTTCAGACCGAGATCATCGCCTCAAGCGAGCCACCTGAAGGGGTGGGCGAGCCGCCGCTGCCGCCGGTTGCGCCAGCCTTGGCTAACGCCGTCTTTGCCGCGACGGGTACGCGGATGCGCGAGTTGCCACTGCGAATGAGTTAGTGACCCGCTGATTCAGCGCAGCCTGGCGATCAGTGCCGCGGTAGCCGTATCCAATTCGGCCGTACCCTGACCGGCGAGTGCGCGCTCCACGTTGCTGGCCAGCACTTTGCCCAGCTCCACTCCGAACTGGTCGAAGGGGTTGATGCCCAATACCGTGGCCGCGGTGTACGTGGCGTGCTCATGGCACGCGAGCAGCGCGCCCAGCGTGTGCGCATCGAGTTGCTGCAGCACCAGCGTCGTGCTGGGCCGGTTGCCCTGGAAGTCGCGATGCAGATCGCCCGGCGCAGCCGGTTTGCCCAGGGCCAGGGCGGCTGCTTGCGCGATGCCGTTGGCCAGCAGGATGCGATGGCGATCGTCCGAAACCTCGGACAGGCCCGGGCGAGGCGAGCGCACTAGCACGAAGTCGACCGGCACACAGTCCGGGCCCTGATGCAGTTGCTGGAAAAACGAATGCTGGGCATTGGTGCCCGAGGTGCCCCAGATGATTGGTGAGGTGGGGAGCAGAGCGCGGTGGCCGTCGAGTGCAGCCGATTTGCCGTTGCTCTCCATGGCCAGTTGCTGCAGCCAGGCCGGCAGCAAGCGCAGGCGCTCAGCGTAAGGAATGAGTGCCTGCGAAGGCAGGCTCAGGAATGCTCTGTTCCAGACCGACACCAGCCCCATGCGGGCCGGCAGATTCGCACTCAAGGGCGTGTCGCGAAAATGGCGGTCCATGTCGGCTGCACCTGCGAGGAGTGCATCAAAAACCGCCGGGCCGCAGGCCACCGCCACGCCCAGTCCGACGGTCGACCACAGCGAGTACCGTCCGCCGACCCAGTCCCAGAACTGCAGCAAGCGGTCTGCGCGAATGCCCCAGGTCAGCGCCGCCTGCGGGGCTGCAGTCACACCGATCATGTGGGCAGGCCAGTCGGTTGCCGGACAACCGCCCGCCGTGAGCCAACGGCGGGCTGCCTGTGCGTTGGCGAGGGTTTCCCGCGTGGTGAAGGTCTTGGAGATGATGGCAAAGGCCGTGCGTGCAGGGTTCAGACCCACCAGGGCACGGTCCAGGTCTTCTGGGTCGACATTCGCTACGAAACGCACATCCACCCCCGGGGCGGGTGCCAGTGCATCACACACCAGACGCGGTCCCAGATCGGAGCCACCGATGCCGATGCAGACCAGCGCCTGGATCGGTTCACCCGAGAAACCGGTCAGACGGCCTGCGCGCAGGCTGTTGGCCAGTTCAGCCATGAGAGCGCGTTGCTCACGTACTGCCTGAGTCACGTCGGCAGAGCCCCCGACACCGCGCAAGGCAGTATGCAGTGCTGCCCGCCCCTCCGTGGGGTTCACGATCTCGCCCGCAAAGAGCCTCTGGCGGGCCGTGTCGAATCCACAGACCTGCGCCCATGCGTGCAGCGCTTCCAGCACGCTTGAGTCGAGGCGCTGTCGGGAAAAATCAGCGTAGACGCTGCCAACTTCCAAGGACAACCGCTGGCTGCGCTGTGGATCGTCATGAATCAGCTCACGCAGGTGCAGGGAAGCGAAGCGATCAGCGTGCTGGCGCAGCGTGGCCACACAGGTGGCAGGGGTCAGGCCTGGATCCGCTGGGTGTGCTGTCATGTCCGAAAATGGCGAGCCAAAGAAGTGGGGCAGCCGGATAATGCCGGCATGCCTCAGATGCTGCCACACTCGGATCCATCGGTGCCGCTCCTGGACGCAGCGCTGTGCTGGCCGCTGTTGAGTGCACGCGATGTCCGTGCAGATGGCCGCTTTGTTGTGGGGGTGTCGAGCACCGGCATTTATTGCCGGCCGATCTGCCCGGCGCGCACGCCGCGGCGCGAACATTGCCGGTTCTATTCGACCGCAGCCGGTGCCGAAGCCTCAGGCTATCGGCCTTGCCTGCGCTGCAGACCCGAGTTGGCGCCAGGTCATGCGAGCGTGGATGCGCCGGCCCGCCTCGCTCAGGGCGCCGCTGCACTGATCGAGGATGGCGCTCTGGAGCAGGGTGGATTGGCGCATCTTGCACAGCGCCTTGGGGTGACCGATCGCCATTTGCGCCGCGTGTTCATGGCCCAGTTCGGCGTGACACCGATTGCGTATGCGCAGACCCAGCGATTACTGCTGGCCAAGCGATTGCTGACTGATACGCCACTACCCGTGACCGAGGTGGCGCACGCTGCCGGGTTCGCCAGCGTGCGCCGCTTCAACGACAGTTTTTCAAAGCGCTATCGGATGGCGCCTTCAGCACTGCGGCGCGTGGCGGTTGCCGCATCCTCCCAGTCAGGCGGCGATGATCAGCCAGGCCTCCTGTTTCGCCTGGCCTATCGACCGCCACTGGACTGGCCGACGCTGACCTCGTTCCTGGCGCATCGCTGCATTGAGGGTGTGGAGGCCATGGGCATGGGGCAGCGTCGCCGCGCACCGGGCTCGTCAGGCGAGGGGGCGGTCTATCGCCGCATTGTCCGGGTTCCGACGCCGCGGGGTGCGCCGGTCTGCGGATGGATCGAACTGAGTGGTCTGGCCACCCGTGCTGCAGCCGGGCATCTGCTGCGAGTGCGTGTTGACCCGGCCTTATCTGCAGCGATTCCCGCGGTGCTGGCGAGGGTACGGCGTGTGTGCGATCTGGGCGCGCGACCGGATGAAGTGGCCCAGGTGTTGGGTCCCCTGGCAGCCGGGCGCGAAGGGGTGCGCTTGCCAGGTGCCTTCGATGGCTTCGAGATCGCAGTGCGTGCGATCTTGGGCCAGCAGGTCACCGTACAGCAGGCCCGCATCATGGCCGGGCGATTGGTACGGCAGTTTGGTGAGCCCGTGGCAACGCCCTGGCTTGAATTGACACATGCGTTTCCGCAGGCGGCACAGCTTGCGGCATGCAGCACGGACGATTTGCGCAGCGTCGGACTGTTGCGTGCGCGGTCGAGTGCCCTGATCGAGCTATCCCGTGCGGTCTCGCAGGGCGAGCTTCGTCTGGAGCCGGATGTCGATGTGCCGGCCACCCTGACC
>Ga0315906_10001959_pt1 | contig 29684 bp, 40 predicted proteins | sample LakEriMetagenome_4_FD_203526 | JGI IMG/M metagenome (GOLD analysis project Ga0315906, IMG submission 203526) | Freshwater fungal communities from buoy surface, Lake Erie, Ohio, United States - Buoy 2 MA122 | ecosystem: Environmental > Aquatic > Freshwater > Lake > Lake biofilm | place: USA...
GTTAAGTTAGTATTAGACGATTTATATGCAAACTTAGAAGGCCATAGAACTACAATGGCACAGGCAGTTAGCATTCTAACAGGCGAAGAAGGTCCAGGCGCTGGCGCAGCATCTGCAATGGGAGACATGGGCGGGGCTGAAATGCCTGCTACTATGGGTGCTCCAGATGCAGAAATGGGCGGAGATGAATTTGCAGCTAGTGAACCTGCAACAGGCGGAGAAGCTCCTGCAGGTCGAATGAAGCGTGAAAGCATTGAATACAGCCGCAAACTAGGCACTATCCTAAGCTCAAAAAAAAAGTAAATGAAGATGCGGATACACTTATCCGCATCCTTTCTAATCTAAAAGGCAGAGCTGATAGCAAAGGGGCTAGCGGAACATTTAGTTGGTCTGCTATCAGCAGTATGTTACAAAACGTAGGCGGCCAAGAATTGGACTACGATGCTTTTAAAGCAGCCTTTGACAGCAATCCATCGTTTCAAAACTTAGTTGATAAGTTTGATGCTGACGGTGTAACAATCAAAACTAAAAATCAAGCCCAACCTCCCGGAGTGCCAGGTGATAAAGCCAAAAGCCAAGCTAATGTAATTAGCAGTGCAAAAAAAGCAGCAGCAAAGGCATTGAACAAATAAAAGTTGACATAGTGACAAAAATACTACATAATAGTATATGTCACTTTTAATCAACAAATTTAATTACGAAAAACTCTCTAGGGACGAGTCCACTGGCAAGCGTTTATATGCTACGCCAGATGGGCATAAAGTCCCTAGTGTCACGACTATACTGGACAAAACTAAACCAGAAGAAAGTCGTATAGCATTAGCCAATTGGCGCAAAGCAGTTGGCGAAGCTAAAGCACAAGCTATTACTACAGAAGCAGCTAATCGCGGCACACGAATGCACAAGTTCTTAGAAGACTATGTCAAAGGTGAGCCGATGAATGAAAGCATTACTAATCCATTTGCACAGCAAAGTCAGAAAATGGCTAAGATTGTAATTGCACAAGGGCTGTGTAATGTAAGCGAAGTATGGGGCAGTGAAGTACCCTTATACTTTCCAGAACTATATGCGGGAACTACTGACTGTGTAGGTGTGCATAACGGTGACGAAAGCATCCTGGACTTTAAACAGACTAACAAGCCCAAGAAGCGTGAGCACATCGACGATTACTTTATTCAGCTAACTGCTTATGCTATGGCTCACAACGAAGTACACAAAACTAACATTCGCAAGGGTGTTATTCTAATGTGTTCAAAAGACTACGAATATCAAGAGTTTATCCTAGAACCAGCAGATTTTGACTACTGGACTGAACGCTGGTGCAAGCGTGTGGAAGAATACTACCGCCTAAACTGATAAATATCCTATAAAGAGGATATTCTATGGCCGTAGTGCAAATTTCAAAAATTCAGTTAAGAAGAGGTAAGAAAAACTCTGGAACAGGATTACCGCAATTAGCCAGCGGAGAATTGGCGTGGGCAATTGATACTCAAGAATTATTTGTAGGTAATGGTGCTGTAGGAGAAGGTGCTCCCTATGTTGGCAATACTAAAATCCTAACAGAACACGACAGTATTCTAGAGTTAATAGCTAATTATACTTACAAGTATGATTCTGCACTGGGACAAAGCTTAATAGACGGCACTGTAACTAGAACATTACAAGCAAGACTAGATGACGGTGTTGTAAACGCAAGAAGCTTTGGTATTGTTAGTTCAAAAGAATGGCCTGCTGGAACATTAATTGCAGACCAAACTGAAAAAATTCAACAGGCTATTGACAGTATAACTAGAGACGATCTAAGTCCTAATGTAACTATTGAATTTGAACCTGGAGAATATTATTTCTCCGACACAATTTCTTTGCCTAGCAATGTTAAAATTTCAGGATACGGTAAAGATCAAACAGTATTCACATATACTGGAACTCCAGAAGTTTTGTTTTCTACTGAAACTGATGCTACTAAAATAAGACTTGGAAATTTTACTATCAAAACAATTGCTAACAATAAAACTCTATTAAAGATAGATGGTGCAAAAGATTGTGAATTTGTTAATCTTAAATTAGTCTATGAAAGCGGGACTGATGCTGCGGGCACTGTGGCTAACGACAGAATAGGAATAGATCTAGCAGGAAATGGAACTATCAGCTATAATAGATTTATAGGGTTAGAGTTTAAAAATTTAACCTACGGTGTTCATGCAGGAAGCAATGCTTCGTTTAACAAGTTTGAAGATTGTCTGTTAGAATATCTGTATCAAGGATTTAATCTAGGAACAGGTAGTTCTAGTGGAGCAAACTATAATATAATTGAAAACTGTATCTTTGATAAAGTTACTCGTCAAGGGTTATTTGTTCAAAAGGGCACAGGTAATAGAAGCAGAGGAAACACTTACAAAGATGTAGGAAGTACCAATTCTGGAACATTCTCAGCATATAGTGTTATCAAGTTTGTCACTGATGGTAACAGCAGTATGCATGACGTATTTGAAAGACAACGTTATCTAGAACCTAATGATCCTGCCTTTAACAACAATCCCTATATATCAGAGATTGACGGGGTATCTTACAGAGAAAAAATTGAACCAAGGCAAATTAGTTTAAACTTCACAGCTATACCAGTTATGGCGTTTAAAGTAGGAATTGGTGCAGGAAGCGGACTGGTAGTAAATTATGTGTTTAGAAGTACTGCTTATGATCAAACAAGAAGAGGAACTCTTACTGTTGTTGTAGACAAAGATTTAAGCACTACCCAATTGTCTGACGAGTACGAATACATAGGAACTAATCCGGCTGGAGAAGATGCTGTGATATTTACTGCTACTCTACAGACTTCTGGAGGTGAGAAAGTTCTTCGAATTAACTATACCAATATTAATCCAGGTGACAGCAGTACATTTACCTACACCTACTCGTTAATGAGTTAATGTATAAGACATTTGATCAAAAAACAGAACTAAGATTTTCTGCTTGGAGAGAAATAAGGCAGAAATTAGAAGAATCAATTACACCTTTAGAGAATGTAGTTGATTTTTTTCAAACGTTTCCAAAAGTTAAAGTTTATACAGATCCCTATGATCAATCCACTTGGCCTACAGCTTGGGAACTGATAGAAGAAAACGAGTTTTGCCCGTTCAATCTTATCTTAGGTATATGCTATACTCTCCAACTATGTGATCGCTTTAGTCATATACACCCTAAAATAACCATATCAATAGACATTGTAACTAAATCAGTGTATTATATGTTATTCATAGACGACTATGTCTATGGATTCGAAGACGGCGCTTGGATTCCAACGAAAAGATTGCCTAAGTCATTGAAAAATATAAAGATCTACGACATGCCGCCTCTTCACTAAATACTACTCCGCATTTTAGAAAAGTTTAAAAAATAAGAAAATATGATTAACATTACAGTAACCAAACGGAGCGGTGAACGAGAACCGCTAACTATTGAAAAATGGCAGGCGCAAATCCTAAAGGTATGTAGTGGCATAGCAGATGTTAGTCAGTCAATGATTGAGATCAAAGCACAACCTCATTTCTATGACGGTATCACAACAAGAGAAATTGATGAGATTACTCTACGTGCTATTGTAGATCTTATTGACACAGAATCTAACCCAGACATCGGACATACCAACTATCAATACGTAGCAGGTAAGCAACGTGTTAGCATGTTACGTAAAGATGTGTATGGTGACTACCAACCCCCTTGCCTTTACGAAATCGTTAAAAAGAATGTAGCAACAGGATTGTATACTGCTGAACTTCTTGAATGGTATTCAGAAGAAGACTGGCACAAAATGGAAGACATGATTGATCATGAAAAAGATGAGCAATATGGTTACGCTTCTATTGAACAGTTAATTGAAAAGTATCTTGTACGTAATCGTGCTACAAAGGAAATTTATGAAACTCCACAGGTTAGATATATGGTCGCGGCCGCTACTGTATTTCACAAAGAAGAACCGAACAGCGCGAGAATGCGCTACATCAAGGAATACTACAATGCTGCGAGTGATGGTCTATTTACTCTTGCTACTCCCGTGCTTGCTGGTCTTGGAACTCCTACTAAACAATTCAGTAGTTGCGTTCTTATTCGCAGTGATGATGATTTGGACTCTATATTTGCTAGTGGAGAGATGATGGCCAAGTATGCTAGCAAACGTGCTGGCATCGGACTTGAGATTGGACGCCTACGCCCGTTGGGATCCCCTATTAGGGGAGGTGAGATAATGCACACCGGCATGATTCCCTTCTTAAAGAAATGGTTCGGTGACCTACGTAGTTGTTCGCAAGGAGGTATTCGTAATGCAAGTGCTACTGTTTTTTATCCTATTTGGCATCATCAGTTTGATGATCTTATTGTCCTTAAGAACAACCAAGGAACAGAAGAAACCCGAGTCCGTTTTATGGATTATGGGGTTGTGCTTAGTGCCTTCTTCTGGAGACGATTTAAAAACAAAGAAGACATAACCTTCTTTGATCCTAACGAAGTTCCTGATCTTTACGAAGCTTTCTATAAAGACACTGCTCTATTTGAAGAGTTGTATGTCAAATACGAAAAACAAAAAGGTCTACGTAAAAAGACTATGAGTGCCGAGGAAGTATTCAAGTCAGGCATTTTAAAAGAACGTACAGATACAGGACGTATCTATCTAGTGTTTATTGACAATGTAATGAACCAGGGTCCGTTTGATCCTGAGTACCATACCATTTACCAGAGCAACCTTTGCTGTGAAATCCTATTACCTACTCGCTCTTTTAAACGTCTTGATGATCCCGATGGTCGTATCGCTTTATGTACACTTGGTAGCATCAACTGGGGAGCTTTCCGCAACCCAGAAGATATGCGTAGGGCTTGCCGTATTCTTCACCGCAGCCTTAACAATATTCTCGATTACCAAGATTTTCTTTCTATCCAATCCAAGTTGAGCAATGACGAGATTCGTCCGTTAGGTATTGGTGTAACTAACCTAGCTTACTGGCATGCCAAGCGTGGCATAAAATATGGTGATAAGGATGCTCTAGCAGAAGTTAAAAGCTGGATGGAACATCAAGCTTATTACTTAACAGAGTCTAGTGTTGAGTTAGCTAAAGAACGTGGCAAGTGCATAGGTAGTGACCAGACTCGTTATGGGCAAGGAATCTTTCCTTGGGAAACTCGTGCTCTTGGGTCTAATGAGCTTGCTGACTTTACTCCTGAGCTTGATTGGGAAACACTTCGTGTTCAAATGAAACAACACGGAGTACGTAATGCTACACAAATGGCTATTGCTCCTGTAGAGTCTAGCTCAGTTGTTATTAATTCAACTAACGGTATTGAAATGCCAATGAGCCTGATTAGCGTAAAAGAATCTAAGGCTGGATCTTTTGTACAAGTTGTTCCTGAGTATCAGAATGCAAAAGTTCGTAAGAACTACCAACTGATGTGGGAACAAACAGATTGTGTACCCTACTTAAAAACCAGTGCAGTGCTACAAGTCTACATTGATCAAAGTATTTCAACAAACACATTTTATAATCCTGCACACTTTGAAGGCCGTAAAGTTCCTACAACACTAATTGCTAAGAACTTGATGCAAGCACAGATGTGGGGTATTAAAACATTCTATTACAGCTTGATCAATAAAGCTGGCGCTAAAGCACCTCAAGAAACTTCTATGGATGCTGTAGCATTAGCGCCTATAGATTTTGACGATGCTGATGATTGCGAGGCATGTAAACTATGATTACTATAACCGACTCTGCAAAGTCTAAAATTGTTGATTTGTTATTAGAGGAAAATAATCCTAACTTAAAGCTACGTACATTTGTACAAGGCGGAGGTTGCTCTGGTTTTCAATATGGCTTTACTTTTGATGAAGTTACTAACGAAGACGATTTTGAACTCGACGTTGACCAAACTTACAAAGTATTAGTAGATGCTATGAGTATGCAATACTTGACAGGTGCAGTTATAGATTATAAAGAAGACTTGATGGGTTCTAATTTTAGTATTAGCAATCCCCAAGCACAATCAACTTGCGGTTGCGGCAGCAGTTTTTCAGTTTAAAGGAAATAATCATGTTAGAAACTTTATTTTGGTTAGCAGTAGGTGCTTTTGTTGGATGGAACTTTCCTCAACCTCAGTTTGCTAAAAACTTACAAACAAAGATACTTGATATGTTTAGGAAAAAGTAAGAATGGCTTACTCTAGTCAAGTTATTGATCATTACGAAAATCCTCGTAATGTAGGAAGTTTTGATAAAACTGACACTGATGTTGGTACAGGTATGGTTGGTGCGCCTGCGTGTGGCGATGTTATGAAACTCCAAATCAAAGTAAATACAGATGGAGTCATTACAGATGCTAAATTCAAAACGTATGGTTGCGGCAGCGCGATTGCGTCGAGTTCGCTTGTTACTGAATGGGTCAAAGGACGGACACTTGACGAAGCGGCGCAGATTAAAAATAGCGAGATTGCTTCTGAGCTTGCCCTCCCCCCTGTTAAAATTCATTGTTCGATACTTGCGGAAGATGCAATCAAAGCGGCAGTAGAAGATTATCGTAAAAAGCATGATCTCAATAACTGAAAAGGCTGCTGAAAAAATCAATCAGCAACTTAAACGCAGAGGCAAGGGATTAGGAATACGAGTTGGGGTAAAAACAACTGGTTGCTCAGGTCTTGCATATGTGTTAGAATATGTAGACGAATACAAAGCTGAAGTAGGTGTTATAAATTATGCCCAACAAGATTTTGTAGTTTTAGTAGATGCTAAAAGTCAAGTCTATCTCGATGGATTAACAATAGATTGGATTCGCAACGGATTGAATGAAGGATTTGAATTTAAAAATCCAAATGAACGTGACCGCTGCGGTTGCGGGGAAAGTTTTAGAATATAAAGAGCACTATGTCAAAAAAACAATATAACTTATCAACAAAGACAGACTATCTAAATCGTAAGATGTTTCTAGATCCAGCGGGTCCAGTTACTATACAACGCTTTGAAGAAGTCAAATACAATAAAATTGCAGACTTTGAAAAAACTGCAAGGGGTTTCTTCTGGGTCCCAGAAGAAGTAAGTCTTACAAAAGACGCACAAGATTTTAAGGATGCCAGCGATGCGGTTAAACATATCTTCACTAGCAACTTGCTTAGGCAAACTGCTCTTGACAGTTTGCAAGGCCGTGGCCCAAGTCAAATCTTTACTCCGGTCGTGAGTCTACCAGAGCTAGAAGCATTAGTTTACAATTGGACATTCTTTGAAACTAATATTCACAGTCGTAGTTACAGCCACATCATTCGTAATATCTATAATGTGCCTAAGGAAGTTTTTAGTACTATCCATGACACTAAAGAAATTGTTGAAATGGCTTCAAGCGTAGGCAAGTACTACGATGATCTCCATGTAATCAACTGCCGAAAAGAAACAGGTGAAATTATTGATGAACATGAGCACATCAAAGCAATCTATCTAGCACTACATGCAAGTTATGCCTTAGAAGCATTCCGATTCATGGTTAGTTTTGCTACTAGCTTGGCAATGGTAGAGAACAAGATCTTTATTGGTAATGGTAACATTATCAGCCTGATTCTACAAGACGAGCTATTGCACAAAGGTTGGACAGCCTTCTTGATTAATCAAGTGGTTAAAGAAGATCAACGTTTTGCCAAAGTAAAGCTAGAGTGCGAAGCTGAAGTTTATCAAATTTACATGGATGTTATTTGTGAAGAAAAAGAATGGGCAGATTATTTGTTTAAGCTAGGTCCTGTAATTGGTCTTAATGCTAACATTCTAAAAGACTTTGTTGATTACACCGCAGTGGGCGCACTGAAAGATATCGGTATCAAGTATCTTGCACACGCACCAAAATCAACTCCTATTCCGTGGTTCAACAAGCACAGTGACACAAGTAAGAAACAAACTGCACTGCAAGAGAACGAATCGACTAACTATGTTATAGGCGTTATGAGTGATCAATTAGACTACGACGCTCTACCAAGCATTTAAGGAAATAAAGATGGCAAAATTACATGAAGAAGTAGTTATCTTAAAATTAAGTAAACTAGTAAAAGAAAACAGTTCAGAACAAGCGACCCTAGCAGACAACGATTTTTGCACAGCAATTGAAGAAGTTGCACAGCAACTGATAGGCGAAAATATTATTGTAGAAGTAGAAAGAGCATAAAAATGAAAGCTATTGTATGGAGCAAATACAATTGCCCTTATTGCGATCAAGCAAAGGCATTATTAACACAAAAAGGTTACACCATCGAAGAACGTAAAATTGGAGATGGATATACTAAAGAGGATTTGCTGGAGGCAGTTCCAACAGCACGTACAGTACCGCAGATTTTTATCAATGAAGAATTAATCGGTGGATTTACTGAATTAAAGAAAAAACTAACAGAAGAGGCATAAATGTTTTTAGAAAAATCAAAGTTCGCAGAAGGCGATATTATCAGTTTGAAATTAATCTCAGGCGAAGAAATCATTGGCAAGATGGTCAAAGAAGAAATGACTTCGATCACTATTGCAAGACCTTTGAGTATTGCAATGACTCCAAAAGGACCAGGACTTGCACCTGTAATGTTTACAGTAAGTCCTGATGCAGAATACACTATAAATAAAAGTGTAATTGTATTCCAAGGAGAAACTGTTAAAGAAATCGGTGAGCAGTATCTATTTCAAACAACAGGAATACAACCTGTAAGCGCAGGAAGCATTGTAACAGGATAATAAAATGGCATTAGTACAGAGCATAGTTTACGACAACACAGTCAATCAGTGGAAGGTAACTCTTGATAGTCCTACTATCACTGTACAATCTTTTCCTGTAACTGTTTCCTATGATGGCACCTTAGGATCTACTTATATTGTTCCAACTGACGGTGTTCTTTACTCTGCAAATAACAATACCTTAATAGTTCCAGCAGGCATTAGAGAGTTTGCTGTTATAATTGGGGTATTCTCTACTGTTTACAATATTTTCTTAGATGATTACACTATTGAATTAACTATCGGTACTGTAACAACATCTAAATTTTTCGATGTACAAGATCCTCAAGGAACTCCTGGACCAAAAGGTGATCCTGGTGCCCTTGGTCCTAAAGGTGACAAAGGGGATATTGGTTTAACAGGACCAATAGGACCGATTGGTCCTAAAGGTGATCGCGGAGATCAAGGTCTACCTGGCGCTAAAGGTGACCAAGGTGAGAAAGGCGAAAAAGGTGAAAAAGGCGATCGTGGCGAACAAGGTCTGCAGGGAGATCAAGGTGTACCTGGAATACAAGGGATACAAGGATTTAGGGGAGACACAGGCGCCGACGGAGCTCCTGGTCCTAGAGGATTTAATGGACCTCCTGGTCCCCAAGGCCCTTCTGGCCCTAAAGGTGAAGATGGTGTATTAGTCTGCCAAGGAGAAGAAGAACTTCCTGAATTAGATTTAACTATTCCGGGTGCGCCAGGTGCTGCACCTAAAGTAACTGAAGAACTTAAAGGCGTAGCATTTGACTATAGTGCTATACTAGGTAGAGCTGTAACTGCTTTAGAAACAATGGCAGAAACACAAAAGTTTATTGCACAGAACGTAGCCAGTATTCGTCAAAGTCAACTTGTTATTCGTATGCTGGCCTGCGGTCCGGGTATTAGGAATAGAGGTCCATATGACTGGGCTGGATTTGCATCTATCTATAGACAGTATGTACAGCAAGGTGAAGTACTTGATACTAGTAGACAAGTAACTGAAGAAGAACAACAACGTGCTTGGGCTGAATACATTTCTCTATTCAATGCTGTCAAAACTTTAGCAGCGTTTGACGATCCTCCAGTTGACAACCCGTTTGTTTCAGGACCAACCTGATATGCCAGGAGTATCAAGAGCAAGCGCAGACATTGCAGGATCTACGATTGTTAAAGGATCGAGTAATGTCTTTACTAACAATCTACCTACTGCACGTATAGGTGATCCTGTAGCAGGGCACGGTAAAGCACCGCACTCTGCACCGGTAATGTCTACCGGAAGTCCAAACGTTTTTGCAAACAACATACCAGTATGTAGAGCCGGAGATATTGCAACATGCGGGCATCCAGCAACCGGTTCGTCAAATGTGTTTGCTAACGGTTGACAAACGTTAAAAAATATAGTATTATGTGAGTATGACAAATAAACTTATACTCACAGACGCAGACGGAGTGTTATTGGATTGGGAATGGGCTTTCAAAGTTTGGATGACTGAACGAGGTTATCAGTTTGAAGAATCTGGAAAAACAACCTATTACCTACATCATCACTATAAAGGTACTACTAAAGAAGAAATCAAAAAGCTAGTTAAAATTTTTAACGAATCAGCCGCTATTGGATTTCTTCCTGCACTTCGTGACAGTGTTTACTATGTAAAACGACTACACGAAGAACACGGTTATCAATTCCGTGTAATTACAAGTCTTAGCTTAGATAAAAATGCCGCAAAACTTCGTGAAATGAACTTACGTAAGATTTTTGGCGATGCTATCGAAAGTGTCATTTGCCTAGACACTGGAGCAGACAAAGATACAGCATTAGAACCTTACAAAGATTCTGGTATGTGGTGGATTGAGGATAAACCAGAAAATGCTGATGTTGGGCAACGACTAGGACTAAAATCTATTCTAGTAGAGCACGGTCATAATATGCATTATCTTTGCACTTATCACCTAGTAAAAAATTGGAAACAAATTTATAGCATCGTAGTAGATGCTGATATATAATATAAAGGAGACCATAACATGGCACAAAACAAATATCAAGAGTTCACAAAAATCGTAGAAGCAATGGAGTCAGACTTCGAAAAGTTCTACGACAAAGAAGTTGGTGCTGCTGGCACTCGAGTTCGTAAAGCTTGCCAAGATTTAGCAAAGCTTTGCAAAGAAACTCGTAACGATGTTACAGCAGTTAAGAATGCACGTAAAGAAACTAAAGAATAATTTCTTACTTCATGCAAACTAAATATTTGCATGAAACTAGTTTACATTCACGGAGCAAGTGCTACAGGTGAGAGCTTTAATTATATAAGAGAACATTTAAATCATAATAATGATATTGTAATCGAATATAATAGCAAAAATGGATTTGAAGAAAATCTAGCGCAGATGAAAGATATGCTTGTCAATTTTGACAATATGTTTTTCGTTTGCCACAGCCTGGGCGGCATCTATGCTCTGCACTTGGCAAATCATTTTAAAAATCAAGTTATTGGCGCTGTTACAATAAGTACCCCTTATGGAGGAAGTTCAGTAGCAGACTATGCTAGATATTTTCTTCCTTTCAGTAGGCTACTTAGGGACATAGGTCCTAATAGTAAGCCTATGAGGACAACTAGTAAACTTAAAGTTCTACATCCCTGGCTTAACATTGTTACCGTTAGGGGAGACAGTCCTTGGATGGTTGAACCCAACGACGGCGTAGTTACTATTGACAGTATGAAAACTCGTAGTGACATGGAGTTTATTGAATTAGAACTCAATCACTACGAAGTTGTAATAAGTCCAAAAACTGTAGAAATTTTAAAAGAAAAAATAAAAACTCATGTCTAACCAGTTTTGCAGATTCTTAGGCAATCAATATAGATTCGATCTAGCTGGAACATCTCCTTGCTGTTGGTATTCAACAAGAATAAACCTTTCAACTAAAGAAGAGTTTCATTCTCTAAATGAAAAACTAACTGCACAAGACACCTGGACAGACGAATGTGCTTTTTGTTTTAACAAAGAGAAAAAAGGATTAACTTCTCCAAGACAAGGATCAATGGAGAAATTTAATTTAAAAGGGTTAAATGCAACACACGAGCCGGATGAAATAACATCATTGGAAATACAGACTGATGCTGATTGCAATGGTGCTTGCCTTATTTGCGGAGTTCATAGTAGTAGCACTTGGCAAAAACACGAAGCAAAATTTAACAAATATATAAGATTAGAAAACTTTAAAGACAAAGCTCAAGAAAGATTAGATTTTATAAAAGAAGTCATAGATCTTTCTAAACTTAAAAAATTAGGATTTTCCAACGGAGGAGAACCGTTAAGAACTAAAACTCATCTGCTGTTTCTAAGAGAATTAGAAAAGATTGGAAATCTAGGAAACGTACATGTACACTATGTTACCAATGGAAGTGTTAAACCTTGTGAAGAAACTGTTAAACTTTGGCGCAAGGCCAAAACTGTTGACATTTATGTTAGCATAGATGGAATACAAGAACACTTTGATTATCTAAGATGGCCAATGGTATTCTCTCAAGTTGAAGATAATCTAAAATTTATATTAGATCTAGATATTCCAGGAGTTCTTGGAACAAGTTACGCAGTAACTCCCTTTAGTGCATTCTATCACGATAGATACGAAGAATGGGCCAAACAGTTTTTCCAGTACTACAAAGATAATCCTAAAAAAATGAAGATTTTTGATTTTTTCTCAAATCCTTTTTCAGCAACTGGTACAGTGAATATGTCAGCAATTCCATCTAAGCTGAGATTTTTAATACTTAACAAATTCGGTCCAACACACAGCATATCTAAATTAACAATGCCTTTTGAAAGAGAACGTTATAATGTCTTTATGGAATATATAAAAGATCAAGATCAAAAGAGAAATTTAGATTTTAGAACAGTGTTCCCAGAAGTACAAGAATATTTTATATAACAGATTTATGAAATATTGGTCTAGAGAGGATACTAAAAGTTGGATTGCTCAACTTGAGCATCGAATAGAAGATATCGAATACTATCTTAAAAAGACAGTCCAATGGTGCGAACAAAATGAAGTGTATGATGATAGGTTAATTTTTGTCTGTTTAATAATGACTGCATCCTGGGTTAGTTATATGCGTCATGAACCTTTAAGCAAACAAGAAATTTTTGAAATTTTGGGTGTTGACGGTTGGGAAAATATTGAAGACGCCATTTTTGAATTTAACGGTGATTATGACTTTATGGAACATGAAGAACTATTGGAAATGATTGTAAGCTCATTCTAATTGACACGTTTCCAAAAAGGCTATATAATAGTGCTTGTGTATATAACTTTGGACTAAGAATGACCATGCATTTGCATCACCCTAGTTTGAGCCTTAATGGTAAAAAGAAGGGTAAAAAGAAATTCCGTAATGCAGATGAAGCTCAAAAAGCTCGTGACTTAGATGCAGATTGGAAAGAACTTCAAAAGAAGTGGGGTGTTGAAGCTGAAGAAAAAAAGCGTAAACGTGCCTTAACTTCGGAAGTTTGGACGCCGGGTCCTGCTACACATCGTGGCGCACAGGATCCTAAAATTGCCAGCGTAGACACTGGTTGGGCACCTTGCGTAAAGGCACCTGACAAAGTTTACACTGGTACCGAAATGCTGGGCATTGGACAGTTGCACAAAAGTAACGCTATCCCAGTCTTTAGGCAACAAGATGCCGAAGATCTAGCTAAAATGCGTAGATAATTAACTCTACATTTTAACTAATTAAATTACTAGCCTAAAAAACTAGCAATCCCGCGTAAAGGAGGAAAAAATGATACGCTTTATTAAATTTTTACTTGTAGTACTTGGACTAGCATTAGTCGCAATAATAGGCTACAAAGCTGTCAAGTTCAAACTTGATCCTAATAAGGAAATCAATATCAAGATGAGCTCTGTGACTGCAGAAGTTCGTAACAAACAATTAGAGTGCCTTGCTCGTAATATCTATTACGAAGCAGGCAGTGAACCGTTTGAAGGTAAAGTTGCTGTAGCACAGGTTACTATAAACCGCGCCGAAAGTGGAAAATTCCCTTCAGATATTTGTCAAGTTGTTTATCAAAAGAATGTAGTGTATAGTAAAGTACTGTGCCAATTTAGTTGGTACTGCGAAGGCCCTAGTAAGGTGCCGCCAAAACATGTGGCAGCTTTCAAAGAAAGTGAAATCGTTGCTCGACAAGTTTTACTAGAAGGCTTTAGATTGCCTTCGATTACAGATGCGCTTTATTTTCATGGAGATTATATTAATCCCGGATGGAAACGAGAAAAAGTAGCTAAAATTGGCCGTCACATTTTTTACAAATAAAGGATTGAAATGAATATCAGTACACTTCGCAATTTGGTTAGTATCCGTCACATGATGGATGGCATCAAAGAAAATATTGCTCACTTGTCTGCAGAGACGTTAGGATGGATTGGTGTTATTCTTATTCATCTAGCAACAATTCCTACATTAGTAGCTGTTTTAACTGGGCTCACTGAAAAAATGCCGCCTGTTGATATCGTATTGCTAATGTGGTTAGGTTTGTTTATGTTCTTTGTTAAGAGCGTAATTAGCAAAGATCTGCTCAATATCATTACTATTGGATTTGGATTCTTTGTTCAAGCTGTGTTATTAGCTTTGATCGTCTTTAAATGAATAAATACTACAATAACATAAGGAATGGATTATGCCATCAGGATTTCAACAAGACGCAAACCAATTAAGCCCAGACTTCTACCGTGTAGTATTAACACTTAGCGGCGGTACTGGCAACTACGGCGGAGCGGCGCCAGCAAACGGTGCAGTTAACCCATACGACTGGAACAGTTTCACTACTGCTCCTACTAGCCTTGCAAATGCACAACGTTTAGCACGTGGCAATATGCGTTGGCAAGCTATTATTGAAGAATTAACTAAACATGCAGATGCACAAGTTATGGACGTAGAAGTTACTAGTGCCAACAATGCATTAGCTGACAGTGTACCTACTGCCATTAGTTTTACAGTTAAGTATGACCGTGATGACTTTGTATTAGGTGCAGTTCAAAAAATTGCTACTAGCTTTGCTCCAACAACTGGTGCGGCAATAACTATTGACACTACAGCTAAAGCTATTCGTTACTTAGTAGGCACTGCTATTGCTCGCAATGCATACACTCGAACCTACAGAGTTTATGACCCAAGTGACTTGTCCGAGACCCAAGTAAGTGTTACAATCAACACACCCGATACACAAGCTGATATCTTCGACGATGTTAGTGTTAGCTTGATTGACGGAACTGAACTTACTTCAACAGTCTAATACATGATACTTGCTTGGTTACTGCTACTTACTGGCCTCACCATTTCAGCAGTCGCAATCTATTACAGCGTAATAGGTTTGGCTGCTATTTTTGCCGCGGCAACTATTCCCATTTATATCATGGGCGGAAGTTTAGAAGTAGCCAAATTAGTATGTGCTAGTTGGCTTAAAGCTAATTGGGATAAAACGCCGGGCTTCATGAAGCTGTATATGACTACAGCAGTAGTCGTGTTAATGTTTATTACTAGCATGGGTATTTTTGGTTTCCTATCAAAAGCTCATACAGATCAAAGTTTAGTCAGTGGCGATGTTATATCAAAGATTGCCGTTTATGATGAGAAGATCAAAACAGAGAAGGAGAATATCGATGCTGCCCGAAAATCTCTTAAACAGATGGATGAAGCTGTTGACCAAGTCATGTCTAGATCAAACGACGAACGTGGTGCAGACAAAGCTACGCAAATTCGACGAGCTCAACAACGAGAACGAGCTCAACTCCAGCGTGATATTAACAACGCACAGAGTAATATTGCTAAACTCCAAGCAGAAAGATCTCCCATTGCAGCCGAAGTCCGTAAAGTTGAAGCAGAAGTAGGGCCGATCAAATACATTGCCAAACTAATCTACGGCGACGACCCTGATACTAACTTACTTGAAAAAGCTGTAACATGGGTTATCATATTAATTGTAGCAGTGTTTGATCCTTTAGCTGTTATCATGTTGTTGGCTGCTCAAATGACATTCCAATGGTTGCGAGAACAGAAGCAACAAGACAGTACTGTATTACCTGTAGGAGAAGAGCCTACTAAAGAAGACTTAGATGATGACGGGATTAAAGAACCTTGCCCAAAGTGCGGAACGTCAATGTTAGACGCACCTGGCATTGGCGTGTATTGTCCAAATAAAGAATGTGATGTACTAGACGGTCCAAAAAGTTATATAGCTGAGAAAGAAGATAAAGATGCAGTATGGCCGTTTCCAACTTACGATGAAATAACTCCTAAAGAAGAATCTAAATCTCATCATCCTGACACACATCCTTATCTTAAACAAGGATTTGCATATCCGGCAGATTGGGTATTTCATCCTCCTATGGTTAGTAAAGAACCAGAGGTAAGCACTCCTACTGTTGACAGCACCGAAATAAAAATAGACGAAGTTAAAGACAACACTTTTCAAATTCTTCCTGAACTAGAGGAAGAGTCAAAAAAAAAAGTTTATGATCAAGGAGAGGGGCCGACAGATAGTCAGGACCAAGCCTTAAATTATATCCAAAATGGAGAGCAAAACGAAGAAACTCTTTGGCAAAGGTTGCAAAAGAAAAAAGATCAAATGCGTCCCAAGGATAGACTATATAAAGAGTATAGTGATCATGAATTTAAAAATATCACTGTAGACAAAGAGTTAGAACCCGAGCTTTATGAATTTGTTGAAGAAACAAAAAACAAAGGCACTAAATTTAGCAACTACGATAACGACAAATTAGAATATTTCGCAAGAAGGATATATGAACTTAGGAAAGATTAATCTAATCACACCTCCTGATACACTGTTTAACAGTAACATCGGATACTTGCTAGTCAAGCCTAGCACTAGACTTAAATTACAGTTTCAAACAATACTAAGTGTTATAGATGAAGAAATTAATGTGTACATCTATGACTCTGAAGAAGTAGACATTGCATGGTTGCTTAACGCAGCCAATAATGTAGATATAATTATTATTGATGTGGATAATTGTGATCCAATCACTAAAAATTTCTTAAGTATTTTATTGGCAAATGCCAATGCACATTATATAACCAGTGACGAAATCACTCCTTGGGGATTGTTAAGTAGAAACAGGATATATAACTTAGACTGGCTTGTAGAACAAATTAATCAAGCCAAAGCCGCAGGCGAAGAAAACAACGAAAGTGACGAGGAAGACGAATGAGAGAGACAAATAAAAAACCAAGAGGTACAGTAGTATTTTTGCGTGACGGAGACGATGTAGGTCGTGCCCTTCGTAAATTCAAAAATAAGATTGAGGACAGCAACAAATTGAAGGACCTTCAAAAGAAGGAATTCTATGAGAAGCCTACTACTATGCGTAAACGTAAAGCAGGCGCTGCCAAAGCTCGTTGGAAGAAAAAGTTGAAAGATCAACAACTTCCGCAGAAAATGTATTAATACTCTACTTTGCCCGCTCTGGCAGCAACTAACGACAACGCCCGTCTTTCGATGGGCTTAAGATAGATAGCTACTTCCGGAATACTGTCTGCGGATTCGTCCTCAGTAGTTTCCGGATCGTCTTCTACCGCAGGTACAAATGGACTAACTATCCATTTTGTTCCACGCACTTCATTTGGATTGTCAACACCTTTAGCAAAGACTGCATTAAAAAAGTTTAGATAAATTGGTATTGGTACTAGTGTTGGCATAAAAATATTTATCGAGACTTGACACTAACTGTTTTATCTGTTACAATTGCAGTATGAAAACTGATATTATGATCGACTTAGAAACATTAGCAACCAGTCCAGACGCTAGTGTTTTATCAATAGGTGCAGTTAAGTTTGATCCGTTTGGAGACGAACTTAACGACCAACAAATGGACAGCTTTTATGTTCGAGTAGATTTAGATAGCTGTGATAGACTCGGTCTTGTCACTAGTGACTCTACAATTGCTTGGTGGGCGCAACAAAGCCAAGAAGCACAAGACGAAGCATTTAACCCAGAAGGTAGAGTTGACATTGTAGATGCAATGAATCAACTGTACAAATTCTGTTGGGGTGCCAAACGTGTATGGTCAAACGGTGCAGGCTTCGACATTGTGATTATGGAACATATCTTCCGTAAAATTGAAAAAGCATATCCTTGGAGCTATTGGGCTGTGAGAGATTGCAGAACTATATACGACTTAGGTATTGAAGCCAATCGTCCTCCTGTACTAAAACATCACGCATTGGAAGATGCTTGGAATCAAGCAGTAGGTGTACAAAACGTACTTAAAGAACTACGCAATCGCGGAGTTGAACCATTTAAAGATTTACGCAAATGACTGAAGACAACAATGAAGTAATGGACATTGCACAAGAAGAATGTGCAGAAGTAATTCAAGCTATTAGCAAAATTCGGCGCTTTGGCATCGACAATGCTAAACCAGGAAAAGATCAAACCAATAGAGAACATTTAGAAGAAGAGTTAGGTGATGTTCTTGCCATGGTAGATATCCTAATGGTCAACGGTGTAGTAAGCTGGGGCAACTTACACAAGGCCAAACGTGCTAAGATCGAAAAACTGAAAACATGGTCCAGTATTCCAAATCTCGATAAAATCTGAGATAAATAAATTTGTAGAACGCCGTTAGGGTTTTACAAACTGGAGCATGGTGCTCCGAAACGTTCTTGCTTATTAAGGAGAAAACTATGAACGCATTAACACGATTTGACACTCAAGCTCTAAACAGAGCACTTATTGGATTTGACAGCCTTTTCAACGATGTTGAAAAGCGATTTGCAAACTCCGTACAAACTAACTATCCTCCATACAACGTACTAAAACATGATGACGATCACTTTGAGATCGAAATCGCTGTGGCAGGCTTTGACAAAGAGGATGTTACTATTGAGGTTGATCAAAATTTGCTGACTATCAAAGGCACTCGTTTAAAAGATGACAATGCTAGCAAATACCTACACCGAGGTCTTGCTGCTCGCGACTTTGAACGATCATTTACACTTGCAGAACACATGGTTGTGGGCGATGCAGAGTTGACTAATGGTATCTTAAGTGTTAAACTAACACGTGAAGTACCTGAAGCACTCAAGCCTCGTTTGATTGCAATTAAGTAAATATTATTAGGGGGAGGCAACTCCCCCACTTTTTGGAGTATATTATGTCAGCAACTGATGTTCAAATTGACGAAAAAATTAAACAAAAATTAGAAGAACCTAAGCGTTGGAAGGTTGTATTTTTAAACGATGATTCGACTCCTATTGATTTTGTAGTGGGGTTGCTAACAGAAACTTTTAAGCACACTCAAGAAACAGCAAAACAAATTACTTTAGAGATACATAATGAAGGTAGTGGAATTGCTGGTGTTTATAGTTTTGAAATTGCTGAAGCAAAAGCAGTTGAAGCAACACAGTTAGCTAGAGGCAACGGATTTCCATTACAAATTAAAATGGAAGAAGAATGAGTTTAAAAGAAATCACAAAAGATCTGCATCACGAAGCAGAAACTACAACATTTGCCAAGATGTTACTCAGTGGTAAAATTGGCAAGCAAGAGTATAAGAACTATTTGTACAACTTGTTGGCAATTTACGATCCAATAGAATGGTATTGTAAACGTCAAGGATTTTTTGATACAGTTCCAGACTTGCCTAGACTCAAAGGCATATTAGCAGACTTTATGGAATTAGACGATGGCACATACTGCTATCTAACTCCTGCAACACTTGATTATCAGGCGTATCTACATGCACTAGGTAATGACCCCGACAATAGGCACTTAGTAAAAGCTCATCTATATGTAAGACATATGGGTGATTTATTCGGAGGCCAAATTATCAAAAAACAAGTGGCACATATTTCAAGCGGCAAGTTCTATGAATTTGACAATGCTGATGCTATGAAGATGTCTATCCGCAGTATGTTGACAGACGACTTAGGCGAAGAAGCCAAGATGGCGTTTGAGTATGCCATCGCTATGATGAGAGATCTATATGACGGCGAGTAAAGTTTGGGATACATTAATTGAAATTGAAAAGCGGCTCGAGGCCGCTTTTTATGCCACTGGTAGTATTATACATGAACCTGGAATGGATCGTTTTAATCAACCAGGTTGGATTAACAAAGTTTGGGCCAGCAGCCAGTATCGACGAGCGCATATTGATGTAGTAGATGCCCGTGAAACTAAAGGACTTTGGATGATGCACTGCTGTGTATTTCCTCATCTAGATAACCCTGCTCCAATTTTTGGATTCGATGTTGTAGCAGGCAAAAACAAAATCACTGGATGTTTTATTGATTACAGCCCATCTGGCAATACTACTCACCCTATGATAGAATACTTCGGAGAAGAAGTCAGTAGATATGACTGGCACAAACCTCGTGCATTGCCTGAATGGGCACAACGTATTTTTAGCAAACATATGGTTGCAGCTGGTAATGTCAGTGATGAAAATGAACTAGCCCAGATTTCCAGTCTTGCTTCTATATTAGTTAACCATTACTTAGAAACAGTAGGCGAAACTAAAGGAACTGCTGATCTTGTTACGGTAAAAGCAGCACAGAACTTTTACGCACAAAATCAAAAGCAAAATCCGCACACTCCCAAAGTTATGGTAAGTCTCGGACTAAGTGAAGAGGATGTTACAGCATTCGTTCAAGAATGTCTGTTCCCTGAAATAGCATAAATACTCTACTATGAGATTTCGTGAATTTAAAACCCCACTATATGAGTTTGCGCCGCCTAAGAGCGTTAGCGTAGATCTAGTTGGTAGATTAGAAACTATTCTAAAATCTACTGATGAAACTAGCCCTGAACATTTAGAAGCAATTAAGTTATTACAAGACATTATTGTTTCTGCTAGAGAAGAGTCTACACCACAGCCTGCACCGATACAGCCTGCACCACCGCAACAAGCTGCGCCGCCACAAGCCGAAACACAGCCAGTAGAATCAATTGCTACACAAGATCAACTACCTTTAGCAGAGTCTAATGCTTCAGTTTCAAAATTAATAACTCAAGCTAGTAAGTCTCAAGCAAAATTGTCATCTGCAACTAAGCAAGAACTGCTTGCTAGGATTTTTGAATTAGAAGCAGCAGTAGCCAACGCAGAAGAAGAAAAGATTAAATACGGACAAAGTCAATACAAAAAAGGCCAGAAAAAAGAATTTGCAACAAACAAAGCGGCCTTTGAGAAAATTGCTACACTTGCCGAAGAACTAGCATACAAAGTTAGCGGAACGCTCAACGCAATGAAAAAAGCATACGATGAGCAGATGGCAAGGGGAGACTTTAACAAAAAAGAAATGCAGAGCACAGATGTCGCTCCTATTAGACCGCCAGTGAAGGCTCCTACTACAGCAGCTAAACAAGAGTTAATTAATCTAATTCAAGACATGTTTAGCCGTCCATTAGGCTCTGCTGAAACTATTGCTGACAGAAACGCAAAGCTAAGAAATTTAAGCAATTTTATGTCGCGTTGTATTATAGGTATAGTAGATTTTGAAGAATTACTTTCTTCCAAACGTGGAAACGTCTTGAATACATTAGACGAAGAAGCACAAGAGATTATAAAGATAATTGGAAACTTATTGTTAATTAAACCTAGCGCCACAGCAGGCAACTGGGGTCCAGGTGAACTAGGTTTGGCAATCTTAGGAACTCCTGTACATAAAGGTGGCAAAGGCGACTTACAGGTTAACGGTAGAGATATCGAATTAAAAGCCAGCCAGAATCCAGAGAAAGGCGGCAGGCTTGGTACTGTTGCACTTGCTAGGGGTGTCGACGGATACGATAAGTACAAAGGTGCGCTAGTTGAACTATTCAATAATGCCGGTTACGGAAAAAACGAATTAGACTATAGTTTAAAAAAGAAAGAAGAAGTAACAGAAGCAAGGGCTAAAGCAGTTAAAGAACCTAAAAAGTCTGTATTACCAAGCAATAATGTCGGTGTTTATCTGGATGATAAGGGAAACGAAAAAGATATCAAATGGACATCATTTGGAAGAACCTTTGTCGTAAATGCACTTAATCCTAAGATTCAAGATCGTGTTGGTAAAGTAACGACTCAGAAATTCTTAGCGACTGTCGCTACAAGTTGCTTACTTTCTAAATTTGAAAAGAAAGCAGGCGGATACGACACTAGTTTTGTTAAACAGTGCGTTAACAGTGATGGAACAATTGATTATGATGCTTTTTCGTCAGGTTACGCAAAAATGTTATACGATATCTATCAAACAGTGGACGGCAAAGGCGAAATTATGGTGTTGAATCCCCTTACCGGCTCTTACTACGTGATGCTAGACTCAAGCGAGTTTGATGAAGCTACAACTGCTGGCGGAGACTATCAACCTATTAGGATTGGTTCTGTTGCTATTGATTTTACAGATAGCCAAGGTAAAGCAAGTCCACAAATTGGCATTGCTTAATTTCGAGTAATTTAACCGTTCTTCTTTACTAAAGTTTCCGTGTGTGCTATACTAAATAAAACACATGGAAATACTAGCACTTTTATTCCTATTCCAGATCAAACACTGGTATGCTGACTTTAAGATCCAAACCTACATGCAAACTGTTAAGAAAGGCGTGTGGTTAGATCCTATTGGCATAAGCCATACTGTTGATCATATTTGGACAACGTTAGTTGTTCTAATGATTTTTAATTTCTTTCATCCATTAAATGCATTTGTTATTGTTTTTATAGCTATAGCAGAAGGCATTTATCATTACATGATAGATTACACTAAAGTAAAATACGGATGTAAAGACAACACAAAACCTCAATTCTGGAATCAATTCGGCCTAGATCAACTAGCGCATCAAGCAAGCTATCTACTCATCGTAGCATTTTTATTGGTATAATCTGCTAGCTTAATTCGAATCTCAGCTTCGTTAAATAATAATGAAGATTAGTCGGGAGCGAATCGATGATCAAAATCACAGTAGGACTCTGTCTAGTTGCTGCGGCGGCAGTGGCAAACGCAGAATTAGTACACCAATTTAAAAATCCAGCCTTTAACGGCCAAGGATGGAGTAGTCACGCATTGACTATAGACAGCATTGAGAAGAGTCGCAAGGATTCTATTGAAGCTGATAAAAAAGCTGCGATTGCTAAGGCTGAAACAGATTTATTAAATACACCTTTGAATAGATTTATGGGTCTATTCCAAAGTCAAGTTTATGCACAGTTGGCAACACAACTCAGCAACAACTTATTTCAAAACAAGTGTGCGGCAGCAGACGGCGGCACTATTCCAGGTTGCGTTAACCCATCTACTGGTAATTTTGTATTAGATGGTAATACAGTGACCTGGACTAAAAATGCCAACAATGTAACATTAACCGTAGTTGATGCTAAAGGCACTAGAACTACTGTTGTAGTGCCAATTGCCAGCTTTAGCTTTTAAAGAACAAACATGAACATGATTAAATTATCCTTAATAGCGTTGGCAGCAACAGTATTAACAGGTTGCGCTAGTTTTAGACCTACGTTTGATGCAGAAGTAGTAGGCGAAGCTAAGGTAAGCGAAACAATTAGTAAAAACTTTGACAAGATTGCTGCACCTGATGGAGCACCTATTGCTATTGCAGTATACGGCTTTACTGATAAGACAGGCCAGCGTAAACCAAGCAATACATTGAGCTTGTTTAGCACAGCAGTTACACAAGGTGCAGAAGCATACTTGATTAAAAGTTTACAAGAAGTTGGCAATCGTCAATGGTTCACAGTTGTTGAGCGTGTTGGCCTAGACAACTTGTTAAAAGAACGTCAGATGATCAAACAGACACGTGAGATCTACGAAGGCGATAAAGCGAAGATGTTACCTCCGTTAACTATGGCAGGTGTCATTCTTGAAGGCGCTATTGTTGACTACAATAGCAACACACTAACAGGCGGAACTGGAGCACGTTGGTTAGGTGTGGGACCTTTTACCCAATATACACAAGATCTAGTTGTTATTAGTTTACGACTGGTCAGCGTACAAACTGGGGAAGTACTAACTACTGTGACAGTAGAGAAGAATTTATTAAGCACTGCCGAAGGCGTCACTGCTCTTAGATTTTTCAATCAAGCAACTCGAGCATTTGAATTTGATGCGAGTCAGACTTTTAACGAACCAGGCAATTATGCACTACGTTCAGCTATTGAAACAGCAGTCATTGAATTAATCAACAAAGGACAACGTCAGAACCTTTGGAAATTTAAGGAGCAGAAAAAATGAAAAAAACAATATTAGCAATTGTGTTGGCAGCGGCATTACCAGCCATGGCGCAGACAGCAGTGTCTGCTCCTACAACACCAACAATCCCAACAATGGTAACAGTTAGCCCTAATGCTACAGCAGCATTGGCCAGCTCAACTACCAACCGTGTGTTTATTGACCAAAGCGGTGCAAACCCTAACGTCAACGTAACACAAGAAGGTACCGGCAACAAGGCAGGATCGGATACTCGTCCAGTATATCTACGTGGTATTGACCAAACTGTTGTTACTCGTCAGATTGGCAACAACAACGAAATTATGTTAGAAGCAGTCAATGCTACAACTGGGACAGGTCAAGGAGTTAAAGTTACTATTCAACAAATTGGTAACAGCAACAAAGTTGATGCAGCTTGCGGATACGGCACAAGTACAAGCGGATCAGGCAGTGTAGCATTAACAGGTTGTAAAGCAGCTGACTTGAACTGGAAGTTTGACGGCAATAGTAACGAACTACAGTTCCGTGGTACTGGTGCTGATCTAAAGAGTGCTATTGATGTAAAAGGCAACACTAACAAGTTCTATATGGATGTCATTGGTGACAAGCACACACAAACTATCAAAGTTGTAGGTGATACTAACACTATGAATATCAACCAAAGCAACACAGGTTCAGCAGGTAGCAGCATTTGGATTGATCTAAACGGTTCAAGCAATACTATGACTATTGCTCAAACTGGGACTATTGACCATGTGTTAAACATCAAGAGTGTCAGCACAGGCGGCACATTCAATATCGTTCAGAAGAACTAAGAGGCTGCTATGAGAGCAGCCCTCTTTTTCTCAGCATTATTTCTTGCGGGCTCAGCCTGGGCCAATATTGGTTCAGTTACTGAGTCTACAGGTGTTGCTGTTATTAAAAGAGGAAAAGAAACTATTGCTATCGCCAAAGGTACAGTAGTTCAAACCAACGACAAGATTGAAACTAAAAACGGCAAGGTAAAAGTTGTATTCAAAGATGATACGGCTGTTACAGTAACTGAAAGCAGTGCATTGGTCATTGACGACTTTGTTTATGATCCAAAGAGCGGAGCAGGTAAGTTAGGCCTTAAAGCCACTGCTGGCGCTGTGCGATATGTATCTGGCAGTATTGCCAAAGATCCTAAGAATGTAAAAATCAACACACCTACCGCAGCCATTACTGTTCGCGGTACTGACTTTGTTATGGCAGTGAGCGAAACTGGCGGCAGTATGATTATGTTGATGCCTACATGTGAAATAGAACAAGGTATCAACTTGAAAGGTCTTACATGCGGTAGCGGAGCTATTGATGTAGAAACGCCTGCTGGCATAGTCAAAATGAATCGCCCTTATCAGGCTACTATTGTAGAAACTGCAGGTGCTGCTCCATTGCCTCCTATCACCGTAAATCTAAGTGGAGCCCCTATTGGTACTAACCTTTTAATTACTCCTCCCAAGACTGCTGGAGGTGTTAGTATTGTAGCTGCTGCTCGTGCTGCTGCTGAACGTACTGGCGACGCCAAGCGCGATGATAAAAAAGACGACAAAGAAGACAAGGATGATGCTAAAGATGGTGAAAAGCAACATGTAGCATCAAAGCAAGGCGATGATAGACAACGTCAAAATTCTCAGCAATCGCGAGAAACAACTACTAAGGTAGAAGCAATTGATACTAAAAAGTTAGATGTTGCAGTGGGCGATGTCGGCACAGAAAATCCCAATGTTAAAAAGATTTGGAAAGATCGAAGCGAAACACAGCAAGTGGGATGGCAATATGAAAGTTTAAGTAGTAATGGTAATAACTATGCCAATGTTAGTTTACCTATGGATACAAAAGCATTGGTTATTGTTACACAGGATCGAGTTGTTGATGCTTTCAACTTTAATACTCAAAGCACTAAGTCATACGGACTGATTGTTATCAATCAGACATACAGATGAAAAAGATATTTCTTGCACTGTTATTGTTGTGCTCTAATGCGTTTGGAGCCTTGACAGATATAAAATTCGGGAAATACCAAATCGCTGATAGTCAATGGAATGTCAGTGCCTGTTTGAATACAACAACCTGTCAAATCTACAGTAAGAATCCAGGAACAATGTACAAAATACCCTGGACCGCTGGAACTTGGAATTGGCAAGCAGGTCAATATGTTCAATTTGCAACAACTGGTAATGGCAGTTATCCTTACGAAGGTAAAGTTTACAATAGCAATGGCACACAAGCAGGAACTATCGGCACAGGTAAAATTGTTAATATGGGCCCAGATTATTTCTTCTTTGTGGGCAACGACAACAATACAGGACAACTATTCAGCGGCAGTTCGGGTATGAGCAATACCAGCGGAGTGTCGTGGACTGGTACACTTAATCCAACTATACAACAGGCCGACACTTATGCTAATGCATCTTATTCCACAGTCCCGTTAAGTTCAGGACAGACTGCTACATCTACTCCTAGTAGTTCACCTCCTCCGCCCACTTATGGAGTAAACTTTACACGAGTCACTAGTTATGAATGGCGTAGTTACACAGCAGGTACTCAACCTATTAGCAGTGAACAAGCACACGAAGCATTTGACGGCAACAACGGCAGCAAATGGTTTGGACTCAGAAGTCAGGGTGCTTGGGCTGTTGTGCAATTTGTAACAGATGGGACATATTCTCCAACCAGGGCTGTACAGAAAATACAGTTTGTCACAGCCAATGACGCATCTAACCGCGATCCATCGGGATTTAGAGTATGGGGCAGTGTCAACGGATATGACTGGGTGCTGATATCAGAGCAAGCAATATCATTGCCTACTGGCAGATACGCAGAGAGCACTGTTTATAGTTTAAACAATGTCACTGCTTTTAGTTATTACAAAATAGAATTCACCGGATCCAGAGACGGCGGCGATGCGTTCCAAGTGGCTGAGATTAGATTGCTTTACGATGTAGATGATCCACAAGGCACACAAGCGGGGGGTGGTGTGTATGTTGCTCCTGCTTGGCCTTCAACCAGTGACATATCAATAGCACAAACTGCACAGCGTAACTCAGCAAAGAGTCGTGTATCAAACATAGTATTAGGCAATAGCTTGCATCTTGAACAAAAGATAGGTAGCAGCAATAACTCAGTGACTATTGAACAAACTGGTAACTATAACAAGATTGCAGGCATTGGTGGCGGAACTTATGCTGTCGTAGATGGCGATAATAATATAGTTAACATCAAACAAGGTGATACTTTAGGTAAGAACTTGATTGAGTTCAACATAGTAGGCAACACTAACAATGTAACCATATGGCAAGCACGTAATCCAACAACAGGTTTACAAGACGGTGGTGAAAGTGGCGGACACTACATTGGATTAAATGTAAATGGCAGCACCAATACATTAAGCTTAAAACAGAGCAATACTGGAGGTGCAACATCAGGACACTTTGCCTATGTTGATGTAACGGGCAACAACAATCAAGGCACATTAACACAGTCAAATAACAGTGAAAAAACGTTCTTTGGCATAGTTAACGGCAACTACAATGTGTTTAATGTTACACAGCAGGGCGGTATAAACTACTTTGATTTAAGTTTAACTGGTTACGGGCATAACGTTACTGCTAACCAAAAGGACTCAGGTAGCCATAAAGCTACTATTAACCTAACTAATGCAGGCGGCGCCAGCACAGTTAACCTTGTACAACAAGGTGCTACAGCACAAAACATCAATATTACACAGCAATGCGCTACGCTATCAGGATGCTCAGTTAGCGTCACACAGGGTGGAGGCCCATAAGGGCAATAAGGTTAAATAATAGTATGAAAAAAATACTATTAAGTCCTTGGACAGCACTAATAACATTAGCCATAATTGTAGGCATCAGATTTGCAGATCCTGCATTTGTAGAAAGCGTAAGACTACGCTACTTTGATCAACTGGTCACAAGTCAACCTGCAAAAGATATTCCTGTACACACAGTTAATATCGATGAAGCAGCATTGGACAAGTATGGACAGTTTCCATTCAGTCGCGATATCTATGCTGAAATCATTCGAGACTTGTACAAGCGTGAAGCAGGATTAGTTGTATTCAACATATTACTTGCTGAAAAAGATCGTTTTGGAAAAGATCCTGTACTTGCAGCTACATTAGAAAAACATGCTGTGATATTGCCTAACTTGGGTTCAATGCAAAACAAGAACACAGCACATGGATCGCCAGCAGCAGTTATTGGACAAGACCCTGCAGGATTAGTTGTAGAGTATCCAGGCATATTAAGCAACATTGATATGTTAGGTGAACGAGCAGCAGGTGTTGGTATGGTCAACACATTTCCTGAAGTAGACGGTGTAGTTCGTCGTACTCCATTAGTAATTTACAGTCAAGAACATTTGTATCCCAGTTTAGCACTGGAAACACTTCGTGTAGCAGCTGGTGATAAAAACTTCCAAATTAAGATCGGTGAGATGGGTGTAGAAGCACTTAGAGTTCCTAAGTTTGGTAAGATTGCAACGGATGATATCAGTCGTGTATGGATTGATTGGTCAGCAACTCCTAAACAACACAGCCTTGCTAAAATGCCCGCAAGCTTCAACGGTGAAATTGTTATTGTAGGATTAAGTGCAGCAGGATTAGTACAGCCAGTGGCAACCAGCAAGGGAGAAGTATGGCCGCAAGACCTACAGGCAGCAGCATTGGGCACAATGATGACGGGCACAACTATCCAACGTCCTGGCTACGCAGATACTGCCGAAGTAATAGCCATTGTGATAGCAGGCTTACTATTATTATTTTTAACAAGGTGGACATATGTTGGACTTGCCGCAGTGGTTGTATTGGTCGGTGGGGGTATTGCTGGCAGTATTCTTGCTTACAGTAATCTTCTATTCTTATTCGATGCTACTGCCTTTGCAGTTGGCACAACTTTGGTCGCTTTGCATGCCTATGGCATCAAGTTTGTAAGTGAGTTCTTACAGAAGCAACAGATCAAGAAACAATTTGGCGGTTATGTTAATCCTATTATCGTAGAACGCTTACAGAAAGATCCAAGTTTTATCAAACTCGGTGGCGAAAAGAAAGACCTAACAGTTATCATGAGCGACATGCGTAACTTTACTGGACTCGGTGAAACTTACGGTGATGACGTTGTGGCATTTACACATACTATGAATCGTTACATGACTGCCATTGCAGAACCTATACTACGTAACAATGGATGTTTGATCAAATTCATCGGCGATGCAAGTCTACACGTACACGGTGCTCCTATTCAAGAAGAACAAGATCCAGATCATGTACTTGCAGGTGTACGCACAGGTCTTGAAATGTTACACGCTGTTGAACTGTTTAACATTGAGCTTACCAAAGAAGGCAAGCCATTAGTAGGTTGCGGATTGGGTATCAACACAGGTCCTACACTGATTGGTAACATTGGTAGTAAGGACCGTTTTGGCTATGACGTCTTAGGTGACTCAGTTAGTTTAACAGCACGTCTAGAAGGACAAACTAAGAACTACGGTGTGCTAATTATCATCAGTGAGTTTACACAAGCTCGTGTAGGTGACAACTACTTTACAATTCCGTTAGACTGCATTGCTGTTAAAGGTAAGACCATCGGTGTTAACATATTCACAGTGTTTTACAATCCAGATGTTACAGTGGCAGCAGATTGGATTAGTGCCCGTGAGCATCATGAACTGATGTTGCAGTATTATCGTGAACAGCAATGGGA
>Ga0315906_10001962_pt1 | contig 29671 bp, 40 predicted proteins | sample LakEriMetagenome_4_FD_203526 | JGI IMG/M metagenome (GOLD analysis project Ga0315906, IMG submission 203526) | Freshwater fungal communities from buoy surface, Lake Erie, Ohio, United States - Buoy 2 MA122 | ecosystem: Environmental > Aquatic > Freshwater > Lake > Lake biofilm | place: USA...
CTTCAACTCAGGGGGCGGCTCTGATTCGAGAGGTCACCGGGCGCCCATGCAGCCGGCAGAACCTCGAGCAGCACTGCCAGAAGGGTCGGCTTCCTCGGAGCATGCTGTCTGCCAGCCCCATTCGGCTGAATGACGAGACCCTGGTCGATGAGTATCTGGCCAACGTGGCCCTGCTGCCACCGAGCCCTGCCGGCCAGAAGCCGAAACACAAGGCGCTCCGCCCTCCTGCGACTGCGAAGCCTGATCCCCCCCAGACGCGGCTGACCAACCTGGGCGATGAGAAGCTGCCCGACTACAACGTCAGCCGCGCCCGGACGGAGTTTGAGAAGGCCAACCTGCTGGAGCTGGACCGCAAGACCAAGGAGGGAATGCTGCTGCCCCGTGACCAGGTGGAACGGGTCTGGGGGAACGCCGTAACGATCGCCCGCACCCGGCTGCTGGGCGTGCCGACGCGGACGCGGCAGCGGATCCCGCACCTGAGCCTGGAGGAGGTGGCGATCCTGGAGGAGCTGATCAGGGAAGCCCTCGAGGAGCTGGCGGAAGGGGGCCCCGATGGCGAGTGATCAGGAGCTGCGGGCGGCGGCCCTGAAGTTCTGGCGGCCACCGCCAAAGCTGAGCCTCAGCGAGTGGGCGGACGAGCACGCCTATCTGTCGGCCGAGAGCGCGGCCGAGGCCGGGAAATGGCGAACGCTGCCCTACCAGCGGGGCATCATGGACGCCTTCACCGACCCGACCGTTGAAACGGTGGTGTGGATGAAGTCGGCCCGGGTGGGTGCGACGAAGATCTTCAACCACCTGATCGGCTACCACATCCATCAGGATCCCTGCCCGATCATGGTGTGCCAGCCCACGGTCGAGGACGCCGAGGGTTACAGCAAGGATGAGATCGCGCCGATGATCCGCGACACGCCGGTGCTGCGGAACCTGGTGAGCGACCCGAAGGCCAAGGACGGGAGCAACACGATCCTCGCCAAGACCTACCCGGGCGGCACGTTGGGGATGGTGGGCGCGAACAGCGCGCGGGGTTTCCGGCGGGTGAGCCGGCGGGTGGTGCTGTTCGATGAGGTGGATGGCTACCCGGCGAGCACGCCGGAAGGCGATCAGATCAAGCTGGGCATCAAGCGGTCGGAGTATTACTGGAACCGGAAGATCGGGATCGCCAGCACCCCGACGGCAAAGGACTTCAGCCGGATCGAGCGGTGGTTCCTGCGCACCGACCAGCGCCGGTATTTCGTGCCCTGCCCGGAGTGCGGAACGCATCAGGTGCTGCGGTGGTCGCAGATGAAATGGGAGCCGGACCTCCCGGAGACGGCGGCCTATGAATGCGAGAACTGCGGCGTGCTGATCCCCCACAGCCGGAAGCGGTGGATGGTGGAGCGGGGCGAGTGGCGGGCGACGGCGACGGCTGAGGCTCCGGGCCTGGTGGGCTTCCACCTGTGGGCGGCCTACAGCTTTAGTCCAAACGCCAGCTGGGAGCAGTTGGTGCGGGAGTTCCTGGAGGTGAAGGGCGACCGGGACCAGCTGCGCACGTTCGTGAACACGGCCCTGGGCGAGACGTTTGAGGAGGACTACGCCAGCAGCCAATCCCCCGAGGCCCTGATGAGCCGGCGGGAAGAGTACGAACCGGGGACGTGCCCGGAGGGCGTGCTGCTGCTGACGTGTGGCGTGGACGTGCAGGGTGGTGGCGGATCGATCGGCGAGCGGCTGGCCGTGAGCGTGTGGGGATGGGGCAAGGGCGAAGAGGCCTGGCTGGTGTGGCACCAGGAGATCTACGGCGACCCGACACAGGGGGAGGTGTGGGCCCAGCTCGACACCGTGATCGATGCAGCATGGACCCGGGCCGGCGGTGGTGAACTCAGGATCTCGCAGACCGCGATCGACTCCGGGGGCCACGCGACCCACGAGGTCTACGCCTACGCGCGGGAGCGGCGGGCCCGGGGCGTGGTGGCAGTGAAAGGCAGCAGCGTGCGCGGTGCGGTGGCCGTGAGCAAGGGCCGGCCGGTGGACGTAAACGCGAAGGGGAAGGTGCAGAAGCGTGGCGTGTTGCTCCACATGGTCGGGACCGACACCATCAAGGTGACGCTGTTCGGGCGGCTGCGGCACCAGCAGCCGGGGCCCGGGTTCCTGCACTTCGGCCTGGCAGCAGATGATGAGTTCTTCCGCCAGCTGACGGCTGAGAAGGTGCAGGTTCGGATGGTGCGAGGGTACGGGCGGCCGGAGTGGGTGAAGAAACCGGGCGATCGGAACGAAGCCCTCGACACGCTGGTCTATGCGTATGCGGCCCTGCAGCTGACGGCGCAGCGCTACAACCGCCAGAGAATGTGGGAGCAGATCGAGTCACAGCTCGCGGCGAGAACCGGCGGGCCCGGGGCAGCGGCCACCAGCGGCCACCTGTCCCTCGATGGTTGGCGCCGGTGACTGCCTCTACGTAGACTGAGAACATGGCAGGTATCACCCTCGCGACGGCGCAGACGCAGCTCGACGCCTACCTGGCGGCTGAGACTGCGATCCTCAGTGGCCAGGATTACACGATTGGTAACCGACGGCTGACCCGGGCCAATCTGGCGACGGTGCAGGAAGGCATCACGCTATGGAATCAGCGGGTGCAGGATCTGACCGCCCGGCAACGCCGCGGGCGGTCCGTGGTCCCGGCGCCGAACTTCTGATGGGGCAGCAACCGACGAAGAAACCGCCCCTGCTCGATCGGCTGATCACCAGGATCTCGCCCCGGTGGGCACTGGAGCGCGACCAGGCCCGGGCGGCTCTGGCCCGATCCGGTGGCTACGTGGGTGGCGCCTACAGCCAGCGGTTCGCCAACTGGACGCCGGGCGTCCGTGATGCCGATGGGGACATCACCTACGACCTGCGCGAGATGCGCGGACGGTCTCGCGACCTGGCCCGCAATGCGCCAATCGCCCGTGGCGCCGTCGGCACGATGGTGACCTACGTGGTGGGCACCGGATTGTCGGTGCAGAGCCGGATCGATGCCGAGCTGCTGGGCCTGAGCGATGACGAAGCCAGCGCCAAGCAGAAGGAGTTCGAGCGGTATTTCAACACCTGGGCCGCTTCGCAGTTCGCGGACGTGAACCAGCGGCAGAGCTTCTATGAGATGCAAGACCTGGCCGAGCGCAGCGAGCTCGAGTCGGGTGATGTGTTCGCCCTGCTGGTGAAGTCGAGGGCGCCGAGCTGGCCCTACCGGCTGGCGGTGCAGATGGTGGAGGCGGATCGGGTCTGCAACAGAGGCCGCGCCGTCGACACCGATGAGATGACGCAGGGGATCGTCAGGCGGAACGGCGTGCCCTACAGCGTGATGATCGCCGACCGCCACCCGGGCCGGGTGATCGGGTTGGGGCAGGTGAACTGGCGGGAGGTGCCGTTCTACAGCCCAAACGGCCGGCGCAACGTGCTGCACCTTATGCACATGGAGCGGCCGGACCAGACGCGGGGCGTGCCGTGGCTGGCGTCGGTGCTGGCGAAGGTGAAGCAGCTGGACCGCTACACCGACGCCGAGGTCGACGCGGCGGTGAACGCAGCGACCATGGCGGTGTTCGCTCAGATGGACCCCGATGCGTTTGATGACCTCTTCAACGCTGAGGCTCAGACCGCCTACATCGATAACGTCAAGAGCCAGTCTGGCACCCTCGAATCCGGCCGGGTGATCAGCACCCTGCCTGGCGAGACAATCACCAGCCCCACCCCGGGCCGACCGAACCCCGCTTTCGAGGGGGCGTTTCTGGCGTTCAACAATGAGATTGCCATGGGCCTGGGCATGCCCCGGGATGTGCTGCTGAAGGCGTTTAACGCCAGCTATTCGGCATCACGCGCCGCGCTGATGGATGCCTGGCGCACCTACAAAGTGAGGCGATTCCGCAAGGCCTCGCGGTTCTGCCAGCCGATCTACGAAGAGATCATCGCCGACGGCGTGGCGATGGGGCACATCAGCGCGCCGGGCTTCCTGGTGGATCCCATGATCAGGGCCGCCTGGCTGGGATCGTTCTGGAGTGGCGACGGGCCCGGCGCCCTGGATCCGACGAAGGAAGCGACCGCCGCCAAGCTGCGCATCGAGATGGGCCAGACCACACTGCCCGAAGAGATCCTGGCCTACGACGGCGGCGACTGGGAGACGAAGCACCGCACGTCGGCCCGGGTTCATGCCGAGCGGGTGGAGGCCGGGCTGGAGGCCCCCATCACGGGGCAGCAGCAGGCCCCGGCCGCGCCCGCCATCCCGGCGCCCGCCGACATGCCGGACCCCGAGGACGACCCCGAGGACGATCCGGAGGAGAGCGACGACGACCCCGGCGAGGATGTCGATCCCACCGAACCCCCTACGGACTGACGCCATGAACATCCTCGACGTCCTCTACCAGCCCTGGGCGATTGCCCCTGATCGGCTGATGGAGATCCAATCGATCTATGCCGCCCACCTGCGGGGCGAAGCGATCGATGTGGAAGCGGTGGAGGCCCGGCTGGGCCGGCAGCTGCAGAACCCGCCGCAGGGTTACCAGGTGCAGGACGGCGCCGCGCTGATCCCGGTTCGTGGCGTGATGGCGCCGCGCATGAACCTGATGGCTCAGGTGAGCGGCGGCACCAGCACCGAACTGCTGGCCCGTGACGTGAAGGCCGCCCTGCAAGATCCGGAGGTGAAGTCGATCGTACTGATGGTGGACTCCCCCGGCGGCGCGGTGGGCGGGACGCAGGCCGCGGCGTCGGCGGTGCTGGCCGCTCGAGGCGTGAAGCCGATCGCCACTTTCAGCGATGGCACCATGGCCAGCGCCGCCTACTGGGTTGGGTCTGCTGCCGATCGGGTCTATGTGAGCTCCGGCGTCGACCAGGTAGGGAGCATCGGCGTGGTGGCGTCCCATGTGGACGTTTCCCAGCGTGAGCAGGCGCTGGGGATCAAGACGACGGAGATCGTCGCCGGCCGATACAAGCGCATCGCCAGCCAGTACGGGCCGCTCACGGAAGCCGGCCGGCAGTCAATTCAGGATCAGGTGGACTACCTCTATTCCCTGTTTGTCGGAGACGTTGCCGCCCATCGTGGGGTGCCGGCTGATCAGGTGGTGGCGCAGATGGCCGACGGCCGGATCTTCATTGGCCAGCAGGCGATCGACGCCGGACTGGTTGATGGCATCAGCAGCCTGGCTGATGTGATAATGGAACTGAACGATCGGGCGGCCACTGCTACCCGGCTTTCCGCATCTCCTCTACCTCTTCGGAGACCTATGAGTTTCACCCAAGTGGCCGCCGACTGGGCGGCCGAGAATCCGGAGGCCGCGGCGATGCTGCGCGCTGAAGGTGCCGCCGGTGAGCGGGACCGCATCGCTGCGGTTCGTGCTCAGTCGCTGCCCGGCCATGAAGCCCTGATCGAACGGCTGGCCGCCGACGGCCACACCACCGGCCCCGAGGCCGCTGTGCAGGTGGTGGCCGCCGATCGGCTGCGGCAGGACAACCTGGCTCAGGCCCGCCTGAACGATGCCATCGACGCAGTCCCCCAGGCCGCTGCCCCTGTAGGCGAGGACGCGGTGAACGCTCCGCGCCTCGGGGCCAACGGCGTGATCGACGCCCGCACTGACCTGGCCGCCCTCGATGCGGCTGCGAAGGCGTATCAGGCCGCCAACCCAGGCACCACTTACCCCGCCGCCGTCAGGGCGGTTCAATCCACCAACGGAGGCAACTGACCATGGCTGTAGGAGAAATTGCAGTACTGAAGGAGACGATCACCCTCTCCGCAACTGCGACCCAATACCGGGGCATCCAGATCACCGGCGCTGCGGTTTCAGCTGCCGGGGCTGGCTATCCCGCCGCCACCGGTGGAGCCAGTGGTGACTCGATCCCGGTGACTCTGCTGGGGGTTGCCATCGGCGAAGCCGGCGCAGCCGTCACCGCTGGCGCAGCGCTCGAGTTCGACGCATCCGGTCGCTACATCACCCGTTCCGCCGGCATCACCGTCGGCCGGGCCCTGTCCGCTGCTCCTGGTGCTGGCGCGCAGATCGAAGTTTTCGTCATCCCCCACTGAGGTAACCACCAATGCCCCAACTCACCCCAGCTCAGGCACGGGTCGTTAACCCGGTCCTTACGTCCATTGCCCAGGGCATTCAACAGAACGATCTGGTGGGCAACTTCCTGTTCCCCAGGGTTGATGTCTCCTTGCGTGGCGGGCAAATCCTGACCTTCGGTCGGGAAGCGTTCATGCAGTATGCAAACATGAACCGCGCTCCGGGGACTAGCACCCCCCGGGTGCAGTTCGGATACTCCGGCGCGCCGTACGCCCTGATCGACTATTCGCTCGAAGGGATGGTGCCCGTTGAAATCCAAGAGGAGGGCATGAACTCCGGCTTTGACCTGGATCATGCTCAGGTGGCGCTTAATGGCGCCGACCGCATCATGGCGCTTCGGTTGGAGATCGCGCAGGCCACTCTGGCCACCACGTTGGGCAACCATGCTGCCAGCAACCGGGTCACGCTCAGCGGCACCGCCCAATGGTCTGATCAGACCAGCAACGTCAGCAACCCGCTGGCGAACATCGAGACCGGCAAGGAAGCCATTCGGGCTGGCACTGGCAAGCGGCCTAATGTGGGCGTGATGGGCCCGGCGGTGTGGGCTTCGCTGAAGTATCACCCGATCCTTCGCGATTACACCAAGTACACCGGCCGCGAAACCGCGACTCTCGGCATTCTTTCCGAGCTGACCGAGATTCCCAACTGGTATGTGGGTGAATCGGTCTTTTCCAACGACGCCGGCACCGTGCTGAGCGATTGCTGGGGCAAGGATGTCGTGCTCGCCTACAGCGAACTGGCCAGCGTTCAGAACTACGGGCTCCCGACCTTTGGCTACACCTACAACCTGAACGGCTACCCGCTGGCTGAGGATCCGTACGTGGAGCGGAACATCAAGTCCCAGCTGTTCCCCGTGACCCGGGCCGAACAGCCTGTGATCGCGGGCCAGCTGGCGGGTTACCTGATCAAGTCGGCGGTAGCTTGATGGAAACCTATCGGATCCTGCTGGGCCCGATCCTTGACGGTGCTGGCCTCCACGAGGAGGACGGCACCATCTCTCTGGCCGAGGCAGAAGCGGCTCCGCTGGTGGAGCTGGGCATCATCGAGGAGATCCCCGGTCCTCCCGCCAAGGCGGGCCGGACCACCAAGGCGGCGGACTGATGATCCAGGAAGATCCCACGATCTTCTTGCAGGACTTCGGGGTCGCTGTTGACAGCGGCCTCGCTTCCGGCTTGGGCATCCTTGATATGCCCACAGAAGTGATGATGAATGACATGGTGCTGAGCACCGATTACAGCGTGAAGTGTGAAACATCAAAGTTTGGGATACTGGCCTACGGCGCACCGTTGACGGTGGCGGGCGAGATCTACAACGTGCGCGAGGTGCGCAGGCTTGACGATGGGGTTTTCTGTCTGGTGACGCTGGAGCGGCCGACGGATCCCGACAGCGAGATTGTGATTAACGGCGACGGGATCTTCGACCAGCCGGCGCCGGTGACGACTGAGGCGGTCGTAAACGGAGACTGGGTATGACCACCATCCGCACCAGAGTTCGGACGCTGTTCGCCACCTTGGCGGCGATGGAGACGGCGAATCCCGTCCTGCTCGAGGGTGAACTGTGGACCGAGAAGGACGCGAGCACGGGGCAGTCGACGGGCCGGCGGAAGGTGGGCGATGGGGTGACGTCGTTCACGTCGCTGCCGTTTGAGCCGGGGGGAACCGGTGGCGGCGCCACTGGACCACAAGGACCCGCCGGCCCTCAAGGTCCGCAAGGCCCCGCTGGTCCAACGGGTGCGACTGGGCCTCAAGGACCGGCTGGTGCGACCGGTGCCACGGGACCGCAGGGCCCCAAGGGAGACACTGGCGACGCAGGCGCAGCAGGGGCCACTGGCCCACAGGGTCCCGCGGGGGCCAAGGGAGACACAGGCGACACAGGCGCGGCAGGGGCAGCAGGGGCAACTGGTCCTCAAGGCCCGGCAGGACCGACTGGCCCCAGTGGGGGCTCTACGAATTGGCGCGGGACATGGAGTTCTGCTACTGCCTACTCTGCGGTGACCTTTGATGCCGTCACGCATGAGGGTTCGTCATACGTCGCCATAGCGAATAGCACGAATCAATTGCCGCCGAACGCAACCTTCTGGCAACTGCTGGCGGCGAAGGGTGACACGGGAGCGACTGGGGCGGCGGGCGCGACTGGCGCCACTGGCCCTCAAGGGCCCGCCGGAGCGACCGGACCCCAAGGGACTGCCGGGTCAACCGGCGCTACGGGGCCACCAGGCCCGGCTGGTCCTGTAGCGGGCAGCGATGGCCAAGTCATCTACAACAACGGCGGCAGCGCTGCAGGTGCCCCGCTCAGCGGCGGACTTAGCCTCACCAGCGGCGCCCTCACGTTCACCGACGCCATCAAACTCCGCGTTTCCAACACGGGCGAAACCGCGACCGCTGCCACCAACGTCGTCGAGACCACCGTTCCCCGAGCGTGCACCGTGGTGGGCGCAACGTGGGAGTTGGCGCCCACTGCTACCGGCTCCAGCTCCAGCGCGGCGATGCTCTACGCCCGCCGCAGCGGCACCAAGACGTCGTTGTTATCCGCTAACGCCAGCATTGCCGCCAGCGCCAGCTTCACCGACGCGACGGGCACCCTCACCGGGACGCTCACGCTCGCCGCTGGCGATACCGTCGGCGTTGATCTGGTGAGCGTTGGCGCCGGATCATCGGGCCACATTTTCACTGTCCTCATTCGCTATTCTTGATCATGACTGCAACCATCACCAACCCAGCAACCGGCGTTGAATACTACGCCGACGGACAACTGGAAGGCCAGAGCGTAAAGCTATACGTTCCTGTGGCCAATGACGAAATCCTTAACTCAAGGGGCGTTCGTTGGCCGATCCTGTTTGGCCAAGTGCACGATCAGCCGGCGGAATACTACGAGGTCGTGCCATTCACGCCGATCCCCTTTGACCCTGAAATTCGCAGGGTAGACGAAGAAACGTCTGGCTTGCAACTTCGTCCTACCCGGAACCAGTTAGGTGAGCTAGTTGACGTACCCAACGGCCACCCCAAGGGGACCTGTGTGCGCGTGGAAAACACTATCCGCCGCAGCAAGGCTGAACTGCGCCAACTGGTGAAGGGTTATGCCGCCCGTGCTCACGGCGAACTGTGGCCGCAAGAACCGGGCTACGACCAGAAAGTTGCCTTTGCGAAAGAAGAAATTGCTAAAGGCAGTGAAGCACAGTACCTTTATGATCTAGTCAACCGAAATGCAATACTTGTCGCTGCATCCTTCGCTAACGATGCCCGTCTTGCGATGCTTTACGCCATGATTGAAAATGCAGGCGAAACCGGCCCAATCAATCTCAATCCAGGCGAGGGCTGGATCAATGGCATCGAACCATGACCGACAACGCCTCGCCCCGCCATGGATCCCCCCAGCGACGGGGCGTGCTAACCGGAGTCGGCGCGTGATCTTAGTCGATCGAAGGCAAGTGTTTGACACGGATGCCGCCGCTTACATCGCGGCGGTCGAAGCAGCCGATGGCCAGGCGCTGGAGACAGGCGTTCGCAGCGCCATCAACACCTTCGTTTTCGGCTGCAAGGCGGACGGCATCTGGAGCGCCATCAAGGCTTCGTGCATCCTGGCCGGGGCCCGCACGCTGACCGGCGCCCTAGTGCCGCTGGTGGGCACTGCGCCCACGAACAACAACTTCGTCAGCGGTGACTACAACCGCAAGACAGGGCTGGCGGGGAACGGATCTACCAAGTTCGTCAACACCAACCGAAACAGCAACGCAGACCCCCAGGACAACCAATCTATGGGGGTCGAAGTCAACACCGCCGGCACCGCTACGGGGACCTACATGGGTAGCGGCGGCGGCACTACGTCCGGAACGACGCACTTCGGCATTGACAGAACCTCGCTATTCGCCTTCTTCCGCAGCCGAGCATTCACAACCGCCACCACGTCAGGCGCACAAACCGCTACCGGCTTTATAGGAATGTCCCGCGCCAGCTCCACAGCATTCTCCTCCAGGATTAACGAGAGCACGCAGAGCAACACCGTCACATCACAGACAACCGCTGCCGGCAATATCTATGTTTTCGGCCGCAACGTCAGCAACGCCATCAACGCACCCACCAACGTCCGGATCCGCTTCTACTGGGTTGGCGAAGCGTTGGACCTTGCCTTGCTCAACGGCCGGGTCACAACGCTGCTAAGCGCCTACAACGCTGCGATCCCCTGACCCCACCCTGATGGTTTCCCCGACCGCGCCCGGCCTTTACAATGGGTTCACATCTGGCCCGGTGCCGCCGGACGAAACGACAATGTGGCCTCCGCGTGACCGCCGCCAGCCTGAGCCTGCGAAGACGGAGCCGGTGCAGGTGGTGGTGCGCGATACCGCGATCCGGCTGGTAGGAACGGCCCTGCTGTCGATCATCGCCTGGGCATCGGTCTACATGGCCCGCACGGTGCCGCTCAAGCTGCAGGAGTACGACATGCGCTGGAAGGGGCAGGACCAGGTGAATGAGCGGGTGGTGGGGCTCCTGGAGCGGCATGAGAAGCGCGACGACGCGATCGAGGAACGGCTCACCCGGATGGAGCGCGATCGATGACGGCGATCAAGCGCGAGCAGATCATCGAGGCCATCGCCACCGCGCTGGCCGGCACCACTGGGGTGGGGCCCCGGATCTACCGCAGCCGAGCCGAGGCCTTCGCGCGCAATGAGGCGCCGTGCCTGCTGATCGAACCCGGCATCGACACCGCCCGGGAAGAACCGGTGAGCAACTGCAAGATCGATTGGCGGCTGCCGGTGTCGATCACGATTCACACCCGCGGCCCGATCCCCGAGCAGCTGGCGGCCCCGATCATCGCCGACGTGCACACCCGCCTGATGACCGACCGCACCTTGGGCGGCGTCGCGTTCGACATCTGGCCCCAGGATGTGACGCACCAGCGGGAGCAGGCGGACGCCACCGCCGGCTGGACCACCTGCACCTACACCGTTCGCTATCGCACGTCGGTGCACGATCTGACGGTCTAGGGACAGTGGCCACCGGGCCCGGTAGCATGGGTCGAACCTCTACGCCTTCGCAGAGTGAGCAAGGCCCACCAGCCCAAGCCGTTGCCGCCCCCTCCCACCGAAGGCGGCAGCTACTTGCTGAACGCAGCCGGCGACGGCTGGGAGCGGCAGCCTGCGGAGGACACCACACCCGACCCACTGATCGAGGATCAGGACGATGCCCAGGTATAGCGACCGCCTGATCCTGGCGAAGGCCGAATCGACCTATGGCACGGCGCCCACCATGGCCGGCAGCGATGCCGTTCGGGTGATGAATGATCTGCAGCTTGACCCGCTGCAGATGGAGCTGATCACCCGGGATATCCTCTACCCCCACGTGAGCCAGCGCCCCCGGATGGTGACGCAGCGGCTGGGGGCGATTTCGTTCGGCTTCGAGCTCACCGGCAGCGGCACCGCCGGAACCGCGCCGAAGATCGGCCTGTTCTTCCGCGCCGCCGGTTACAGCGAAACCATCGTCGCCAGCACGTCGGTGACCTACGCCCCGATCGGCACCGGCTACGAATCGCTCTGCCTCGACGTTCACCACGGCGGCAAGCGCCACCGGCTGACCGGCGTGCGGGGGGACATCGAGGTGGAGCTGAAGACCAACGGGATCCCGATGGGCAAGTTCACCGGCCTGGGCATATACGCGGTGCCCACCGATGTATCGAACCCGTCGCAGACCTTTGCCGCCCAGGCGGATCCGGTGGTGGTGAACGCCGACAACACGACCCCCATTTCGGTCTACTCCTACTCCGCGTGTATGGAGTCGTTCACCTTGAAGTCTGGCCGTTCGCCGAAGTTGCACCAGCGGGCCGGCTGCACGAAGCAGATCCGGATCGATGACGAGCGAGCCCCCGAAGGGGAGATCCTGATCGAATCGCCCACAATCGCCGACAAGAACTACTTTGCCGATGCATCGGCGCAGACGGGCGGCACCATCAGCTGGACCCACGGCACAGTCGCCGGCAACATCATCAGCCACACCAGCAGCAACTGCAGCCTTGGTGATCCGGCCTATGAGGACGGCGACGGAGTGGAGATGCTGAAGCTGCCGTTCATCCCGATCCCCACGGCAACCAACGGTTACAACGATCACACCTTTGTCTTCACCTGATGTCTTTCTACCTCGAGCAGCCCGACTCCTACCTCTGGCCGGTCCCCATCAAGGTGCCCCAGAGCGGCGGCCGGTTTCGCAGCTTCACCTTTGACGTGGAGTTCCGCCGGGTGAGCCAGGAGCGGCGCGAAGAACTGGGGCGGCAGCTGCTGCTGCAAAAGGCCAGGCTCGGCGCCCTGCAGCAGCAGATTGAAGCGGCTGAAAACGATGCCCCCGGCAAGGGCAAGGGGAGGAAGCCAGATGAAGCGCTGCTGGATGACATCCTGACCCCGCGCCAGATCGCCGACGAGCTGGTGGTGGGCTGGTCCGGCATCCTCGACTCTGAGGGCCCCGACGCTCAGCCGGTGCCGTTCAGCGAAGCCACCAAGGCGCAGCTGCTGAACATCGGCGACGTGGCCGACGCGATCCTGGCCGCATGGAACGATTCGATTCCCGGGGCCAAGGCAAAAAACTAACCGGGGCCGTCGAGCACTGGTTCAGCGGCCCGCGCAAATCCGAAAACCTGGCAAGCGATGCCCGGGCCTTCGGCCTGGAGCCCCCGGAGGATGATCAGCCGGCGGCGGACTATGGCGTGTGGGAGGAGAACTGGCCGGCGGTGGAGCTGTTCCTCAGGTGCCAGACGCAGTGGCGGGCCGGGCCCGGCGGGCTGATCGGGCTGGACTATGGCGTGCTGTTGGCCCTCGCTACGATGTACCTGCCTGCTTCTACTGAGGCACAGACCGTTCTGGAGGAGGTGCAGATCATGGAACGGCGGGCACTGGAACTGTTCAATGAAGCCGCGAAGCGGGAGCGCAGCAGCTGATGGCCGTCTCCCTTGATGCGCTGCTGAAGATCCGCGCCGACGTCCAGGGCGAGGGGGCCATTGCGAAGCTTGGCGGCGCTATCGGTGGCGTGGGGAAGACGGCGGACGCCACCAGTGGCGTGATGCAGAAGCTCACCGGTGCCGTGGGCATGGGGGGCCTGGCGGGCGCCATGGGGGCGCTCACGCCTCTCCTGTCGGCTGCTGGCCTGACAGCGATGGCGAAGGGTGCCATCGACGCCGCTGACAACATGAACGACCTCCGTCAGAAGACCGGAGTGAGTGTCCCGGTATTGTCGCGATTTGGCCGGGCGGCTGAGATGTCCGGCACCAACATCGATAACGTGGCCGCGGCCATGGCGAAGATGGCCAAGGGGATGCTTGCCAACAAGGGGCCAGCCCTCGACGCCATGCGGGAGCTGGGCATTAGCTCGAGAGACGCTGCCGGGAAGATAAAAGGCGTCGATACCGTGATGCTCGAGGTGGCCGACAAGTTCAAGGCCATGCCGGATGGCGCTGGAAAAACAGCTCTCGCCCTGAAACTATTTGGCAAAGCCGGCGCCGACATGATCCCAATGCTCAACATGGGATCGAAAGCGATTAAGGAGCTGGGCGTCACGATGACCGACGAGTTTGCAGCGCAGGCTGACGAACTGAACGACAAATTCGCAGGCATTCAAGCCAGTTTTACACGGGTGGCCGTCCAGCTGGCAACCGCACTAATGCCAACGCTGGATGCGTTGGCCAATGTGGTCGGCGCTTTGGCCACCGGGCTAGGCCAGCTCCCGGGCCCACTGCAAACCCTGTTTGTTACCGGCGCCCTGATTGCCATCGCATGGGGCCCGATCGTCGCCGTGTTCACTGGGTTAGTGGCGGTGCTCGGCGCGGTCGGCCCGGCGCTGACTGCCATTGGCGCCATCGCGGCCGGGCTGGTGTCATGGCCCGTTCTGCTGGTCGCCGCCCTGATCGCTGCCGGCGTGGCGCTGTTCGTTTTCCGCGATCAGATCGGGGCGTTCTTTAAGTGGTGGTGGGAGACGAGCCGCGACATCCTCAACGCCATCGGCGGCATGTTCAACACCCTCCTGTTTCAGCCGTTCGTTAAGAGCTGGGAAAACATCGGCATCGCTGCGCAGGTCGGCTGGAAGATGCTCACCGACGGCTGGCAAAAGTTCTCTACCTGGATCCGTGGCGTGTTCACCGCGATCGGGAAGTTCTTCTCTGACGTGTTCGTGGGGCCGGTGACGAAGGCATTTACCTTCTTAGTTGACGCCGGCAAGACAGCACTGCGGGGACTGTTGAGCTGGGCGGCAAATGCGATCAACGGAGTCATCAACCTGATCAACCGGATGATCAGCGGGCTCAACATGGCCCGGGCAGCGCTGCGCATGGGGCCCCTGCCATTCCTCGCGCAGGTGGGCGTCCCCGCCTTCGCTGCTGGCGGGTTCGTGACCCAGCCCACCGTCGGCCTGCTGGGGGACAACCGTTCGGGGCGTGAGTACGCCGTCCCCGAGGAGAAGGTTCTCGGCTTTGCCTCCAACATCATGGCCGGCGCCCGGGGCGCTGCCGCCATCCCCTCGAGCACCAGCAGCAGTGGCGCGGCCGCAGGCCCGGTGACCGTGAACCTCACCACCGGGCCCCTCCAGCAACTGCCGGACGGCCGCGGCGGTTTGGCGATCGAAGACGTCGAACGGCTGGTGCGGCAGGGGGTGTCTGAAACGATCCGCCAGCTGCGCACGCCAGCCGGCCGCTATGCCACGGGGATGCGCTGATGGCACGCGGACAGGCGCAGTACCTGAGGATCTACGACGCCGCGGCCACCTATGCCCGCTGGCAGGGGGGCTATCCAGGGAGCACCATCGTTCACGATGGCGCCACATGGTCGTGGCTGGCGTTCGACTGCGAGAGCCTGACCGATGGCTCTGGATCCGATGAAGGCGGCACCAGCGTCGACCTGCCGGCCACGCCGCAGGTTGTCGCCGAGGTGGAGGGTGCACTGCGGGCGGGCCGGCTGGTGACGATTGAGGCCTATGAGTTCGACACTCTCCAGCCCGGCGCCACCGTTGCCCCCATCGCCGATCAGACCCTGGTGGCCAGCTTCACCGGCGAGGTGGTGGGTGCCAGCGGTGGCGTTACCACCCTCACCCTGGAGCTCGGCAGCAGCCTGTCGCCGGTCGGCGCCCAGGTGCCGCCGCGGCTGCTCACCACCCGGCTGGTCGGCGTGCCGGCAAAGCTGTTCGGCACAACATGACGATCACCGGCGCCGATCCGTTCCTGGTTCTGGCCTACCAGAACGGCCAGATCGGTGCGCCGCTCACGGCTGAGGCTGCCGCTGGCGCCGATGCCCTCGACACCCAGCAGCGCGGCATCACGATCGGCGAGCCGGTGCCGGTAGTGTTCTGCCGCCGGGTGGGCACTACCGGTGGGGTGCTGGTCAGCCCCGGAGCAGCAGAAGCCCGCTTCGAGAACAGCGCCACCAATGAAGTGACGGCCTACTACCGGCTGGTGATCAGCGAGGGAGTGATTGATGGCGTGCAGATCCGGGACACCTTCCAGCGGTCCTGCCGGGTCGGCACCTTCTCCCAGGCCTACGCCCGCCGTGCCGGCAACTGGGAACCGGGCAATCTCATCGTTGAACGTGCCGGCTACGTGAAGCCTGAATGCCCCTATTACTGCGGAATCGGCGGCACCTACGAAGACCTGACCACCGGCTCATTCGAGATCACCGTCCCGGATGGCTTCGATCAGTGGAACCGGCAGGTGCACCTGTTCGTTCGCGGAGGCATGCACGTCGTCCGCCTGGTGGACGGGCTGACCGGGCCATCGAACAACGTGGTGGACCTGATCCAGTGGATGGTGGTGCGCTCGCGCCGCATGCCTACCGCGATGATCGATACGGCCCGATTGACGGCTGCGGCCCGGTTCGTGCAGGCGATGGGGTTTCAGTTTGATGGCGTGCTCACGGCTGCCGCCAACATCGAAGACTTCATCGCAGCTCACGCCCCCTATTTCCTGCTAACGAAGACTCGCCGCGGCGGGCTGTTCGGGATGAGCCCGGTGCTGCCGGTGACCGATGGCGACGTGCTCGATACGGGGCCGATCACGCCGCGTTTCGTGTTCGACGAATCAATGATCGAACCCGATTCAATCGAAATCAGCTATGTGCCGCTGTCGGAACGGAAGCCGGTTTGCCTCCTGATGCTTTGGCGTCAGCAGCCCGAGGATGACATCGGACTGATTCGCACCACCGAGGTGCGCTACGTGGGCACGGCCGGGAGCGGCCCCTATGAACAACACGACCTGTCTGCCTTCGCCACCAGCGAGCTCCACATTGTTCGTGCCGGCGCCTACACCCTGGCCCGCCGCCGGCACGTCACCCACACGCTGCGGGCCAAGGTGCGGCCCGGCGAGTTCAACGCCACCCTGGCGAAGCGTGACATCGTGCAGGTGCAGTTCACCCGCCGGGTATCGAGCGGCGAGGCCCAGACCTACAGCTACTTCTACGAGGTGGACAGCATCACCCGCAGCCGCAATGGCGGGATCACGTTGGACCTGACGCATTTCCCGGTGAACGAGGATCTGCAGAGCCTGGTGGCGATCGACGTGATGAGCGCCACGGCCAGCGGCGTTCTGTTCCCCACCGGCAAGGCCGCGGCGATCACGTGCGACGTGAACAGCTCCACCGACACCCGCGTGCCGGCCGAGGACAGCATCGACCCGATCAACTGGGCCAACACCCCCTATGCCGATGGACTGGAGGTTGCCGACGCCGGCACAGGAAGCGGCACCGGAAGCACCTGGGGCGGGATCGCCTTCCGTAAAGGCGGTGGGGGTGGCGGCGGCGGCGGTGGTGGCGGCGGTGGTGGTGGTGGTGAAGGCTCCCCGGGCGACAGCCCCGATCCCGATGTGCCGCCGCCACCTGGCACGCCGCCAGCGCCGGATGCGCCCGACACCCAGACGCCGCCGCCTGATGTGACCGTGCCGCCGCCAGGCGTGCCGCCTGGGGGCAGTGCGCCTGCGGCTTGGGTCGACGAATATAATCGGCGGATACCGGAAAGCACGGATACGCCATGGCCTACCGACTGGAGCGACTGGCCTAGCGCTAGCTGGACGCTTGTATTCGCCGTCCAAACCTTCCCAGTCTCAACTTATTACGGTACTAGCGGATGGGGTGAAACCGGCGGCGGGCCGCCGACTGTCATTTCGGTCCCGGCCGGGGTGGTGCAATCATGGGCGCTTAACGGATTTATTACTAATGCCGGCGGAGTGGTAACGGTTTATCAAGCGCGTGTCGTGAGTGGCGACATACTGGGAGGTACTGATTACTACCCACCGGGAGGCGCAATATGGGTAAGGATTGACACTAACGATCCTTGGTTCCGTGGGTGGAGGATTTACCCCACGGCGCCAAAGATCAGGCTTGTATCCGCCACGAGGAACGCCTAAGCCATGGCCGACTTCCCCTCGGACCTGCTCCCCACCGGTCGGACCTTCACCCCCGGCGTCTACCCACACACGGCGCACCGCACGCTGAACGGGCGGGAGACGCGGATCAGGCACAGCAACACCATCACCGGCGCCCGGCTCCGGCTGGCGTTCACGCTGCTCAGCACCGTGGAGATGCTGGACATCCACGACCACTACGCCAGCCAGCTAGGCAGGTTCCTGCCGTTCCTGATCCCTGACGACCTGCTGATCGGCACCACGGCACCGGCAGGGTTCACGCCATCAGGGCATCGGTGGGTCTATGCCGGCTCGCCCACTGTTGAGGATGTGCCGCTTGATGAGGGATCGCCGCTCAATCGGCACAACGTTGAACTGGAGCTGGAGGGGATCCCCCCGGAGAGCGCCATTGCCAGCGGGTTCAGGCTTCGGGCCGTGGTGTCCTGGTCGCCGGGTGCAGCGCAGGGCCCGCGGGAGTTCCTGGTCGTCACAACCTGGTCGCCGGGCGCGGCTGCGGTGCGCGTGCCTGGCCTGGCGGAGACGGCCACAATCACATGGGCTCCTGGGCAAGGCCCGGTGCGGGGTTTCGACATCACAGCGACGGTGACGTGGGAGCCGGGCGCGTGCCCTCCGGGGGCGTTAGTCTTGCATGGAGGCGTCTATCTCTTCCCAGACGTAGCCCTTTATCTGTTTGAGCCGGACTAATGGCCATCGTTCGCGGACCACTTGCCAACATCGCCACGCTGCCGAGCACCGTCGGGGCGATCTATACCAATCCGGCAAGCACCAAGACATTCATCAAGGGCGTAACGCTGTTTAACGGCAACACTTCACCCGAGACGGTCAAGCTCTACAACGTGCCCAATTCTGGCGGTAGCGTTGGCACAGCGGCAGCCACCAACCAGTTCACGGAGATTTCACTGGTCGCGAAAGAGACATTCTTCTATGAGTTTCCGGGCGATGGCATCGCGCTGGGCAGCACCAATGACAGCATCCAGGGCGTGACCACCACGGCCAACCTGGTCACCTATCAATGGTCTGGGGTTAAGGACGCATGAGCGGGATAAGGCGGACGGGCAGGAAGGAGCCGGTCTACGGTGAGCAAGGCCTTAGGCTGCTGACTCTCAGCAGGGTGCAGAACGCTGTGCATCAATATTGGCGGATGGATGGGTTCGCTTCCACTGCCCTAAACAGCGACACGTTTGACCTTACTGAGATCCGATTCTGGGACGCCGGGACGCTGGTGTCGAGCGGGATCACGTGCACATCCAACCTGAGCTTTTTCACTGGCGGCGCTAGCACGATCGTCAATGGTGTGTCGGCAGACTCAAACCGTGCCGGTGTGCAGAACTGGGCAACGGCGCGAGCGACCGCCCGACTTGACTTTAACTTTGGCCAGTCAAGGCAGATCACCCACATCGAGATTCGGTCACTCTATCCTCAGCCCAGGTTCCCTGCCTCGTTTGCCCTTTCTGGTTCGCCCGTGAATGGTTCCGGCTACGGGTTGGTGGCCACCGTGACGGTTGGCACCAGCTTTACCAGCCTGGGATCGAACGTCTGGACAAGCGGCCAGGTGGCGATCGTCTAGCCCTGTCCAGCTTCTCTGCCTCTCCGTAGACTGAGCCCCAACCTGCGATCGGCCGGCAGTGGCGTCGTTCCTCTATTTCAGCTGCGAGCTCGACAAGGGCACGGGCGCCATTGACTTTGACACCGACACCTTCTGGGTGATGCTGCTGGACGCCGCGGGCGTGGCGGCTGCCAACGAGATCATCCACACCAGGCGATCGGACGTCACCGGCGAGATCACCGGCGCAACCGGCTACACGGCAGGCGGCAAGGTCTGCACCATCACCGTGAGCCAGGACGCTGCGGCGAGACGGACTTTTTACACATTCCAGGCCGTCACCTGGACCGGCTTCACCGGCACCGCCTACGGGGCCGTGTACTACAAGCGGCGAGGAGGGGCTGCATCGGCGGATAATTTGGTTGCGTTGAATGATTTCGGCTCCGCCATCACCCTCACCGCGAGCCCGCTGACGATCGCCGACGGCATCATCACCGTTCAGCACTGAGGTGGCCGAGGACTTCCCGGCGATTGAGCCGACGGGCCGCCGCTACGACTTCGGCAGCTACGCGATGTCGGCCACGTCGAGCCTGAGCGGTGCCGGCGTGCGGTTCAACCACTCCACCGCCATGGTGGGGGCAGTGCTGATCCTGTCGTTCGTCGACATGCGCGACAGCGAGCTGGAGACGCTGCGCGAGCACTACCGCGAGCACGACGGTGGCTATCGCTCGTTCCTCCTGCCGGTGGCCACCATCTGGCGGGGGCATACGGATCCCGAATGGCTGGCACCAGCCACCGACCGCTGGATCTACGACGGAGAGCTCGACGAAGGCCCCGCCAAGGCCGGCGGCTTCTACGACGTGACCGTGCAGATCCGGCACGTGGGCCCCGAACTGGCCTGACCCCTGCGCCTCCGTAGACTGAGAGCACCGCGGGCCACACCATGGGTCGGATCGAGAGCTACCTGGGGCCCATCCTGGTGTTCGTCGGCGTCTGCCTGATCGGCTCCGCTGCCGTGGCCACGATCGATTGGATGGCGTGCCGCAGCCATGGCGGTGGGGAAGCCTGCCGGTCCTCGCGTGATGCCGCCATGGGGGCCTTCATCGGCGCCGCCAACGTCGGCCTGGGCCTCGCGGTACGGACCTCTCGCACCCCCGATTCATGACCGTCTATCGACGCCATCGCTGGGCTGTTCGATCCGCTCCAGGCGGCCAGGCCCCTGAACATCCGGAACCGATGACCTTCGCCTCTGTCCGTGCTGCAGCACAGGAAGCCGCCAAGCGGGGCACCCTCACGCCCCACCAGTTGGCCGCCTTGGGCCGGTTGGATGAGCTGCTGACCGACGACCAGCGCCGGGAGTTTTCCGAGCTCTGGCGAGCCCAGGGATCCCCCGCACGCCCGCCCATCGACACCGGCAGCGGCCAGCTGGTGGCACCCCGCACCAGTGCGCCACACCTGCGGCTGACCCGCACCGGCACCATGGATGGCCGCGGCCTGGTGCTGCTGAAACTCGCCTATGTGAAGGCTGGCCGGGTGGTCGACCATCTGATGGTGGTGTCGGGAGCGCCCCGGGCGCAGGAGTTCCGCACCGGTGCTGCCTCGCGGGCCGGCAGCCTGGAGCCATTGCCGGAAGGGCTTTACCGGATCGAGAACATCGCCTGGGCCGGCGGCCGGGACAACTACAGCGGGAGCTGGGGGGCGGGGCTGGGGCCGGCGTCGGTGCCGCTCACCTACCTGGCGCCGGGCACGACGCGCCGGAGCGCGATCGAGGCCCACTACGACGCGAACCACGGGACCAGCCCGGGCACCGCCGGCTGCGTGGGGCTGCGATCGATCCCCGACCTGCAGGTGCTGATCCGGTGGCTGCGGGATACCGACCCGCGCCAGCTGTTCGTGGACTGGGGGCTGGGGACGTGCCCGGCGGTCAAGGCCTGAGCAGCGGCGGGTCCCCTTCATAGCCCCGGGCGATGGCCTGGCAGTGCCAATGGAGCTGTGCCTGGGCCTGCTGCTGGTGGCGGACGATGACGCCATGGCCGGAGCATTCCCAGACCGTCTGCCCGTCGTCATCAATGACCTGCTGAAGGGTGGGCATGGTGACAGACGTCCTGCGGATCCTTAGACCAGACTGGGCCATCCCTTGCAATGGAGCCATGGGCTGGAGCCCCTGGATGGTCCCCACGCTGACGCCGCAGCGGGATCTTGAGCTTCGAGGCCACGAGCTGGAACTGCTCCGCGCCGCCACGACCGCACCGGAAGCCGTGGCCGCCCTGGCCGCCAGCCTGCTGAGGCAGAACGCGATGCTCGATTCCATCGTGCGTCAGGCCACCCACCGGATCGCCGAGCTTGAAGCCCGGGAGGCAGTGGCGGAACGCCGGCCGGCACCACGCCGCGTCGGCTGGTGGGCGCGCTTCTGGCGTCAGTCTGCGTAGACTGAGCGCGGGCGAGGGCCCATCGTCGAGGACCACGGACAACGAAGGCAGACCACCAGCCCGGGGGGTGAGATCCCCGGGCTTTTTCGTGGCCCCACGAAAATGGCCCCTACGCCTGATTAGACGTAGAGACCTGCAGCGGGTGGGGGCCTTCGGTACCGTTCCAGAGCGACCCGTCTAAATCGCTCACGGCGTCCGCCCTTACGGGTGGGACCGACCCCCGGGATGACTCTATGGGGGCCGGCCGCGCGGGAGCGCCTACCTGCCCATCGGTTCCTCCACCTGCTCGAGACGGTAAGCCGCCTCCCTCAGCAGCTCGGCCACCGGCGCCAACTGCTCCCGCACGCTCAGCTCAGGGAAGAGGTCGAGGATCCGCTGAGCGTGGAGGCGGATCCGGTGCCGCGTCATCCGGTGGCCAGGCCGGGCCCGGTCCTGGGCGAGGCATTCGACCAGCGCCTGGCCGTGAGCCTGGGGCCTGGTGGCCGTGTCCCAGAAGTTCCAGTAGGCCTCGCCGAGCGTGTCGTCCTGGGCCCGCCGCTGCCGGCGCGGCTGGGGCTGGGCCTGCGGCTGGCCGGTCAGCTCCTCAAGGAACCAGCCATCCATCCAAACGGCGAAGGCGGGCGAGATCCAGCGGGCCAGATCGATCGCGAGGCGCGGATGGATCCAGGTGCCCTGGAGGTGGGGCCGGCCGCCCTGAATGGTCTGGATCAGACCGCCCGGGCCCGTGGCCGGATTTCCGGTAACGGCTGCGAGGGAAGCAATGTAGGCCTGTGAGCGGTCGTTGGCGGCGTAGTGGTTCCACCGCTTGCCGCCGGCCCTGCACATGGCTGTGGCGTTCACGTAGCCATCGCTGATGCGGCGGCTGATGCTGATGCCGTTCCACGCGCGGGCGGTAAGCCCGAGTGATGGTGTCATGGGTATTGCCGGCATGCGCCGGGATAGACGTACTGCCCGACACCTCTGCCGGACAGCACGATCCTTGCACATCCGTCAACCCCTGGAAGTTCAGACCGGCAACGCCCCCACCACAGCGATCAGCTCAGCTTTGCGCAGGCGGCGGGAGGTACCGGCCGCGGCCCGCAGCTGGGCGCGATGGCCAGGAGCGGTGCTTCGCCGCGGCCAAGGGACTGAACTTCCTGGCTGGCCACCAGCCGCTGCTCGCGAAGCGCTGGAAGCTGCTCAGCTCGCCCCTGATGCTCGACGACGAGAGCGCGCCACTCGCTGCCTGAGATCCTCACGCCCTGCGGGGGTGACGGCCCAGCAGCGTGAGCAGAGGCCATTACGGCCAGCGCCACGAATCTGCCGGCTGCAGGTGGGGCACAGCGGCGCCGGGGGGAGATCGCCCGCCAGGCGGGCCCGGTAGCGGGCCCATTTGCTGGGGTCAGGCACGGAACATCGGCGCGCAACAACCAATGGTGCCGATTTTGTTCCGTGCTGCTGTGAAGGTGATCGTGACCGAACGCTGGCCGTCAGGGCTTTCGTACTCATAGCCCATGAAGTTGCCTCCGGAGACGTCGCGGTCGGTCTTGCGGTTGACCGATCGCCAGCCGTCCGCGATGGCTTCCTGGCGCGTGGCGTAGCTGGTGCGGGAGGTGGTTGCTGTCATGGCTGGGGAGCGATGGGGGAGGGTGCCGGATGGGCTCCGGCGGGCCGTGGGGGTCAGGCCGGCTGCATCGCGTCATGCACTGCATCGGTCAGTTCGCGGTAAGAGCCGGGGCCCCACACGGCTTCGTAAGCAGGTCGGAAAGGGACGCCCTCTTCGGTCAGTGCGCGGATCACGGCCATGGCCGCTTTTTGCTTGCTGCATCCGGTCTGGATGATCGCAAAGTTCAGGGCTTGAACGACTGCGGGATGGCGAGTAGTGGTGGTCATTGCTGGGGAGCGATGGGGAGTGTTTTGTGTGCTCCCGGACTGCTGGGAGCGGCTCGGCTCGGTTTAACGCCTGTAGCCGGCTGGCGGCTCCCGAACTACTGGGAGCGATTCGGTGCATGGGTGGCACCTGCCGGGGTTTTCTCCCCCCGATGCCCATACTGTAACGCACTGGTAGCAGCAGCGGCGTTGCCGGCCTGGGGTTCAGACCGGTAACGCCCCCACCAGAGCGATCAGCTCCGCCTTGCGCAGGCGGCGTGAGGTGCCGGCCGCGGCCCGCAGCTGGGCGCACGTCATGGATTCGAGGTGGCAGATCAGATGGGAGACGGCGGCCGGCGCCGGTGGGGGCGGTGGTGCGGCGGGGAGTGTGGGCTGGGTGCGCTGCAGCAGCAACGACGCCAGCACGATGAGCAGATGGCCGGCAGCGGCGCCGACGACCAGGAGCAGAACGAGGGCCAACTCGATGGGGTGGAGGTTCTTCATGGTGGAAAGGCTTGGTGTCGACCGGGGGGCATCGCCTCTCCCCGGTCGTGCTTCCACCTTATCCGGCGTTTTGCGTTGGACTAGTGCGGTTCATGCAACGTAATGGACCAAGGCAGAACAGGGGGTAGAATCCGGGCAGCCCACAAGCCGGATAGCGAGGCCCGGATTCTCCGCTGTGGACAAGTGAACAGCCGCTGGGGATCGGCGCATGACCCCACCAGCCCACAAGCCGGATAGCGAGGCCCGGATTCTCCGCTGTGGACAAGTGAACAGCCGCCCGGGGGCAGCGCATGCTCCCAACCCATTCACCGGTCCCGATGCTGGCTGTCGCCTATTCCCGCTGGAGCTCCGCCAGCCAGACCACCGGCACCAGCATGGCGCGCCAGTCCGCCGACCCCGAGGCCTACTGCCGCGCCCGCGGCTGGCAGCTGTGGGACGGCAAGGCCTACAGCGATGCCGGCGTGTCGGCCTTCGCCGGTGACCACCTAGCCGACGGCGACCTGGGCCGGTTCCTCGCCGACCACCGGGCGGGCCGGTTCGGGGGCCAGCCGGTGGCGCTGCTGGTGGAGGACGTCGACCGGTTCTCGCGGTCGTTCCCGCTGGCGGTGCTGCCGGTGCTCACCGACGACATCTTGAACGCCGGCATCACCCTGAGCCTCCTCAGCTACGACCGGGACTACAGCCGCGAGAGCATCAGGGCCAACCCCATCGAGCTGCAGGAACTGCTTATGCGCCTCTCCGCTGCGCACGAGTTCAGCGAACGCCTCTCCCGCCGCGTCGCCTTCGCCCACGACCAGCGCTGCCAGCAGATCCGCGCCGGCCGGCCCGTTGCACCCGGGCAGGCGCCGTCATGGATCGATCTGGGCCCCGCCGGCTGGCGGTTCACCAGCTACGCCGACGTGGTGCGCCGCGTGCTGGAGCTCAGCCTGCACCAGGGCGCCACCACCATCGCCCGGCTGATGAATCAGGAAGGCGTGCCATCGCCCGGGGCGGTCATCGCTGCACGCCAGGGGCGGGCCCGCCCCATCCTCTGGAGCTACAGCACGGTGGAGCAGCTGATCACCAGCCCGCAGATCCACGGCGCCCGGCCCATGCGGGCCCCGGGCCACGCCGCCGCCCTCCGGGCATGGAAAGAACAGGTGGCGCAGGCCCGCCGGCAGGGGATCCCGCCCGAGCAGTGGCCCGCCCGCCCCCGGCAGCAGTGGGCCGAGCCACAGCCCGGCTACTTCCCGGCGCTGCTCACGCCCGACGAACACGCCGACCTGCTCAGTGCAATCGCACGCAGGAGGCCGAAAGCGTGCGGACGCACCGACCAGCACCGATGGATCGGCGCCACCCTGACCCGCTGCGTCTGCGGAGAGACGATGGGGGCCACCGGCACCACCAGCAGCCTGAGCCAGGGGCAGCAGCGCCGTTACCTCTACCTGCGCTGTCGTGGTGTCGGCCGCGGCAATCGATGCACGTCTCCCATGGTGGCCCTGACCATGGCGCAGTCGGCCCTGCTGGTGCGGCTGACCGGCGATCAGTTCGCGGCGATGCTCGAGGCCGCGGCCGGCGGCGATCGAACCCAGGCCCTCGCGCAGGCGATCGCCCGGCAGGAAGCTACCGACCGCAGGGTGCACCAGCTGGAGCAGCAGCACGCCGCCGGCGAGCAGGCCCTGGCGGATGAGGCCGACGCCACGGTGGTAGCGGTGCTGGCCCGGCGTGCCGCGGCTCTCGACGTGAAGCTGGCCGACGCCCGGCGGGTGCTGGCGGAAGCCCGCAGCGATGTGGCCCAGCTGCAGGCGGCGCCGTCGCTCACCGCCCTGGGCGCCGAGGCCCGCGAGCAGATCTGCACGGTTCTTGCACGGTTCGCTGGTGGCGCCGACACCGTGGCCGATCGGCGGATGGTGTGGGCCCACCTGCGGGCGCTGGGAATCAGCATCGTGATCGACGCCGCGGCCCGGCGGATGGGGCTGGCGATCGGCGACGGCGAACCCGATTGGCAGCCGCTTGATCGTGAGCTGGCGGGCGAAGCGCTGGGGCAGGGGGCCACCGGCGCCGTGTTCTTCGCAGGCGATGAGGACGGCCTGGGGGCGGGGGTGGAGTGGCGGGCGTGATATGGCGCACATCCGCACCTTTTGCCGATGTCCCTAAACATGCTTAAGCCTTAAGGTCTGAGGATACCCAAGGGAGAGGCCTCCCCTTCTCATGCCACTGTCCCGCTTTCGCAGCGACGCAATTTCAGCCGAGCTTGAGGCCGCCGCCGTTCGATTCGGCCAGCACCTGCGCCGCTGGCGCATCGCTCAGGGCTGGTCGCAGAACACCCCGCAGGACTGGGGCCAGGCGGTAGGCGTTGCCCACGTGTTCAACAGCCAGTGGAGCCAACTGGAGAACGCCCGGCTCCGCGGGCCCTCGCCCCTGGTGTTCCGCGCACTGGGCACCATGAACCACATGCTCGCCGCTGGTGAGTACGGCGTGATCACGGACCACGCCCTGCGCGAGCGGGTCAAGGCCGCCCAGCCCATCTGCCACCCGGACGGCAAACCATGGACAGGGAGCGACTTCTGGGCCTGCTTTACCGGCGCCCTCGACTGGCCGGCCATGGCCCTGCCGCCCATCACAGACGAAGAGGCCGCGGCGACCTGCACCGACCTGCGCGACACGATGCGATCGGAAGCCAAGCGGCGGTCCCTGGCCCTTGGGGTGGCGGTCGGTGACATGCTCGAGCACGTGCCCACGGACCAGCGGGACCGGCTGGAGGACATGCTGCTGGGAGATGACTACAGCGGCGCCGAGCTGACGGCCCTACGGGATGACACCGGGGACCTGCTGCCCAAACAATGGGTGAAGAGCTGGTGCACCGTGAACATTCCCTAAATCGGTATCAGCAGTCACCCCCCCCCCGCCTTCTGCGAATCCTTATGGCTTAAGATCCAGGGCATGCGGGCGACTGCCGCCCGCCCTCTTCCTCTGATGTCCGAAAACCCGACGCCGGCGCCGGCCGCACCGGACTACGACCTTGCCGCCCTCGAGCAGCGGCAGGCGGCACTGTTCAAGGCCCTGGCCAACTACCAGTGGGACCGATCTGGTGATCCCTACATTCTCCCCGGTGCCTACGGCCTGGCGCTGTTCCACCGCTTCGACGAGCTCAACAGCGGCAAGCATTCCTTCATCGAAGCGATCCTTGTACATGAAGGTGGCGGAGAGATCAGCAGCGGCATGCTGCCGGTCGAGCCTCTTTCCCCGGAAAGCATCAACACCGCTGCTCGTGTGACCGAGTCGGCGCTGCTGGGCCCGGCTGCCGTGATCGGTTCCTTTGTCGCAGGCGAGCCTATCTCTCAGCAGACGCAGACGCCGCCCCTCCACCTCCAGCAGGAGCCGGCCGTAGAGTCTGCGAGTCCTGAGCGGCGGACGGGCAACCCCACCGACCAGGACACCCCATCACCGGCCGCGACACCCCAAGCTCAGGAGCCCGCGGTACCAGCGCCCGATCCTGCACCAGTCCCCACGCCGCCGGCCGCAACGCCCGCACCGGTGGCCGCGGCTGATCCGGCCCCGGATGCCGAAGAGGTGGAGGCCCTGCTGGTCGCCCTCGACGGCATCAACAACACCAAGCCGGCCGAGCTGAAGCTGTTGCTCAGCATGTTCAAGGATCAGTTCCGGGTTCGGGGTGCATTCGCACGGGCCATCACAACCCGTGAGCGTGCCGACTGGCTCGCGGAGAGGATTGAGGGGTTGAAGGGATGAGCAACGCCCCCGACATTCACACCATCGCCGCCAGGCGCGTGCATGGACTGCCTGACGAATGGCAGCCACGCATTTACGAATCGATCGAGCGCGGTCTCGGGGTCATGCTCACTGGCTCCGTCCCGCTCGGCTTCTACACCCGTGGCCCGCGGAAGGGCGCCCCGAAGTTTCCGCCCCGTCGTGACATGCAGCGGGTCATCGTCACCAGCGCTGAAATCGAACAGACCCGCTGGGACTGGGAACGCGAAACGGGCTGGTGCCATCGCTGCGGCGGCGGCGGCCAGACCGTGAAATCGATCGGCATCAGCGGCACCACCTACAGGAACTGCCCCGAGTGCGACGGGACCGGAGCCGCAAAGCACATCAGGGAATGCCAGCCATGACCACCCTCCACACCCACCTATCCGCCGCAACCATGCCCTCGACAATGCCGCCACCGAACTGCAAGCCAAGCTCAACCGCCGGGTCTACCAAGACCTCCAGGAAGGCCGCTTCACCGCCTGTCTTGCCCTCGCTCAGAAGCTCGGCCAGGTTCGACAGCTCGCCGCTGCTACCCACCAGCTCGCGAACACGCTGGCTGATCCAGTGCCGCCACAGCCGCCGGTTTCTATCGATCGACCACAACACCGCGACCGGCTGCCGCTGGACCGTGCGGCCTGAGTTCGCCCTGCAGGCCGTTAATCCCGATGTGCTCGCCGCTCGCATCCGCCGGCTATTCCCCCGGGGGTTGCGGTGTTCGTGGCGGCTCATCAGCCTTGACTTCACGCCCGGCGCTCGCTTCGAGTGGGGGGTGGGGCGATGACGTCACCGCAGCAGGGTCCACAGTGCCCGCCAGTGCCTTTCGGCAGCTTCAACCCCTTCTTCATGACCTTCGAGGGACGGATGCAAGGCGCCGCCAACTGGGGCTACGCCCAAGCCCTCGCCGCCGCCCAGCGGCTGGCCGCGGAGGAGAGGCAGAAGGGGGCGGCGGGGTGGCCGGAACCGATCACGGATCGGCCGCCTACGGAGGCGGATGGGGACGTTACGCAGGATGGCTACGCATCTGGAATGGTGCAGGTGCTATTCCATGGACTTTGGGATATGTGCCACTGGTCCGTTGTCGGTGGCCGCCCCTGGCACCACACCCCACGATGGCGCCCGCCCGCGCCGTCGAATCGGGAGCAGGCGATCACGGCGCTGCGGGAGCAGGCGCTGAGGGATCTCTACGCCATCAAGGACATTATGGCCAGGCAGGGTCTCGGAATCACCGAGGAGCGCAGCCTCATGTTCCACCGCTTGCGCCAGGCACTGGAAGAGGCGGGCGATGTTTGACAGATTCCTCTGCTTTATCGGTGCCCATTCATGGCACTACCGCCTGAGTGAGGTGGGCTATGTGCCGCTACGGGGTTGGCCGGAAGGAACCACCTGCAGCCACTGCGCCAAGCCTCACCCCAGCCCGCTACCCAAGCCCCAAGCGCTGGAGGAGGCGGGCGATGAGCGCTGATTTCCGCGCGCTGTGTGAGGAGATGCTGCGCAAGTATGAATCCCTGGACAGAGCGATTAACAAGGTTGGGGACTGGGATTCAACCTCCGTCGGTGATTGCCTTGACTCCTTCGAGATAACTGCCACCCGCGCCCGCGCCTCGCTGGAGGCGGTCCCCGCCCCGGTGGTGGGTGATGACCTGCCCGTTGTCCACCTGACCGCGCCAGAGCGCATCTGGGTTGACCGCAACCCTGAATACATCGATCCCGAGCACACCGGCACCGATCGCACGTTGCTGGAGCTGTTCTATTCCGCCTGTCAGAGCGAAGGTGGGACCGCCGATGAAGTGACACTGCGCGGACTTCGCGCCGTCCTCGCCAAGTACGGCCCCACCCCGGTGTGGGTGGCCGTGAGTGAGCGGCCTTGGGAGCGTGAGGGATGGTGCGACGACGACGGGCGCTGCTGGTGGGGACGACGCGCCGACGACTTCTGCAACCACGATTGGCACTACGCCACTCGTGCCGAAGTGGAGGAGTTCTGCGCCGATGCGATGCCACAGGTATCGCTCCCCTTCCACGCCCTCCCGCTGCCGGAGGGGGCGCCGTGACTACACCGCTCTACGAAAAGCGCGGTCGGCGGTATTACTTATGGGGCAATGGCGAGCACTGGGATACCCAAACCGACGCCATGCAGGCTGGCACCTGTCGTCTTGTCTATTGCCCCG